>Ga0209333_1000222_pt1 | contig 31586 bp, 27 predicted proteins | sample BlaSpr_A8_OM2_O3_FD_187982 | JGI IMG/M metagenome (GOLD analysis project Ga0209333, IMG submission 187982) | Forest soil microbial communities from Thunder Bay, Ontario, Canada - Black Spruce, Ontario site 2_A8_OM2_O3 (SPAdes) (version 2) | ecosystem: Environmental > Terrestrial > Soil > Boreal... | reverse complement strand
GATTCGTCCGACCATGTACCGGTCACGTAATAATCTTCATGGCGCAGAGTATCGACCATCTGACGAAGCTGTCGCTCCGCGCAGTCCCGCGGCATCTTGGTGATCAGGCCGACGATACCAGGCATTATTTTTCTTAAGCCGCCTCTTTCGGGGATTTATATTTGCGTTCGTACCAGGAGTTTCTCATCGTCAGGAGGCGGTTAAGCAGAGGCTTCGGAATGTGTGATGCGAGTTCGCGATGAAGCCCCAAGCCTAATGCAATTTTTCCTTTGATCGTCAGCGGAATGTAATAACGAGGGACGAGCATTTTCTCAAAGCCGTTACGACGTTTGAACTCGGTGAGTGAGCTTTTCGGATCATTGTAGATGTAGTTCCAATAGGTCAGGTAAGAGAGTCCTTGTTGTTCGCAAACTTCCACAGCCTTCGCTATCAACGCATTGGATGGTCTCTTGTCATAGTGCTGCATCTTGCTAAGCAACATGATCGTGCTCGCGACCTTGTCGGCACAGGTGATGCGCATGAAACCGGCCAATTCGTTCTCAATGTATGCGCCCAAGAAAATATTTCTATCCGCATAGGTTGAGTATTCGCGCTTCACATCCTCGAAGCTCTTCTGAAAATGCCAATAAGGTCGGCCCTGGCGGATGGGCGACTCGTTATTGATCGTAACGATGTCTTGCACAAACGCGTCGTCAAATTCAACCACTCTCACGACAATCCCGGACTTAGCCGCTTTTCTGACGGCTCGCTGGACACTCGATTCGGCGCGATGCTTAAACCAGTCGCTATAGGTAGTGATCGGGATCGCAGCCCAGTTGTCCCATTCGAGATGATATGCATACTTTGGAGTGGTCTCGGAAAGCTTCTGAGCAAACGTGAAGACGTCGGCCTTCAACCCGCATTCCTTCAATTGAGCAACGAACGACTCAGGATCGGCAACCGTGTCGCCTTCTATCAGGTCTTCATCCTTAACAACCGCAACCTTCAACCATCCGCCCTTGGTGATGACTGTCCTGTCGTGAATTCGCGCTGAGGGAACGTATGTCTGCTTCCCTTTCACGCGAATTTCGGTTTGGCTGATTTCCATGGTTCCTCGTCGGAATCTTAGCTGTGTGCCGCTAAATGAATTCACCGCATGCTCGGTCGCTCGAAGATTCGTATGCCACGCCGTAGAAGACGATCATTTCCGAAAGCTGGTGGGCGCCATTGGAGCCCTCATGAGTCGGCCCTTTGTCCCCGCACTCTCAAGCGCTACAACACGGTGGGTTCGTTCTGCGACCAAACTCGGGACTGTCATTCCTGCCAGCAGGAACGTAATCCACAACAAACCGCCCCGGAACGCTGATTCGGTCATGTCGTAGAAGAGCATCATCGTCCACACCGCCAAACCGAACGAGGCGAGGGGAGACGAGCCGATCTGTTTGCAAACTTTCCTGTAGCTGGCAATCATGAACATTAAAAGCAGCGCGAGGCCGATTCCTCCGAGGTTGAGATATATGTCGAGGTAACCGTTGTGCGCTTCATTGACATGGCCAACCAACGGCCAGATTCTTTCCAGCCTTGGCCCCAACCAAAAGCTCTCATAGCCGGTGCCAACGAGCGGGTTGGTGTGGATGGCCAGCACCGCAGCCCAAATCTTGGTGCGGTCGGTCAACGTTGGATCCCGGCCCACCGCACTGGCGAAACTTCCGCTCAGATCCAATCCATACGCCAAAATCAAATACAAGATAAAAGCTGACGGAATCAGCACCTTAAGGAAGCCGGGGCTGCGTTTGAACTTCTTGCTATGAGCCGCCAGGATCACCAGGCATCCGATCGTGAGGCATACTTTCGAAGTCGCGCTGCCAGATAGATTCAGAAGCCAGAGCATCATCCCGATGAGAGAGAAGTTCACCAGGAGAATCCGTTTCGTGCGCCGGTCCTTGCGATCGTGCCAGCGCGTCACGGTATCCCAAAAAAAGAAAATCCCGCTAACAAGGCACGCGCCCCCGAGCATGTTCTTGCTCGTCGTCGCACCCGTAAATTGCGCCACGCCCGTCCAAGGGTCGTATAGCTTGCTGATTCCTGGAAAATACTTGATCAACGTGATGCAAAGCGGCATCAGCAGATAACCAAGCCGTCGCAGCAGCGTTCGGGTAGCTTCCAGCGGATGCGGATCCGTTAAGACGACCAGAATCACGAAGTAGTTGCCGAGGTCGCGAAACCAGCGCTTGAATGCAATGAAGGGGAAATCGGACCAAACGAAACTAATCAGCGCAAAGGTGATGAACGCCACTAACGCGATGTTGCGTGCAAAGAATTTGTCCCACTGAAACGACCGGGACACCAAAGTTACGACCGCCAGCGAAATCAATATAAGATCGACCGTCCGATCAAGCGGATTGCCTTCCTGTAAAACCGAGGCTACTGACCCCGTCTGGCCACCCAGCCATTGGGAAGGCAGGCGCGTTCCAATGATAAACATCCAAATCACGGGGACCCAAACAGCCGCGGAGACACGCGAATCCTTGGCAGGGTCGAAGCATAACAGCCCCAAAAGAAGTATGAACCAAAGGAGAAGCGCTAAGAGGGGCGGCATCGCGTCAGCCCGCGGTCGTCGCGCGGGGCCCGCGATTGCCAGATGTGACGCTCGAACAGAGTACGCTGGAGGGGCCGCTCATCTTTTTCCTGCAAGAATCTGTCCGCGGAAGATAGCCACGCTTCGCCCTAGGTTCCGCACGATCTGTCATGAATTTTATCGCCACAGGGCTCCTTATCTGATTGCCGCAACTGGTTCTTCGTGACCACGGAGCCATTCCTCAAAAACCACCAAACTAAATAAGACCTTGTGATTATCGTGTCGCCGGGCAACATGCTGTTCGAAAAGTTCGCGCACGACAGTCGGGCGAAGGTATTGAAAAATTCTCGAACCGCTGTCAAGAAGGGTATCAGCCATTTTGTTGTCCATGGCGCCTCCGAACCACTCATCTACAACATTTACAGCAAACCCTCGTTTTGGCCTTTTCAGAATCGAGGGCGGAAGGTAGCGCCGGCAGATCTGATTGTGCAGCCATTTCTGGGATCCATTCCTCACTTTCAGGTTTGCAGGCAGTCGCTCGACATATTCGACGATATCTTTGTCGAGATACGGGACACGAAGTTCGAGACCGTGCGCCATCGAGAGCTTGTCCGCATACATAAGGAGTTCGTCGGGAAGGCTGGATCGCACCTCGAGGAATTGCAGTCCACCCAGCTCGTCCGTCTCGGACATCAGATCAGGCATGCCATCCCAGCACTCGAGTATGGCGTCACCCGGGTTGGGATCGAGTATTCCTTCCTGGAATAAATCGTCAACCTGGTCTCCGGGCAGAAGAGAGAATACGTGTTGATACCTGCGCATCCTGTCGGGTATCGCCAGGGAGTAAACTCCCCGCTTCAGCATCTCGTTTCTGGGCAATGCGCCAACCGTCGAGGAGATTGACGCGCGCACCCAACTCGGCAGTTTTGCCCACATCGTCCCGTAGCGGACTCCAAGATGCCGGCGGTAACCTCCGAACAGTTCGTCGGGACCCTGTCCGACAAGCCCTACTTTCACGTCTTGTCGGGCTCGCTCGCACACGAAATACATTGGAACAATCGAGGAGGCAGCGATCGGTTCTTCTAGACACGCGACGATCTTCGGCAGCTTCTCTTCGAACATTGATCTCGTGATCAAGACGCTGGCGTGTTTCGAACCGAGGATGCGCGCGGTTTCCGCCGCATCTTTCAGTTCGTCATCGGCATAAGCTGAGCCGTAACCGACAGTGTATGTCGGCCACGAATTTCCGTTGAGATTCATCAAGGCGAGCAGCAGCCCGGAGTCGAGACCGCCGCTCAACAGCAGGCCCACCGGCACATCGCTGATGAGCTGCCGCCGCACCGCTTGCTGGTAGAGAGCCAGCAGTTCCTCGCGAGCTTCGTTCGGAGATTTTGCCGGTGAGAAAGGAACGGGCTTAAATTCGTACCATCGGCTCAGCTGATAGGAGCCATTCTGGACCACCAACTTCGTTCCCGGGGCAAGCTTGCGCACACCTTGCAGGATCGTGTGCGGCGACGGCGTATAGCGATACCGCAGAAACAAATTCAAAGAGTTGGGATCGATGTCGCCCTTGTCCGGCATCGTGGCGCGGACCGCGCGCATCTCCGAGCCGAAATATAGGCGATCTCCTTCAATTCGGTAGTAAATCAGTTTGATTCCAAACGGATCGCGGGCAAGAATCAGCTTTCTTTGTCGCACGTCCCAAATCGCCAGGCCGAACATCCCGTTCAGGCGATTCAGGACGTCCTCGCCCCACTGCTTGTAGCCATGGATGATGACTTCTGTGTCCGAGTTGGTGCGGAAGACATGACCGAATCCTTGCAGTTCGCGTTTAAGCTCCTTGAAGTTATAGATTTCTCCGTTGAAAACTACCCACACGGATTCTTCCCCATCCGACATGGGTTGATGCCCACCCGCAAGATCTATGATCGAAAGCCTGCGAAAACCGAAACCGAGCGGTCCGGCGATGAAATAGCCCTCGTCATCGGGACCGCGATGGCTGATGCTATTGGCCATCGCTTCGATATCCCGTCGCTGAACAGGTACCGGACTTCCGAAATTGAATTGACCGCAAATGCCGCACATAAGTCCTCGCTAATCTATTGCGCTCGATTCCATCAGGCGAAGCGTATCGCCGGCCTTCCCATCTGGCAGCTGCTTTCCGTTCCGGGCTAGCAAGAAGCAGAGGCTACGAAATACCTGTGACTGAGCCCAGCGATGCATAGGAACATTATCCCAACCAACCATAAGCTTGCGGGCTCGAAACGAACCATCACGTTTTTGCCACCGCGCTAGCAGATCTGTGAGGACGCCCACCAGGATTCTGTCCAACTCCGGAGAGCGGCCTTCCAGGAGGATGGCCAGGTTGATACATTCCGCGTAATCGTAGAGCTCATGGCGATATACCGTGAGTCGGGGCCTCTTGGAAAATGGCGCCGGCAGGCCGTTAGAATCAAACAGGTGTTTTACGTAGTAGCTGACCCCGCGCTCGATGGCGTTCCGGAGCTGCGGGGATCCCGCCAATTGCTCAACCTTCGCGAGGCCCTTCAAAACAAAACAGGTATGGAAGTGATCGACAAAATCGCGTTGGCCGTCGGTCGAATAATACCAAGAGCCATCGGAATTCTGGGACTCGATTACAAAGTTTACATTCCTCTCAGCGACTTTCGCGTATTCCGGCTCCGAGAAATCCACCGCTGCCATCATCAACAAACCGGCCCGGTAGGCGCTTGCGTTGACAACGCCGCTCGAGTTCTCGGGCCCGGAGTCGTAGCAACATGTCGAAGCGGTCGGCGAAGTTTCGAAATCTCTGTAGTCCAGAAGAGCATGCTGGGCGATTGATTGCATGATTTCTCGCCACTGAGGATCCTTATCGATCTTATAAACATCTCGGAACGCCTCATAGGCGTACGGCAGCGTAGTGATGAGAGGCAACCCTTCTTTCATCGTTCCATTTCGCGTTTCCCAGTTGAAGGGGTATCCCCAGCCGTAATTCTTATATCCTGGACTCCGGGTCTCCTTGAGAAGCTCGAGAAAATGAACCGCTCGGCGGTGGTAGCGCTCTTCTCCGGAAGCCTGACAGAGGAACGCGAACCCCATGGCGTAATGGGCGTCTGCGATCGGGAACCGTTGCGCTTTCCAGAACAGCGTTCGAGCCGCGGGGAAAAATGCCTCGCAGAATATCATCGGAGAAACAGCCAACGTCCCCAGCAGCGGCTGCCGATAGTAAAGAGCCTTCGCACTTCTCCCAATGTCACTTGCGAAGAAGCTCTGATGATCGAAGGATATCTCGCCATAGCCGTCGAGCCACTTCGTAAAGCGGCGGACTGCCGCTTGCACTTGGGCAATTTGAGTTTCGTTCACGATGCTGGCGTGCTCAGGAAGCAAAGAAACACCTATTCGGGAAGGACTTTGAACTTATCGATCGGTTTGAACGTCAGAAGAGATTTCAGAACGACAGAGAGCTTTTGCATTTGCTCTTTACGATGGAACGCAATGAGCTGCTCGGAAACGGGTCTGTTGACCCGGCGCACCATCGCCCAGCCGTATCCCAGCCCGAGGGCCAGTCCATCCACAATATAAGGAGGTTTGGACAGGCGGTAGGCGGCTCGAAACAACTCCCATACCGGATGACCACCCAGGTAGTAATCCTTCTCACCGTAAGAAAAAGACGAGGCCAATACGCCGCGCTCGGCCGTGCCCAAATGCCTGAAATGGAAAAATGACTTCTCGCGATAGGATCGTGTCGTCCAACCCATCATGCGAGCCGTGGTGACCGCAATCCAATCGATTCCACCGGCCTTATTCGCAAAGTATCCGCCGATTTCCTCGAAGCATTGGCGCCGGAACAGCTGGCACTGGCCGGAAACGTGGTTTTGTCCTTCAAAACTGCTGGTTTCCGAACTGTAACCGCCTTCCTCTCTGAAAATTGTCCCAGCGACTCCCAGGCGAGGATCTTCTTTGAATTTGTTCAAGAGAAACTCAAAATGATCTTCGTCCAGCGCGACATCTGAATCCAAGTTGCCGATGATTTCATATTGAACGTTCTTCAGCTTTTCCTGGCCGGCATTGAATGCATGAACCTTCGCGGCAAAATTTCGCTCTTTGCGTACAGGACGATTAACGACCTCAATCCAATTGTGGCTCGCGGCATACTTCCCTGCAATGCTCCCGGTCGAGTCCGTGGAACCGTCGTTCACGATCACCCACTTCATCGGCAGGACGGTCTGACGAATTACCGACTCGATCGTCTTCGCGATGAATGCTTCTTCGTTTCGAGCAGGGGTAACCAGAACATAAGGCGCGACGGAAACCCGTTGATCCATTTTATCCTCACTCATTGCTGCAACCGCCACACCGCCGAGATCGGCGCAGTCCATCGCGACATTCGCGACTAACCTAGTTTATTCCTGAGGAAGCGGGGGCAGGGTCCGCGCTTCGAATTCGTCCGCGTGCTAGTTAACCCCGGGGCGCGGCTGTTGGGCATACACTTCCGACCGCTCCGCGGTGAGCGACTCGTCATATACCTCTTCTGGTTCATATACGACGACGTGGCTGCCGCGATTCGAGAACTTCATCGGTACGCAGAGCAGGTTCTTCAGCCGCATCCGCAATTCGTTACGGCGTTCAGGTGGCACGAAGAACAGCATGAAACCACCACCGCCTGCTCCGAGCAGCTTGCCTCCCAGCGCGCCGGCGCTGCGTCCTGCTTCATAAATCTCGTCGAGGTTTGTGTTGGTAATTTTTTGCGTCAGAGTTCTCTTTAGCTGCCAGCTTTCGTGCAGCAAATGTCCGAATTCGTTCAGAGAGCGATTCGGATTTGTGACGATGGCCTCGGCTTCGCCTACCATCTGATACATCAGGTCCAGCTCACGCTTGCGCTGTAGAGTGGTTCTTATCTGCTCTTGCGCAATTTCCGATGCCGTCCGTGAAAATCCCGTGAAGTAGAGCGCGCAGTGTTGCTGCAGCGCCGCCAATCGGTCCGGCGACGTCAGTACTGGCTTTACCTCGAAACCGCCATCCCTATTGAAGTTGATGCGGTTGAATCCCCCGTAGGCTGCGCTAATCTGATCTTGCGAGCCCACCGCCTCTCGAATCACTTCCTGCTCGACTTCGAGGGCGTCGGTAGCGAGCGCGTGTTTATTGCGCATCTGGTCTTTCAGCGCGTACAGAGCCAGCAACAGTCCTACGGTAAACGCCGAACTCGTTCCCAAACCAGTCCGCGCCGGCAAATCAGCGACGTGGTGAATCTCGACCCCTTCATCCACTCCCAGATACTTCAGGCACGCCCGCACGGATGGGTGCTCGAATGCATCGTTTTGGGTAACATTTTCAATCCGCGAATACGAGACGCGGCTATGGTATTCGAAAAATGGCGGCAGCCGCCGACAAGTGATGTAGCAACATTTGTCGATGGCGGTGGATAGTACGGCACCGCCAAACTCACGGTACCAGATCGGATAGTCGGTGCCGCCGCCGAAGAAGGATATGCGGAGCGGAGTGCGGGTGGTTATCATGTATTTCGTTTCCTTTGCTCGTTATGGGCGATCGCGGCCCACGCGGCAGAATTACGTGGCTGCGGGAGCTGTCGAAAGGGAGTCGATGGCAACGCCTTCGTGCTTCAATATCTGGTGAATCGCATCAAGAAGCGATGAGGCATTAATGTCGGCAGTAATCGTCGCGTCAGAAATGCGCGCCCTCTCGCTGGAGGTTGCGTTTGTTGCGGTGACTCGAGCCGTCTTGCATCCAGCGTTAAGACCAGCCGCGACATCGTTATCAGAATCGCCGATCATCCACGATTTTCGCAGGTCAATGCCGTGCAGGCGCGCCGCGCTTAATAGCATACCCGGCGCGGGTTTGCGACAATCGCAAGGAGGTTCGATTTCGTGCGGGCAGTAAAACGTTCCGTCAATTTTGGCCCCGGTTCGGGCTAGGACGCCGGTCATCCGCTGGTGCATGTGCTGGAGGTCAGCTTCAGTCATCATCCCTTTGGCGACGCAGCGCTGATTGGTAATGACGATGACGGAGAAACCCGTGCGGTTTAAAAGTGCGATACCTTCGGCGACTCCGGGAAGAATGTGAAAATCCTCCCAGCGGGTCACGTAATCGCCTTCCGGGGGCCTTTTATTGATTACCCCGTCACGATCTAAGAAAACTGCTCTGCTCAACGTGCCATACCTCTTCCACTGATGTTAGCTCCAATCACGAATTTGGCGAAGCTGCCTGATAAAGACTCTGGCAGAGCGTTTGAGCCCGAGCGTAATCCTCGGGCGTGCCAATGTCGATGAACATGCCGTGCTGCTCGAGAGCGTACACGCCCTGTTCGAGCACCCGCGGAAACACGTCCTTTTCAAAGCTCGCTGGGCCCTGCGGCACCTGATCGAGCACAGCACGGTTGAAGACATACACGCCGCCATTTATGATGCCGGGAACGGTGGCGCCGGTTTTTTCACTGAAGCCCACGACGCGATGATTGGCGTCCAGATGAACTGTTCCGTAACGCGCCGCATCCGGAACTTTGCGGACCGCCATACTGACCAATCCACCATGCTCCCGATGAAATCGAATGAACTGGCGTAAATCGAGCTCCAGAAATGAGTCGCCATTCATGACCAGGAAGTCGGAAGCCTGCTTCAAGTGGCCTTCTGCCAGTTTCACCGCGCCTGCTGTTCCCAGCGGTTGCGATTCCTGTGAATAATCTATCGCGACACCCCATTTCTGGCCGTCGCCGAATTCTTCTTCGATTTGGCTGGCAAGGTGCCCGGTACACATCACGATGCGTCGGATACCCTGAGAGCGAAGCTGCAGAACGAGCAGCTCAAGGAAGGGCATATCCCCAACGCGAGCCAGAGGTTTGGGCGTGGCTTTCAGAATTGGTTGCAGGCGTGTTCCCAGCCCGCCGACGAGCAGAACCGCGTGCATCCCGTCGACTGTGGTATCCATTGGTGCAGAAAGTTGCATGTTCGGTATCACAGAACTCACTGAGCTCATTTCAGATTCGTCGAGCTCAGCGTCACCGCCCACAGCAGAAATCACACTACGCCGTTCCAATATTCCAACATTGACGTCAGCGTTTGTTCGAGCGATCGCAACGGTTTCCAGCCCGTATCCTTACGGATTTTCTGCGTGCCTCCGAAAATGATCTTCTCGTCCGAAGGACGCATCAATCGTGCAACAGGCCTGATTTCGGCTTTCACACCGGATAAGCGGATCGCGGTGCGTAAGAGTTCGCTCATCTGATACGTCCGCGCCGCACACAGATTATAAGCCTCACCTCGTTTGCCCTTTTCAGCGGCGAGATAGAATCCGCGCACCGTGTCGCTAACGTCCAGGAACGATCGGCGAGGCTTGAGATTCCCGACTTCGATTACCGGCGGCTGCAGACCTTTCTTAATGGCGGCCAACTGCCTTACGAAGTCCGACGGCGCATCACTCGTCTTTCCCGCGCCCGTCGTGTTGAAAAGCCGGATGTTGACCGTCGGGACTTTGAAATCGAGGAAGTATTCGCGCGCCAACAGATCAAGACAAACTTTGCTGATACCGTACGGGTGCAGCGGGTGAAGCGCTTGGCTTTCGGTGACTGGAATGGCCGATGCCGGCACAGTCCCGTATTCCGCGCTCGAGCACGCCGAAACGATCACGGGACGCCGCTTCATATGACGCACCGCCTCAAACAAATACAGCGAGCCCATGATGTTGGACTCGAAAGTCTCGACTGGATTCGCCCATGAAACCGTGGGCAGGCTCTGCGCTCCGAAGTGAAATATGCGTGTTGGCTGATATTGAGCCAGAACTTGCGTGACGCGCTGGCCATTTCGCAGGTCGCATTGCACGAAATCTACATTCGGCAATTTCGCGAAAGGAATCTGACGCTCTTGCAGGTATGTCCCCACCACATGCCAACCCTTGGCGTGCAGGAATCTCACCATGTTGGAACCGATGAAGCCCTCAGCTCCCGTTACTAGTGCGATCTTAGTCATTGGAGTTTTCAAGTCTTTTACGCCCGGTCCACTTTCGAATTCGAAATAGGTCTTCTGTTCTCTTTTGAAGCATCCCGGTCCTTCGCATCAGCGCGTATCGTGACGACCCAGCTACGCCTTATTCAGGATTTCGCTGACGCGCCCGAGCAACGTCTCTCTTTCGCTGTCCCAGCTGTGTGTCAGAAATATTTCCTGACCCTTGCGCACCACGTCCAGAACTTCGCGAGGATGAGAGAACGCGTATTCGATTTGTCGTGCCAAGTCGCCTGCGTTCCCCGCCTCAAAGAACAATAGCGAGTCGGGCTTGAAGTAGTCTTGTATCCCCAGCGTGGCAGGTGCGATCACCGGTTTGCCTAAAGCCAGATACTCAAATATTCGGGTAGGAGTGTTGATATCCGTAAAGGCATTCCGCTGATTGGGGATGATACCTATGTCGCACTTTTCGATCTCCCCTACCAGATCCTCCAACATCTTCGGCCCGAGATAATGGACGGCGTCTTGTAAATTTTTGCTGCGAGCCATCTCCATCACGCGATCGAGGAAGGCCGTGGGTGCACCGTAAATGCGGAGTTCCGCTCCGGGAATCGCCTGGCGCACTTGCGCCAGCGCGTCAATCGCTACGCCCAGCCCATTCCGTTCGACGATTGATCCGTGATACATGATCACGAATCGTTCTTTCCTGGCTTGGCTCGCCGGGCTGCCAAGTTTTACCGGGTAGAAGGGGAAAATCCGGCCGTCGGGTGAATTCATAACCACGGCGATTTTTTCTGCTGAGCAGCTGCGCGAGGAAAAGATTCGTTTGAACGTTACGCTCGCTGTCACGACCAAGTCTGTCCGTGCAATGCTCCACTTCTCCAGACGCTTCATCATCCCCACGCTTTTACTGTCCGACGTGGAATTAAATATTGTCATCATCAGTTCGGGCATCGGGTCGTGTAGATCGAGCACGACCTTCGCTCCGAGCGCTTTGGGTATCAGTGCGCTCAGCACCAGAATGTCAGGCATATTGTGCACATAGACCAGATCGTAGCGGCGAGCCAGAGAGCGGATTGCAAAGATTGCGGACGAGACCAAAATGAATGCGCCGTAACGGTAACCGTATTCGAGCTTTCCGCGCCGTTCATGTTTCATGGCGAGGCGGCGGACATTGACTCCTTTCAGGATCTCGCGCTTGGGGGCCTCGTCGCCGCCCAGACAGATCAGGTCCACGCTCGCGCCCTCTCCCACCAGCGCTTCCACGGCGCGCCGCGGCCTGGGGTCGAAGGGGAAAGGTGAAAATGTGACCATCGCCACGCGCTTGCCGGCGAACCGCTTGCTTTTCGTTGCTGTCCCGGCGCGGCTGCCCGCAGCTGTGTCAATTTGTTGAATCATCAGAAAGCTAATCCTTGTCGCACCTGGACCGCGATGCGCGCCACACCGCCGCACAAATCCGATCTCTCGCTGCCGCGTTTGCCACTCTGGAAATCACCCTCATGCTCGGATTCCTCAGTCTTCTACACGGCTCGTCGTCAATTTTTGCACGAACAATGCTCTGGGTTGTCTGAATAGTGAGAGGTCGTTCGACGTTAGCGAATATTGGGCTCACGCGAAACCGGAGAGCCGCCCAGATACACCCACTCCCGTGCTTGCAGTTTTTCAACGGAATAATTCCTATACGGCGCAGGCGAGGCGGGCAGGCTCCGGGCAGATGCTAGGCCGTGCGGAGCATTGAAGGCGGTTATGGAAAAGCAACCGTGAGTCTCGGCGTGGTCCGTCAAGCAGATCGGTTTTACACGGCCAACACATCTTGCGACCGGGTGTTCTGGGCGCTTCGAACCAGCGCGTCCACGACCCGCACCTGATCTGCTTCGCTGAGTCCTGGGAACATCGGGAGGGACAGAATCCGTTTGGCCGCGTTTTCGCACACGGGGAAATCGCCAGGCCCATATCCGAAATTGCTGTACGCCTTCTGGAGATGCAGCGGAACGGGGTAGTGGATACCGGTGTCGATATTTTGCTTCGCCAGCTCAGCCTGCACTGCTTCGCGATTCTCCACTTGTACTACAAAGAGATGATAGACGGCCTTTGACCGGGAAGGTTCCTTCGGAAGGATAATGTTCGCATCAGCTGCGGCAAACAGTTCATTGTACTTCCGCGCGTGTTCGCGCCGGCTCTCGTTCCAGTTTGCAAGATGTTGCAGCTTGACGCTGAGGATGCCCGCTTGCACGGCATCCATCCGGCCATTGTAACCTTCAATGTCATGATAGTACTTTTTCGCCTGGCCGTGATCGCGCAACATGCGCATCTGACGCGTTATCGCTTCGCTATTCGTCGTGGCGGCTCCAGCTTCTCCGCATGCCCCAAGATTCTTCCCAGGATAGAAACTGAACGCTGCTGCGTGGCCCATCGAACCCGCCTTCTTCCAGCGGTTTTCCTTCTCCGAGAAATATTCCGCGCCATGGGCCTGGCAGGCGTCTTCTACGACGATCATGTTGTAGCGCCGTGCGAGTTCCAGAATTGGGTCCATGTCCGCGCACTGCCCGTAAATGTGAACGGGAACCACCGCCGTGACGGGAGCGCGATACTTTCTGTGGTAAGGCTTGCCAGTGTCGCGGTCCACGTAGCATTCGCGCTCGAGATACTCCCGCAGTTTCGCAACATCCATCGTATACGTCTGCTCATCGATATCAACAAAATCAGGCCGTGCGCCGGCTTGACTGATCGCTTCAGTCGTCGCGATAAACGTGTGCGGGACGGTAATCACAATGTCACCGGGTTGCACTCCGGCAGCCGTCAAAGCAAATCGGACCGCGTCCGTGCCGCTCGATAGGGCAACGCAGTATTTTGCGTCGCTAAACGCGGCGAATTCGCGTTCGAAATTTTCGACCATCGCGCCGCCCACAAAACCCGCCGTGCGGAGGACCTTGTGAAACACTGCAGTCAGCTCCGGCTCCAGTTGCTGGTGCGGAGTGATCAAATCCAAGAACGGAATCTTTTCGGTAAGTGACATTATGCGATCCTCGACTCTTCGGTAATGTACCGCAACAACTTGGCGGGATTTCCTGCGACAACGGCATTCGCTGGCACATCTTTCGTTACAACGCTTCCGGCGCCCACAATCGAGTTCTCCCCAATCGTGATGTTCGCCAGAATTGTGCAGCCTGATCCGATGGACGCCCCTTGCTTGACGGTCGTCCTCTCGACTTTCCAGTCTGCTTCGGTCTGCAGCTGGCCCTCCGCGACTGTCGCCCGCGGATAGGAGTCATTGATAAACGTGACGCTGTGTCCTAGAAATACGCCGTCTTCGATCGTGACGCCTTCGCAGATAAATGTGTGGCTGGAAACCTTGCAGTTCTTGCCAACCGTCGCGTTCTTCTGAATCTCCACAAACGCACCAATTTTCGTTCCATCGCCCACGGTGCAGCCGTAGAGGTTAATGAATTTCGACAGTTTGACGTCTTTTCCCAGTTTGACGTCGGGAGTGATGCAGACGTATTCGTTCACAGTCGCACCACCTTACCCTTGTGCTGCAACGATAAGTCCGCTGCCTCAAGTATCCGCACCACATGCAGCCCCGCCGCTCCGTCATTGAACGGCGTCTTGTTGTTGACGATGCAGTCAACGAAGTAGGCGGCCTCCACTTTCAACGCTTCCACCTGCTCGACGCGCGGCGCCCACATATCTCCGGTACGGTAGCTGACCAGCGTTTGATAGACGGCTTCTCCGCTCCCCATCTGCACGCCTTTGTCATACACCTTCAGTTTTTCGTCAGCCTCCAGGTCATTCCAAACCAGCATTTTCTTTTCGCCGCCAATCAACGTAGTTCGCACCTTCACCGGCGAAAGCCAATTGACGTTGATGTGTCCGATCATGTTGTCCGGGTAATACAAGGTCATGAACGCAATGTCTGCCACGCCATTCAGATGGCGCTCACCCGTCGCTACCACTGCTTCCGGTTTTTCCTTGATCAGATAGTCCATAATCGAAAGATCGTGCGGCGCCAGGTCCCAGAGGACATTCACGTCGTGCTGGAACAGTCCCAAGTTCACGCGTGTCGAATCGTAGTAGTACAAATCACCCAGCGTGCCATCGTCGATCATTTCCTTCATGCGCTTGACTGCACCCGTGAACAAAAACGTATGGTCCACCATGATCTTTAAGTGCTTGCGTTCCGCCAGTTCGATCAATTCCTCCCCTTGCGCCGATGTACAAGTGAAGGGCTTCTCGACAAACACATGCTTGCCGTTTTCCAAAGCCGTCTTGGCCAACTCGAAGTGGGTCCATACCGGCGTAACCACGGCCACCGCATCAACATCGGGTGACGTAAGTAATTCACGGCAGTCGCTGGTCGTGTGCATATCCGGGAATGCTTGCCGCACACGTTGCAGTGATTTCGGACTCTTGTCACACACGGCCACTACGTGCGACCCCTCCTGCCCGTGAAAATTGCGCACGATGTTTGGGCCCCAGTAACCATACCCAATCACGCCGATCTTAATCACATTGCTGGACGACGTCTCGGGGGCCGACGGCTTGGATACGGGGTCAATACTTAGATTAATCGCCATTTTTCTCCACCTTGAGAGTTAAATCCGAAGAACAGGAAGCTTGCGTACCAGACAGACGCGTGACGCGATGCCTGCCGGGTGAGGCCAAAGGCTAGGCTCCGACCGGTTCGCCATTCAGCAGCTTCGCGAAACGTGTCGGGGCGATTGCGGAACTTTCGGGCTTAGTAGGCGCCGTCGCCGGAGAAAACCGCGCGCGGGGTTTGCAGCAGGATTTTCACGTCGAGCATCGGAGACCACATGCGGGAATACAGCAGGTCCAGACGAACCATGTCGTCGAATGTCGTCTTGCTGCGCCCATGGACTTGCCAAAGACCCGTGATCCCGGGGCGGGATTCCAATAATCGGCGCCGGTGCCAAATATCGTAAATTTCGATTTCATACGGGATGGGAGGCCGCGGCCCAACGAGGGACATTTCACCCCTTAGCACATTCCAGAATTGCGGAATCTCATCAAGACTGGTACGCCGCATGAATTTGCCAACCCACGTAACCCGCGGATCGTTCTTAATCTTATAGGTAACCTTCTTCTCAGTGTTACCCTCCGTTCCATCCGCCTTGCCAGCGATGAATTTTCTCACGTACTCTTTATGGATCGCGGCGTCGGTGGAACTGAACATCGAACGAAACTTCAGAAACTCAAAATGAAGGCCGTACTGGCCGACCCGCTGCTGGCGGAAAAATACGGGGCCCTTGGAAGTTAGTTTGACGAGAGCCGCTAACACCAGGAATACTGGCGAAAGACACAGGAGAGCAGCGCCGGCGCCGATAACATCCATCACGCGCTTGATCAACAGCGACAGCTTTTTCTTCTTCTCGACTTCGAAGAGATCCGGATACAGCTCGGAATCTACTGCCTTTTTATGTCCGTTCCCATCCCATCCGTCTGGAAAGGAATAGAACGACATCTGAAAGTTGGTCAATTGGTTCGGCCGGAACGCCCGCTGGAGTTCCGCTGTAGCTTTCGATTCGATGATTTTCACGGCCGTCCCGACTTCACATTCTCCGAACTCAGTGAAGATGACGCCGAAAACGGAATTCGCTTCGAACCATCCAGCCAAGTCTGTCTCGCGAATGCTGGCACCCAGCACGATCGCGATCTGCTCGAGCATCGCATCGGTCTTCTTGCTCTTTACTCCTTTGTCGTCGACCAACATCAAGACAAGATGCTTGCGCGAGCGCTCAGACCGCTTGCGTTCACGGCTCAGCATTCTGCGGAAATGTTCTTCGGAAAGGAAACCCGCTAGCGCGCTGGAACCGTTTGCGAATACAGCGGCTTGCTTCTGCGTGTCCGGTGCTAGTGCTGCCTTTACGTTTGATGCGTCGCTCACGAGAGATCCTCTTTGCAGGTCGTCGCTGCGCTGCCGTGCTTCTTGTTGCTATGCCGAGATGAGCTCACGCTGGAACTGGCAGGCCTTGTTCTTGAGACTTGGATGTTTCTGGCCCCTGCTGCCGGGACATCTTGATCGCCGTGACTAAGGCGGAATCGATTTCAACTGCCACAGAACGCTGTAACAACGTCACAGAAATAACCAGCCGGTGACTCCGCTTCACTTCGGTCAAAATGCCTTCCAGCCCCACGAGCGGCCCCGAGTCAATTCTTACTCGGTCGCCAGCCGATAAAAACGGCCAGGGCTGATGTGGCACTCCTGCGGCGACCAGCTTCTGTATGGAACGAATTTCTGATTCGTCGACCGCGCTGGGTCCATCCTTGAAACCTATTATCTGAATCACGCCTGGTGTCTTCAAAATTGGGAGCCGGTCGCGCGGGTCAAACCGGCAGAATAAATACCCTGGAAATAATGGAGTTTCCACTTCCTTGATCCGATCCGACCACCGCTTTCTCACCTTGTAGAGCGGGAGAAACCTCTCATAGCCCTGTCCATTCAACTGATCGCCGACGCTTGCTTCCTGCCTAGTCCGCACTTGAAGCGCAAACCAGGGAAATAGAATGGGAGTAACGTTCGAATCCGTCGGGTTCAGAGTCATCTGCTTCATCGCCGATCTCATCCTCCGAATACGCTACCGCCGTAAGAGTCACATCCGGACTCGTCTACACGCACTTGGGTTTTGCACGACGATTGCCACTGCGCCGTAATGTCGCTAAATTCGTAAATGTATGAAGCAAAACGCCTTAATTGTGCCAAACTCTGGAGATTTTCAGGATTCCAGCGCACTCGGTCGCGTTGTAATGAACATTGCTATCCCAGAGTTGCAATTGTTTTCCTCGTCGTAAGACGCTCAAAATAAGAGCATTACAAAGAGCAGAGCACGATTTCATCCGTTTCTGACTAGAGCAGCATTTCTTAGTCTGAATTACTCGTCGACCGAGTGCAGCGAAGGTTGAGCGGTCGTCGGATCTACGGTGTGTCCGTAGCCGTATGTATAGCCGTAAGGTGAAGAATAATAAGCGCCGTATGCGTCCTTTGGTCCCACAGCATTCAGCACCACCCCGACGACGTTTCGCCCTTGCAGCTCTTGGCAGGCTCTCTGTGCGGTCTCTGCCGGTGTCTGTCCCGCTCTAACGACAAGCAGAACTCCATCAACGAGATCGGCCAACAGGCTGGAATCTGCAACAGGCAGTAACGGCGCCGAATCCAGGATCACCCAGTCGAATACAGGAGTTACGCGGTCCAGCAAAGTCCTCAAACGGCCGTTTGAAAGCAGTTCGCTGGGATTAGTCACTTGATTCCCGCCCGGAATGAAACAGAGATTCCCTTCCAGCCCGTGCTGGATGACCGCCATCTCGTCCACGTCGCCCCGCAAATAATCGGTCAGGCCGGGGGCCGGAGGAGCGCCCAATGGGACATGCAGCCTGGAGCAGCGCAAGTCCGCATCGATGATCAGCGCGCGGCGGTCTGGCTGGCGCACGATCGCCTGTGCCAGATTGTTGGTAACAAAAGTCTTTCCCTCGGCCGGAATGGAACTGGTGACCAAGAGCGTGTGCAATGGCTGAGAAGCGCGCATCTGGTACAGGCGTGAACGCAGGGTGCGAAATTGTTCTGAGCCGTGCGCCGTGAGTGCGGAATTGATGAATACGTTCACGCTGGGGTCCAGGTGCCACTGCGGGTGCGCGCAGTACTTTCGCAAGTCATCGAATCGCAAATAGCCTGCGGTATGCGCAAGCAACTGTTCAGTCGGCAGAGAAGACCGCCGTGCTTCGGCATCTGGCGCGGATACCGTTACTGCGGCCGTATCAACCGTTAATGGGCTGGTCAACACGCCGCCAGAGGCCGCTTGTACAGTGGCCCTTTCCTGTTCGGCTTTTTTCAGAGCTTCGTGAATACGACTCATGGTTTCCTTTCGCGCTGGGAAGAAGATGGCACGATATTGGCCTCGCGCAACCGACCGAGCAATTCATCCAGATTCTGGAGCAAGGCTTGTGTGTCCACACTCTGGCTAGTCCCATTCGAGCCATGAGCGGCTAGGATTGGTTCTATTTCGTCAAGCTGGAATTCGCGCGCCACTTCTTCGACCAAGTGAGCCGGAACGGGACGCAAGTGATCCACGTACGCGTTAATCAACGCATGCTCGCACAGCAAGTTCACAACACGAGGAATACCGCGTGAATATAAATTCACGGTCTCAATCGCTTCCTTGGAGAAAATAGGCTCGCCATTGGCCCCGGCGATGCGCAACCTCTCGGCGATGTATCCAAACGTTTCCTCGAGGGTCAGTGGAGAGGTGCGGCAGCGCAGCGTAATTCGTTGCCGAAGCTGCCGCAGCTGTGGAAGTTTGAGTTTTTCTTCCAGCTCGGGTTGACCCGTCAGCACAATCTGCAGCAGCTTTTCCGTGGACGTCTCCAGGTTCGTTAGAAGACGTATTTCCTCCAGCACTTGCAGTGACAAATTTTGGGCCTCGTCAACAATGAGGACTGCCGTCTCCCCTGCGCGATATCGCTCCAGCAGCCAGTGATTTAGCTTCAACAGCACTTGGCTCTTGTGCCGCGATTCGACCGGGATTTCAAAATCGGCCATCATGAAGTCGAACAACTGGCTCACGTTGACCTGGGAATTGAAGACAAACGCCGTTTTGACGCGCTGGCCGTGGAGCCAGTCCAACAGCCGATTCAAAAGCGTGGTCTTCCCGGTGCCTACTTCGCCAGTCAGCAGAATGAAGCCTTTGCGATTTTGAATGCCGTACGTCAGACCCGCCAGCGCTTCCTGAATTTGCTTCGTCAGGAACAGATAGCGCGGGTCCGGATTGACGTTGAACGGGCTTTCCCGTAGTCCAAAAAATTTCTGGTACATGATTCCTTAGGCCCTCGCCCCGACTTCCAATTCGGAATCCGCTGCGCTTCGATTCGCGGTCACTTTTTGCGTTTTATCAGAAGCCGGTATGATCGCTGGCACCATCGCAAGTACCGGCAGATGTAACGCAAATTCCACGTCCCGCTCGGTCTTGAATGAGGAATCTTTCATTTCCAGAAGAAACGCAATCCCCAGGCCGAGACCCAGGCCGCCGGCCAAGCCTCCCAAAGCAAACAGCGGGCGGTTCGGGAACGTCGGCTTGTCGGGCAGGTTTGCCGGATCCAGCACCACGAACTGTTCGCCTTCCTGCTTCCGTTCCAGGTTCACCGCCTGCTGCGAGTCAGTGAGTTTTTTCTGCAAATCGTTGAACGAGTCTGACGCCGTCTGGTAACCTCGCGTCAATTCCTTGTACTGCTGCTCGACGGCCGGGCTTGATTGCACGCGCGCCTGATACACACCGATCTGCTTCCGGATCTGCTCCTGTTCTTTTGTCTTCGCTGCGATCATCATGTCGTCGTTGTGAATCTGGGCGCGGAGTTGAATGATCTGGGCTGGCTCCGTGGACATTTTCAGGCCCTTGTTCGCGACGCTTGCTTTGTCCGGACCTTCGCTCTCGGCGATTTTTTTCTGCAGAACGGCGATGTCATTCTTGGCTTTGATCACGTCGGGGTAGTCAGGGGTATAGCTGGACTCCAGCGTGGTCAAATGCGCCTGCAATGCGATGAGCTGCTGTTCGAGTGTCTCCGGGTTGCGACCGGTCTGCGACGATTGCCATGCCGACTCCTGCTGGGACAGCAGCGATTCGTTGAACGACTTGTCCTGTTGCGCGCGCGCGAGCGCCTGGGTAGAGGCGTCCAGCTGTGACGTCAGTCCGGTCAGCAAATTAAGGTTCATCTGCTCGTTTTCAGGCAGTTCGCCGGCGTGCACGCTCTTAAATGCGGCGAGCTTGGCATCCTGCTCGTCCAGGTTGGCCTTCGCACTGGTCAACTCGGTCGATAGGAATTGCGTCGTCATTTCGGAGTGCTCTTGTCGCAGACGCAGATTCTGCTCGATGAACATCGAAGTGATGGCGGTGCAAACTTCCTGTGCATGGTGAGCATCGCCCAGCGTGACGGCGACGTAAAATCCGGGCAATTGTCCGGCGCGCGTCTCCGTCATCGGCGCGATCGGTGTTATATCGATCGTCTTCTGCAGGCGCGCTACCAGCTCGTCCATAGAAATCCGGTTGATGTCTTCCGGGTACACATTAAATTGCCGGATGATCGGTTCCAGGCGTGAACGGCTCAGGATCTGCTGTTGCATGCTGGAAAGCCGCTGATTGATGTCCGAGGTATCTAGGGATTCCACAATTTTTTGCGGAACGGACGGCTGTTCGATGATGACCAGCGTCTGCGACTTGAACTTGTTGGGAAGGAATCGCGACACTCCATAAGCCAGCGGCCCTCCCACAACGGCCAGCACCACAATCAGGACCCAGCGACGCCGCAGCATCGCAACGTAGTCTGCAGGCGTCAATTCACGAGTAGCCATTCCAGCCTCTTTCGCCGAATTTCGGCGCAATGACGATTTCTCAAAATGGAATTGGTTGCTTGTGCAAATTCAAACCAAACATGATCTGATGACGAATTATGTTCGTCGTACACGCGCTGCCGACGCAACCACTCGTTGTGTCGTCCTGATACTGCAGCTGATAGTTGACAAACACATCGAGCGACCGTCCGATGGTCTTCGCTACATTCACGCCGCCAAACCAGTATGAAAACGTTTGCGCCTCTGATCCGACCGATCCGGCCAACCCCGCGAGTCCCTTATTGCGCGAATATCCCGCGGTAAACCCCAGGTTCAACGTCCGCGACATCGGCTGATTGAATGAACCTGACGCTACGTCGGTCTCCGCACCTGCCAGTACGCCCGATCCTCCGCTCACACCGTGATTGTAATTAGCACTCATCTGGGCGCGCTTCATTTGGTACCGGACCGAAGTGTTTAGAGTCCAATACAATTGCGATGACGAAGTCGGTCCCGCAGTCGGTGAAGAGGTTGAGCCCGTGATGGGAAAGCGGGACGACTCGAATTGCGGGCCCGCAGCGATCTGAAACGCCAGCCGGCCCGTAACCCGTCGGGCGTAGGAAGCCTGGATCGTATTCAGGTTCAGCGATTGGTCAACATTGCTGTACTGAAACGTACTGTAGTTGTAGGAAACTGCGATCGTATCCTTGCGGCTAAGCACATAGTTGTAGCCCGCTTGAAAGCTTGCGTCGCCGTAGTTCAAAAGATTGTCGTCGAAATAGTGGAGTAACGAGTACCCGCCCACGAACGTTAGCGAGGTCCTCGATGTCAGCTTGGTGTCCAGTTCCACATTGATTGAGTTCGAAAGATTCTGACCTTCAGGCGTCAGAATTGATTGACCGGGCGAGAAGCCGGACCCTACACCGCCGCCGGTACCGACACCTGGTAAGCTTGCCCCGGCCGTGCCTGCGAATCCGAATGATGACTCCGGTAAGTAACTCAGTTGCTCGAACACGGACAAAGTTGAGCGCCGGAACGAATACTTGTCTTTGAGGCTGAGCTCTTGGACGACTCCATTTGTCATATTGGGGCTGTTTACGCCAAACATGCCCCCGCCGGTATAACTCACCAGCAGCTCGGAAATTCCGGAGATTCGATGGATGTCCACCCCTCCCAGAATCGAGGTCCACGTGCCCCACGATCCGTTTCCCGTCGTCGTGGCCCCGGGGTTGGAGTCAACAGTTTCCGAAAAGGAAAGACGCGGTTGCCAGTAGCTATGCTGAATCGCCATAGATCCCAGCGACAAATCCTCGACGCCTGTGAGCGATCGCGTGTCAGGTTGCATCAGCTGCGGATTGGGCGCCTCGTCCTGATCTCCATTGTCCGCCCCCGTAGCTAGCGGAGAACGAATTGCCGGGATTGGCTGGCTCGGTTGCTGCCCTTGCTGCTGATCCTGAGGAGTATCAGCCTGCTGCTGCGCACGCGCCGGAGCGCAACTCAGCAGCACGAGCCAGATTCCGCCTATCGAAATGTATTTCAAGTTATGCATGGGTTTCGTTACGGCACCACGATCGTGTCCCCGGCTTTCAGCAAAATATCTTGCTCGGGTTTCTTGCCGCCGATCACTTCCCTGTAATTGAAGGGAAATTTCTCTTCCTTCCCGTTTTCGAAGCGGCGAACGAAAATGCTCTTCACCTTCGCGAATTGCGTGAATCCGCCAGCGCTGGAAAGGGCCTGCAGTACAGACATACCCGGGATCAGCGGGAAAGCTCCGGGGCGCGTGACTTCGCCCAAGATGTACACGCGCTGGCTGTTGATAACGGTCACGATCACCGTCACCTGCGGATTGGTCACATATTTTTTCAGGCTGTCCGTTACTTGCGCGGCCAATTGCGCCGGTGTCAGACCCGCGGCTTGGACATCGTTCAGCAGCGGCAGCGAAATCTTTCCATCCGGCCGCACTGGCACCGTCCTTGAAACGTCCGGCTCTTTCCATACGTTGATGTCCAGCACGTCCTGCGCGCCGATCACGTAATTAGGATCAACCGTTGCTGATTTTTTCACGGTTTCGTCGGGCATCGCCGGGACGGGTGATTGCGCCGTCTGGTGCGAACCGGCCGGCTCCTGGGCCTTCGCCGGGACCACAGCCAGCATCAGAAAAACTGCCAAGCAAAATTGTCTTGCTTTGAACATCTCGTCTCCTGCGTAGCTAGTCGGCTTCGGAATCCTGCACGCCGATTTGCTTCAGTTTATAAAGCAATGATTTGTAGCTAATCTGTAATTCCTGCGCCGCTCGCTTGCGATTCCAGCGGGTGTGTCCGAGGGCCTTCAGAATCAGCTGGCGTTCCGCTTCGCGCGAAGCCGCTCTGGCTGCGGCCTTCAGCGAATAACCTCGATGTTCGGGAACTTCCAGCGCCGGCGGCTCCGGAGCCGCGGCTAGTTCCGCGATCGCAAGTTGTTCGTCGCCGAGGGCCACAATCTTCTTCACCACATTCTCGAGTTCGCGAATATTCCCGGGCCAAGCATGGTCCAGTAGCATTCGCAGCGTACGCGGGCTTAAAGAGGGACGTGGGCGTCCAAATTGTGCCGCATACTTGCTCAAGAACGATTCCACGAGTATGGGGATATCTTCGCGGCGGTCCCGCAGCGCCGGAAGGCGCAAACAGACGCCGTTGATCCGGTAGTAGAGCTCGGTGCGAAAACGTCCCGCGCGCATTTCATCGTCCAGGTTTCGGCGGGTAGTGGAAATCACTCGCGCACCGATCACTCCGCGCTGCGAATCGGCATGTCCATCCGGGAGCGCGTACAAAAGATTGCGTTGGCAAGTAGAGTCCAGTTCGCTGATTTCATCGAAAATCACGCTGCCCGCGGTTCCCAAACTTGAATCCTTGGTGCGGTCAGCGCCCATTCGTAATTCGGCAGAAAGCTGTGCTGGGTCCATCGCGGCGCACGAGAACGTAACTAGTGGTTCCTCAGAGCGTGCCGAAAGCCGGTGCAGTCTCTGGGCGAACATCGCCTTTCCCGTGCCACTCTCGCCTAGAAACAGAACTGGAATATTCGTAGGCGCAATCTCAGCGACGACACTTTCCAGCGTTTGCATCGCCGGACACATGCCGGTGACGAAACCCCAATCCTCGCTTATCATTACGCCCGCGGACCCATTGGTAGTCATCGATTCATAGCCTTCGCCCGTTCATCTTTCGCTAATTTACCGCCCGGGCCGATAGTACTTCCGGACATTTAGCTGAGCCTGCAATGCAGTTGCCACCCGTTCGCGCTGTAGTCGGTGCCGGCAGTGATTCACTTAAGCCTAGTATTTACAACAGATAAATGAATATCCAAGGGTAGCGTGCTATCTGCTCGTCGGTTTCCTAGCTTTGGAAATCCCATAGATATTCCACCAATGAGCAAAATACTTTCCCTTTGTTCCATTGTGCGGAGCGATCGCTTCGCTAGTTACGAGAATGCTTCAATGCATCGGGCGAGAGCAGGTAACTAATTCATAATAAACGTGTTACTTATAGCTCTCGGTCAACATAGCTTTTGCGTCGAATCCCGACTTCCCGCGGGTCGGGCGCTACGCCGCGCCAAAGATCGATCAATTTTCCCCAGCGTTGAGCTAAGATGCCTGCGTGTAATTACTTGAGGTCGGTCCATGTCCAGCAGCACCTGTACATTTCAGGGTGCTGGATTGCGCCTGCTCAAAGGTGTAGGATTTGCGGAGTCTCAACGGCATTTTCCACCGAGCGAGCGTGCAATGAACCTCACGAAACGCTGTTCCATTTGGCTAACCGCGCTAGTAGCGGCGACGATCTTGGCCGGGTGCACCCGGGATCCCAACGTCCTAAAGCAAAAGCACTTCGCCAGAGGTGAGTCTTATTTTCAACGCGGTCAGTACCGCGAAGCCGCGATCGAGTTTCAGAACGCCATCCAGGTCGATTCCGGATACGCTGCAGCACACTACCAACTCGCGCAAACGTACATGAAACAGGCCGACTGGCTGCACGCGTATCAGGAATTGATGAAGACAGTCGAAATCAGCCCCAACGATCTGAAAGCCCAGCTTGATCTCGCTGATTTGTTGCTGGCGGCCGGGAAGATTCCCGAAGCTCGCAACCACGCCGAGATCGTATTGCAGAGCGAACCGCAAAACGCTCAAGCGCAAACCATCATTTCCCGCGCGGACGCAACCCAGGGGGATCTCGCCAAGGCCGTAACGGAAGCGCAAGCAGCCGTCCAGATGGATCCGAAGCGCGCGGAAACTTTTCTGAATCTCGCTGTTATCCAGGAGAAATCCAAGGACCTGAATGGTGCGGAACAGAGCTATCTGAAAGCCGTCTCACTGAACCCGCAATCCTTGCCCGCCTTGCTCTCTTTGGGAACTTTCTACCAACGCCAGAAGCGCTGGCCGGATGCCGAAAAGCAGTTTCAAGCCGCGATTGCTGTGGATCCGAAAAGCGCGTCGCCACGCGCGTCCTTGGCCGGCCTCTATCTGAACGAAGGAAAGCCGGACGCCGCCGAGAAGACTCTGCAGGATGCTAAAAGCGCTCTCAGCGAGAATCCCGCCGGTTACCGGATGCTCGCGGAATTGTATTTAGGCCAGAAGCAGTGGGACAAAGCGCTTGCAGAACTTGGTTCTCTTTACTCCGAGCATCCCAAAGACTCGATCGTCGGCAAGATGTACGCCGAAGTCTTGCTCCAGCAAAATCGCTTGGATGACGCGTCCAAGGTGACGGACACGCTACTGAAAAACACACCGTCCGATCCCGGAGCATTGACGCTGCAAGGCGAGATATTGATTCGTCAGGGGAAAGCCACTGATGCCGTTCATGTCTTGGAACAAGTGGTGAAGAATTCTCCGGACAACGCGGCGGCTCACTTTCATTTGGGAATGGCATATGCCGCCACACAAAACATGGGCCAAGCTGAATCCGAATGGCGCCAGGCGTCCAAACTCCAGCCAGGCATGGTGGAACCGCTCCGTACTCTTGCAGCCCTTGCCATGCGCCGTGGCGACGAGTCGTTGCTCGAAGAGACCGGCGGAAAGCTGATGATGCTCGAACCGCGCTCTCCAGAAGGCTACATCCTGCACGGTGAAGCTCTATTGATGAAGAAGGATCAGGCGGGCGGGGAAGCGGACCTTAAGCGCGCGATCGGCGTCGCCCCGGACAATGCTGCCGGCTATGCGCGTATGGGGAATCTCCGGGCGGCTCAAAAGAAGTTCGACGAAGCCCAGAAATACTTTTCCGAAGCGTTGCAGCGAAATCCTGCTGCCACCGATGCGCTCTTCGGGCTGGTAAACATCGCATTCGAACAAAAACAGCCGGCGACTGCGTTGCGCATTGTGCAGGATCAGATTGCGAAAGTACCCGATAATAGCAGCTTCTACGTCTTGCTGGGTCAAGTCGAGCTTCGCAATCAGGATTCCGCCAAAGCCGAGCAGGCATTCCAGAAGGCTGTGGACCTCGACAAGAACAACGTCAGCGCGTTTCTGATGCTTTCCAGCGTGCAGGTTTCCCGTGGCTCGGTGGACCAAGCCATTGCCGGGTACCGCAGCGCTTTGCAGTCCAATCCTCGCGACATTCGCATCTACGTCGCCCTGGGTAGCTTGCTCGAAACACGCAATCAATGGGAAGAGGCCGAAGATCTCTATAAGAAAGCGCTGCAGATCCAGCCTGATTATGCTCTGGCCGCGAACAACTTGGCTTACCTGATGCTGGAACACGGCGGCAACGTCAACGTCGCGCTTTCCCTGGCACAAATCGGTCGCAAGGGTATGCCCGATTCACCGAATTCCGCCGACACTCTCGGTTGGGCCTACTACCAGCAGGGCGTTTATAACGCCGCTATCGATCTGTTCCAGGAAGCCATCAAGGCGCAGGAGTCGATCAAGGGCGATCCGGAAAATCCCACGTACCACTATCATCTCGGTATGGCCTATCTGAAGTCTAATAATCTCGACCTGGCCAAGAAACAGCTGCAATACACACTGCAAATCAGTCCGAACTACAGCCAGGCAGGCGAAATCAAGAAAATCCTCGCGCAATAGCAGGCTTGAAAAACTTAAGCGTGTAGAGAATCGCTTCAGCCGGCTGGGTGGTTCGCGCCAACCTTACTTTCCGTCGGCCACGGTTTCAGAATGGAGACCTCGCTGCACGATTCCCCGCGAAAAAAGCCTCGATACCAAATAGTGACTCTCCTGATTCGTCCGCTGAAGTAAAATGCGCTCGCCATCATGGATCCCAAAATTAAGCAAAAAGTCCTGCGGCTCCTGACCAACGGAATGTATATCCTTACATCCCGCGGCGCCGAAGGATTTGGCGCCGCGACTATCACATGGGTATCGCAAGCGTCCTTCAAACCGCCGTTATTGATGGTCGCGTTACGAAAAGATGGCAGCGCGTTTCAGTGTATCGTCGAAAGCCGTACTGCCGTGCTGCACGTGCTGGACAGCAGCCAACAGGACATCGCGCAGAAATTTTTCGCGGCGACTGAGGAATCCCACGGATCGTTGAACGGCGAGCCATACACCGAAGGAACGATAGGCGCGCCAGTCCTGAAAAATCTGGGCGCCTACTTGGAATGTAAAGTTTTGGAAATTCTTGAAAAACACGGCGACCATGCCATCGTGGTCCTTGAGGTTTTGAACGCAGTGTTGCGCAGAGATGTCCAACCGCTAACGGTCTCCGGTTCCCCCTGGCAGTACGGGGGTTAAGATCGGGATCAGCCCGTGCCAGGCGACCCCACGTCTGCACGAATCTCGTTGAGCGCTGCACGTCAACTCCATTATAATTGCGTGATTTGCCAAGGTAGAGGGAGCCACAGACAGTTATGTTGAAAAGTATTCAGCAACGGGACCAGGAAGGAAAGCGCTGGGTTAAAATCGTCATGGGCGTCCTGCTCGGGATTATCTGTCTGAGCATGTTGACCTATTTGATCCCCGGCATGGGCAGCGCCGCTTTCACCACTAGTCCCGACGCCGTCGCCACCGTCGGTGGACAGAGCATCACTGCCACGGACGTGCAACGCCAGCTGAATACCGCGCTCCATGGGCAATCGGTCCCGGATGTTCTAAAAGGCCTCTATGCCAAACAAGTCTTGGATCAGATGATTCTCAAGCAAGCGCTCACCATCGAAGCGCAGCGCCTGGGCATCCGCGTCACCGATCAGGAACTCTCGGATCGAATTAAGCAGATTCTCCCGGCTGCCTGGAACGGCGACACCTGGCTGAAAGATCGCTACACCACCGAGGTCCAGACTCGCACCGGCATGTCCATTCCAGAATTTGAGGACTTTCTGCGGGACCAAATGCTGCAGGAGAGGTTTCGCCAACTGGTCACCGACGCCATTACTGTAAGCCCGGCCGAAATACAGGCTGAATACCGCCGCCGCAACGAAAAAGTTCAGATCGAATACGCGCTGGTAAGACCAGCGGAGCTCGCGTCTACGATTCAGCCGACGGATGCGGAATTGTCGGCCTATTACTCCAAGCATGCGGGGCTATATCAGATTCCGGAGAAACGCTCGGCCCGCTATGCCCTGCTCGACCTCGCGAAACTGCGCGCCACCACCGCCGTGGGTGACGATGCTCTGCGCGCCTACTACAATTCCCACATTGACGAATACAAAGTCGAGAATCGTGTCCACGTCGAGCACATCCTGTTCAAGACAGTCGGTAAGACGGACGCCGAAATCGCCGAAATCCGCCAGAAGGCCGAAGACGTCCTGAAGAAGGCAAAGAGCGGCGCGAACTTCGAAGACCTAGCCAAGAAATTTTCCGAGGATGATGGCACGAAACCAAAGGGCGGCGATTTGGGCTGGATCGTTGAAGGCCAGACGGTGCCCGAATTTCAGCAGGCTGCCTTCACTCTGCCCAAGGGCTCCCTCTCGGATCTGGTGAAGACGCAGTACGGTTTTCACATCATCAAAGTGCTGGATCACGAGCAAGCCCACACCAAATCGTTCGAAGAAGTCCGCAGCACCATCGAGCCGACGGTACTCGACGAAAGAGTCAGCGCTGGGGCCAACGATGCCGCCGAAAAGATCGCTGCGGCCATCCGCCAGTCGAATCACCAGCCACTCGATGACTTGGCGAAAAAGTTCAACATGACTGTTGCCGAACTGCCCCTCGCCTCCGCCACAGATCCGCCGGCGTCTTTCGCCAATTCTCAAGACGTGCGCACCGCGATATTCCAGCTGCGCCCTGGTGAATTGAGCCAGCCCATCCAGACCCCGCAGGGAATCGTGATTGTCACGCCGAAAGATGACCAAGCCGGCCATCAGGGCACCTTCGCGGAGGTCCGCGACCGCGTTCTCGCCGACTATCAGCAAGAGCAATCAGTAGCGCTGGCCAAATCCAAGGCCGACGAACTCGCGAAACAGGCCAAGAGCGGCGAAGCCTTCGACAAGGCAGCCAAATCCCTCAGTCTTGATGTGAAAACATCGGAACCCCTCTCGCGCACCAGCTCAATTCCAGACGTCGGTTCCGGCCAATTAATCGAAGCCGCGTTCACGATGCCTGTAGGACAAGTCAGCGATCCCAAAGATGTCGCTGGAGCATGGCTCGTTTATCGTGTGACTGCTCACGAGCCGCTCAATGACGCAGCAGTGGTGCTGCAAGCCGAGCAAATCCGGCAGCAACTGCTCCAATCCAAGCAGAACGCGGCCTTCGATGCGTTCCGCGTGGCTCTTGAGGATCGGCTGAAGAAGGAAGGCAAGCTGGTAATAAACGCTGACGCAATGAAGCGTCTAACAGGCTCAACATCTTCATAAGTATCTGAAAATAAACAGCTTAAATAAATATCACTCTCCTCTTGCCGTCCGGTACCCTCTTCGCTAGACTATTTCTATCCGCAGAGCCTGCCCCGTAGCCAGCGGGGTCCTCTTCCCTGATCATTCGGGGATCATGAGCAGATGCCTTCCAACTCAATGTCGCCTGGTGTTCAACAAAAAGATGCTTCTAAGGAGCTTTCCTATGGCGCAGAGAAATTCTAGGGCGGGCAGGTCGACAGCGGCGGTTTCGGAAGCAAAACGGGGACGTCATTCGGCCGGAACAGTCGCGTTAGCCGGGTCCAGCGGTAACGGAAAGTTGAGGAGCATGATTTCCACCAGGAGCAGCATGTCTGGAAACCTGTATCACTGTGCGATGGAACGGAATCAGAACGGCAAGTACAACATCCGCATCCGCGTGCAATTCGAACGGGGCGGATGGGCCCTTTCTGTCTATTTCTTGGCGTCGTCCTTCAATGCGGGCATGAAGAAGCTCGAAGAATCGCTGCAACTTCTGCAGAAAAGTGAAGAGCGCTTGCGGTTCTGGGGCGTGGAACGCACTGACGATCCGAATCTGGCGGGTGATTTGTTGCAGGAATCCGGCTTGTGGCTGGATCGCCGCCGCGAATTCCCACGCAAAGTCGCAGAAATGAGCGTGGCGAGCGAGCGGCCCGTTGTGGCCTCGCTGCTTGCGCCAGTCCGGCGCGTCCTGGCGGATTCTGTCTCTCAGGAGCGCGAGCGGGCAGTCTCAGCTGCGGCAGGCGACTAAACGGCGGAATTCGCTAAGCATTGCCCGGAGCAGCTTTATTTCTCGCGGACTAGCACTTCTCCCTGCGCCAGAATCACGTCATTTAGCGACAGCCGATACTTATAGGAGCCCGGGTTCAGACCCGGGCGTAACGGCCCACTGACCAGCCGCACTCCCGGTGGCGCCTGGAACACGTTCGAAGAGAACGGGCAGCGCTGCGAGTCGAACTCAATCTTGATGTTCCCCGCATTCGAAATCCACTCCGCCTGATCACCCGAATCGAGCACTACCACTTCCGGCAACACTCCTACTAGAACACGCTTCTCCGTCAATTTATCCTCGATTCAGTTTCCCGTGGAACATCGCCGCGCTGTTTAGAGCACGGTCTTTATGGCTTCAACGATATCCCGCGCTGAAATTCCAAACGCGTCCACCAGCTCTTCCGGTTTGCCCGAATGAGGCATGTTATTTACCGCTACCAGCTTGAACTTTGCCGGGGGTGCGCCTGCGGCAGCCAACGCGTGCAACACGCCTTCGCCGAGGCCGCCTTCCGGCCAGTGATCCTCCGCTGTTACCAGCCGCCCAGCGGTTGCCGCAACCTCAGCAGCTAGCGCCTTACCATCCAGCGGTTTTACGCAATACAAGTCAATCACGCGGATCGAAGTTCCCGCTGCCTTCAGCTGATCCGCCGCCTTCAGCGCTTCATGCAGCGTCACGCCAGCCCCGATCACCGTCACCTTATCGTCTGCGCTCTTCCGCAACACCTTGAAACCCGGAACGGGGAATTTCTCATCCTTCGAGTACAGAATGGGCATCTTGGGCCGCGAAGTACGCAGGTAGTTGATTCCTGGTCGTCGCGCCATGATCTCCGTGATCCGTTCGGTAGAAACAGCGTCGCTCGGATAGAACACAGCCGAACCATGGATCGCGCGGAACATCGCGATGTCTTCCAGCGCCATCTGCGATGGGCCATCTTCTCCGATGGAGACTCCGCAATGCGAGCCGCACAAATTAATGTTCGCACGGCTGATTGCCGCCATGCGCACATTGTCATACGCGCGCGAAAGGAAACACGCAAACGTATCGGCAAAAGGAACCTTACCGCGTGCCTGCAGCCCCACCGCGACGCTCACTAGGTTCTGTTCCGCGATATAGCCCTGCCAGAAATGGTCCGGATACGCATCGCCAAACGTTTCCGAAAACGTCGAGTTTTTCACGTCGCCCGATATC
>Ga0209333_1000221_pt1 | contig 31689 bp, 33 predicted proteins | sample BlaSpr_A8_OM2_O3_FD_187982 | JGI IMG/M metagenome (GOLD analysis project Ga0209333, IMG submission 187982) | Forest soil microbial communities from Thunder Bay, Ontario, Canada - Black Spruce, Ontario site 2_A8_OM2_O3 (SPAdes) (version 2) | ecosystem: Environmental > Terrestrial > Soil > Boreal... | reverse complement strand
GTGGACGGCGTCGCCAAGCTGCTCCGTGATGAGCTGCTGCTCGACCGGGACGTCGCCGATCATAAGCACGTGAAGTGGCTGTACGGGGAGAACGCCGCGACGCCGGAACCCAGCCAGTGACGAACGGAGAGGCATGGACACCGAGGAACGCGTGATCGCGGAGACTGCCCAGGCCAACCGGGCACTCGGGGCGAGCGGTCAGTCCGACATGGTGTGGGGTCACGCGTCCATCCGCGATCCGCAGGGACGCGGCATCTGGATGAAGGCCGCGGGATGGTCCTTCGACGAGGTGACCCCCGCCAGGGTCCTGCTGGTCACGCCTGACGGCGAGGTGCTGGCCGGCAGCGGGCCGCTGCACATCGAGTACCCCATCCACACCGAGGTGATGATCGCCAGGCCGGACGTCGGCACCGTCGTGCACACCCACGCCCCGGCTGCGGTCTCGTTCGCCGCGCTGGACCGGCCGCTGCTGGCCATCTCTCACGACGGGGTCGAGTTCGCCGAGCCGCAGATCGCCCGCTTCACCCGAACCGGCAGCCTGATCAACTCTGCCGGGCTGGGCAGGGAACTCGCCGAGACGATCGGCGACGGGGTCGGCTGCCTGATCCCCCAGCACGGGCTCGTGACCGTAGGGCCCGATGCCGCCACGGCGGTGATGCGCGCAGTCCAGCTGGCGCAGGCGTGCGAGGTCCAGCTGCAGGCGATGGCGGCAGGCGAGATCCGGCTGTGGTCCGATTCGGCCGAGATCGCCCTGAAGAAGGAACAGACCAAGTCGGAACGCCAGCTGAAGGGCGGGTATGCGTTCCTGTGCCGGCACGCGGACGGCTAGCCCCGTGGAGCCGCTAGCTGAGCTGCGGGAGCGACGTGCCTTCGCGTGCCGGCTGACGCCCGACCGAGCGCTGCAGTCGCTCGACGAGGCCGGGGCGTTCCTGGCCGACCGCGGGCTGCTCACCCGCACCGCGGACTGCGCGCTGCCCAGCCTGTACGGGGCCTGCCACGAACCTCCGTTCAGGCCGGGCAGTCCGGGCTTCGCGACCTGGCCGGCCACCAAGTGGCCATGGTTCGGCCAACTGGGCGAGCGTAATCTCGTGCTCGCGATTCACGGCGGCAAGAACCTGCTGGTTAGTGGCGCGGTGGCGGGCCTGATCGACCCGATCTGCCGCGCGGAGATTGAACGCACGCACGCGGCTGACGCGGGCTGGGCCCGGCTGCTCGACCACCTCGCCGCGGCCGGGCCGTCGGCCATCGACGACCTGCGCACCGAGCTGGGGCTGACGCCGAAGGCGCTGAAATCGCTGCGGACACCGCTCGAGCGGTGCGCTGCGATCGTGTCGCGGTCGGTGCTGATGACCGCGGCCGAGGGGCACCGGCACTCGAGCGAGCTTGCGCGCTGGGACCAGGTCGTCCCCGGGTCCGGCGGGACCAGCGCGGATCCGCGAGACGCCCTCAAGGACCTTGTCGCCGCGGCGGTGCGCGCGTCGGTCGTCGCTCCCGAGGCCGAGCTGCGGCGCTGGTTCTCCTGGCCCTGGTACTGGGCCGATACGCTCGTCGGCGACCTGATCGGCGAGGGACGGCTGCGCCGGGTCGACGGCCACCTGGCCACGGTGTGACGGCCGCCCCGCACGGAGCCTGATACGTGCTCACCCGAGGATTAGCTCGGCGACCTGGCGCAGGATCTCTGGCCGCGTCGGCACGTAGACCAGATGCGTTGTCTTCATGAGCGGTCCAGTCGGCTCAGGGAAGCCGACGGTCGCGCGGCAGTATGAGCGGCGGGGAAGCTCTTGGGGGGGGTCAGTTGCTGCGGCTCAGTTCGGCGGTGAAACGGATGGTGCGTTCGATGGCGGCCGGGTCTTCGGGGACGGGGAGGGGGGCGGCGGCGATTTCGGTGACGCCCGCGGCGGCGTAGCGGGCAAGTTGTGCCGCGACGGCGTCCTCGTTGCCGATGGCTGCGATGTCGGTGATGTCGTTGCACCGGGCTGCGCGCAGCATGGACGCGTACCCGGTGTAGTCCCAGAACGGGCCGTATATCTTCTGCGCGGCGCTGGCGGCTTCGCGGACCTTGCGGGTAAGGACGACCGGCACGCATGCCACCAGGCTGAAGTCTTGCCTGGTGAGGCGGGCAGCGATGCGCGGGTGCACGACCTGTGACAGGTAGGGGGGCGGCGCCAGCAGGGTGATCAGTCCGTCGGCTAGCTGCGCGGCGGTTTCGATTGCGCGGGGGTTCAGGCCGGAGGCGATGATGGGCAGCCGCTGCGATGGCAGTTCGTCCAGCGTGGCGTGCACGCGGTAGTGGCTGCCGTCAAAGCCCACCAGGCCGGTTCGCGCCTGGGTGCAGACCGTGAGGTATTCGCGGAGGTGGCCGATGGGGTCGTGCCACTGGATTCCGTGGGTGTCCTGGATGGTTGGCACATCGCTGACGCCCACGCCGAGGGTGAGCCGGCCGTCGCTGACGGCGTGCACGGCCAGTGCCTCCTGCATGAGTGCGAGCGGGTGACGCGGCCAGGTCGGCGTGACCGCGGTGCCGAACCTGATGGCCGAGGTCTTGGCCGCCGCGGCGGCGAACACTGGCAGCGGATCCAGGCCGAGCAGGTGCGGCAGCCAGACCCGCGGCACGCCGAGCGACTCCAGCCTGACCAGTTCCTCGGCTGGCTGGCCGCGTGTGCGCTGACTGCTCAGCCGGCTCGCCATGATCGCGTAGGTGACCGGTGGTGCTGGCGTCATGGCGATGATTCCCGTCCGGATCAGCTGACGATACTATACCGTCTAGACGGTATAGTAATCCTGTGAGTGCAGAAAACTCTGGTGGCCGGCCGGCCGGGACGCGGGAGCGGATCCTGCAGGCCGGTTATGAGATCGCCGGGCAGTCGGGCGTGGCCGCGGTGACCCTCGACGCGGTCGCCGGCAGGGCCGGGATCAGCAAGGGCGGCCTGCTGTATCACTTCCCGTCCAAACAGGCGCTCGTGGCCGGCATGGTCGACGGGCTGTGCGACGCCTTCGCCGATCTCGCTGATGCCGCCGCGCGTGCCGATCCCGAGCTGGCGGGCCGTTCGGCGCGGGCGTACCTGGCCGCGAGCGCGGGTGAGCTATGGCAGTCGGACCGCTGGCTCGCGCTGGTGGGAGCACTGGTCATCAGCCCTGGATTGCTCGATGCCTGGCGTGCGGGCGTGGTGGCCGGGCGGGCGGCCGACGAAACCGAGAACACCGACCCGGTGGCCGCGGCGATCGTCCGTCTAGCCGCTGACGGGCTATGGGTGACGGGCGTGCTCGGGCTTCCCGCGCCCGGCCCGCAGCTGCGCGCGGCGATGCTTGCCGAATTGGACCAGATGACGCGCAGGCCGCGGCCGGATCCCGGAGGACCGCGATGACTCCCGGCGACGTCGGTGCGATCCTGGATCAGGCCAGCCCGCCGCTGCTCGGCGTCATCGCCACGCTGCGAGCCGACGGCTCTCCGCACGCCGTGCCGGTCTGGTATGGCTGGGACGGCCACAGCGTGAGCATCTGGACCGGCCACGACCGCGCCTGGGTTCGGAACCTGCGCCAGGACCCGCGGGTTGCCTTCACCGCGCAGCAGACCCAGCCGCCCTATGGCGCGGTCGTCATGCGCGGCCACGCGGATATCAGCCTCCCGGGCGCTGATGTCAACGGCGACATCCGCCGCATTACCCGCCGCTACCTGCCAGAGCGCGAATGCGACGCCTACATCGCCGCGTGGCCGAAGTTGCGCACGATCGTGCGCGTCCACCCGGCCACCATCCGCGCCTGGGACCGCGGATACTGATCATGCCGGGCTGATCCCGAGGGTGGCCGGGACCCGCGTGGCGTCCCGGGCGTTGCAGCGGCAGGGCGCGGCGTGGGGGAAGGCGAGCCCGGCGGAGACGGTGGCCACCTGGAGGGTGCGACGTTCCTCGCGGCCGTGGCCCCGGTCATGGCGGTGGCCGGCCGGGATATGCCGCCAGGGCAGGCTCTTGAGCTGGGCGTAGAGGGACGTCACGTCGAGATTCATGGTGAGCATTCAACCGCGCCCATGCCTAGCTACGATCCCCCCCGTCGAGCGTGCCGACCCCCAGCTGAAGGCCCCAGCGCATCCTGCGCAAACTGCGCCGCTGTCTATGGAGAGCCGGGCAGCTGGCCAAGGCTATCCACTCCCTTTCCGCCCGCGAGACCGCAGGATGAAAGGCTCGGTGCGTCGCGATCGGCTCAGCTGAGCAGACGAGACTTGACTTCGTTCTTCAGCACCTTGCCGACTTTGGAGCGGGGCAGATCTGGCCACACCTCGATCTGCTTGGGGGTCTTGACGCTGCCAAGGCGGGCCTTGACGAATGTGCGCAGCTCATCGTCGGCGACGTCCTGGCCGGGGTGGGACTGGATGACCGCGGTGACGCGCTCGCCCCACTTGTCGTCGGGCAGCCCGACGACCGCGCAGTCCAGGACTGCCGGGTGCGCGAGCAGAGCCTGCTCGACTTCAGCCGAGTAGACGTTGAACCCGCCGCTGATGATCATGTCCTTGGCCCTGTCCACGATGTAGAGGTAGTTATCCGGGTCGAGGTACCCGATGTCGCCGGTGTGGTGCCATCCGTGCCGTGAGGCTTCGGCGGTGGCCGCTGGGTTTTTGTAGTACCCGGCCATGACCAGGGGGCCGCGGACGACGATCTCGCCGCGCTGCCCGGCGGGCAGCACGCTGCCCTGGTCGTCCATGATCGCCACCGTGACCAGCGGCGTAGGCCGCCCGGCCGAGGCGAAACGCTCGAGGGCCAGGGTCCCGTCGGCACGCAGGTGGTCTTTGGGCGGCATGGTTGAGATCATCATCGGCGCTTCGGTCTGCCCGAACAGCTGGCCCATTACCGGGCCGATCGCGCCGATGATGGCCTGCTGCAGGCGGGCCGCCGACATCGGTGCGGCGCCGTACCACATGCACTGCAGCGAGGTGAGGTCCGCCGTGGCCAGCCTCGGGTGGTCCAGCAGCATGTAGATCAGCGTTGGTGGCAGGAAGGTGTGGGTGATCTTGTGCCGGCCGATCAGTTCAAGAAACTCGGCCAGGTCGGGCGCCGGCATGATGACGATCTCGCCGCCCAGGGTCATGATCGGAAAGCAGAGGACGCCAGCGGCGTGGGTGAGCGGGGCGAGGGCGAGATAGGCCGGGCGTCCGTCGAAGGGATAGCTCATCAGTGTGAGCGCCGTCATCGTCTCGATGTTTTGCCCGGTGAGCATGACCCCCTTGGGCTTGCCGGTGGTACCGCCGGTGCCCGCGATCATCACGATGTCGTCTGCTGGCTCGGCCTGCCAGGGTTCGGTGCTGATCCCGTCGACCCAGTCGCTGAACTGGACCGCACCGGCGGCGTCATCGTCGAGGCACACCAGCGTGGTGACCTTCGGCAGGTCCGGGGCTATGCGGGCGACCAGCGGCGCAAAGGCACCCTGGAAGATCAGGCAGGAGCAGTCGAACAGGTCGAGCAGCTCGCGGTTTTCCGCTGCCTCGTTGCGGGGGTTGACCGGGCACCACACCGCTCCAGCCCGGGCGATGCCGAGCACGCAGCAGAAGGCGAGCGGGTCGTTGGCAGACAGTATCGCCACCTTGTCGCCGGGCCCGACGCCCGATCGGGCCAGCGCCCGGGCGATGACCCAGGAGAGCCGCTGCACCTCGGCGTAGCTACGGGTGCGGCCGTTCATGGTCAGGCAGCGAGCCTCCGCGCCCAGGGAGGCCCCCTTGTCCAGGAAGTCGGTCAGCCGCACGGCTCAGTGCGCCGTGGAGAGGATCGGCTCCATCACGAGACCGAAGCTGCGCAGCACGCCCAGCAGCTCGCGGTGGCCGAACGCCTGGCAGCCGGATGCGAACCCAACCCGGTTAGGCCGTTGCTGCAGCAGCGAGTACGCCCCGTACGCCTGCATGAGGCCCGTCTGCTTGTAGTTGGAATTTCCGTGGATGACGCAATGGGCGCGGCCCAGCGGCCCCGAGGCGTGCACCGAGTCCAGTGAGGTGTTGATCCGGGTGTTCTCCCGCGGCGGCATCTGGTTCATCACGGCCGAGGCGTGCTCGGTGAGCACCCGCAGCTTCTCGCCGTCCGACAGCCCTTCGGTCTGCTTGAGGGCCGCGCTGACAATCTGCGGCACTCCCTGCATCAGCGGGCGGTTGAACACGCCGCCCAGCGCCTTGACGTTGGCCACCCGAGGGTCGTGCCTGAACCAGACCGGATGCGACATGCCGCCCCACGGCAAGGCCAGGCCGGTCTCATGCTGGCCGGGCACCACCACGTCGTACAGGCCGGCGTCGGCCGGCCATTCGGCGTACTGGTTCTGCTCGAGGTAGTACGCCTTGGACAGGCACGCGTTGACCAGGATCGTCAGCGTGGAGGCCACCGTCGGCGTGCCCTTCCAGAAGACCAGGACATCCAGCGTGTCGACGCCCGGTTTCTCCAGGCACAGCTGAGCGGCGATCTCGCTGGTGGTGTACATCTGCGCGATGCCCGGCGCGAGCAGCAGCCCCTTCGCGGCCATCTGCGGGCCGTAACGCTCGTCGCAGACGACCAGCCAGTCCTGCTCTCCGGTGGTGTCCAGGTAGTGGCAGCCAGCGCTGATGCAGGCCTCCACGACCTCGCCGCCGTACTGCGCGAACGGCCCTACCGTGTTGCAGACGACGCTTGCCCCGTCGAAGAGCTCGGCAAGCGGCTGCACCTCGTGGGCAACCTCGACGATGTCGTGCTCGACCGTGTCGATGCCCGGCACCTTGTCCAGAGCCTCAGCGATACGCGCCTTGTCGCGCCCGGCCGCGATGAACGGGACCTGGTATTCGCGCAGGTACTCGCAAACCAGGCGACCGGTGTAGCCGGACGCCCCATACACCACGACGGGTTTGCTAGCGGTCATGGAGGTTCGCCTTTCGCTCGTTGTCGTGCGTCGCTTGCTACATGCCCATGCCGCCATCGATGGGCAGGCCGGCCCCAGTGATGAACCGGGCACCCTCGGAGGCGAGGAACACCACGGCGTCGGCCATGTCGGCCACCTCGCCGAGCCGCCCAGCCGGGGTCAGGGCGACCACCGCCGCGACCGCTTCCTGCGCGCTCGGGAACAGGCCCACGTCCGCCATGTCCTGGGCAAGCTGGTTGCCCATCTCCGTGGGCACCAGGCCGGGATAGACGCTGTTCACCCGCACCCCGTAGCCGAGCTTGCCCGCCTCCATCGCGGCCACCCGCGTCAGCCGGTCCACCGCCGACTTGGTGGCCGAATACACGGCGATGCCGGGGAAGGCGATCGTGGCCGCCACCGACGACACGTTGACGATCGCGCCACCCTGGCCGGCCGGGCCGCCGGGGCGCATCGCCCGGAAGCCATGCTTGATGCCCAGCGCCGTGCCGAGCACGTTCACCTCGAGCATCCGGCGGGCATCCTCAGCGGCCAGGTCCGCCAGCAGGCTGGTGATCTCGACCCCGGCGTTGTTAACCAGGATGTCCAGGCCACCGAGGCGGCTGATCGCCTCCGGAACGGCCCGTTCCCAGCTCTCTTCCGAAGTGACATCCAGCGGCACGAAATCAGCGGCGGCGCCGGAAGCCCGCAGTGCATCGGCGCACTCCTTGCCCAGATCCTCCCGGATGTCGCCGACGACCACCGCCGCGCCCGCGCGGGCGAGCGCCTGCGCCATCCCTTCGCCGAGCCCGCGCGCCCCGCCGGTCACCAGCGCCTTCCGCCCGTTCAGGTCGTACACGCTCATCGGGCACCTCTTTCCGCGGCTTCGCCGCTGGCAGACCGGGATGTGACGTGCCCCATAGCCTTGCCCGTTCTCTTGACGAGTGTCAAGGGATTGTTTGACGATCGTCCAAAGAAGTCTGGCCGGTCGTCAAGATGAGCGAGCCGGGTGCGGCTGCGCCCGGCTGGTAGCTTGAGGCGACGGCCCAGCAACGATCGGACCATGACATTGACCGAGGTAGCGGAGCGGAACCGGGACCGGGTCGCCCGGCGGCAGGTGGACAAGTTCGCCGAACGCCGGGCGCAGCTCGCCGCGGCGGCGCTGCAGACCCTGGCCGAGCTGGGCTATGCACGCACCAGCCTGCGCGACATTGCGCAAAACTCCGAGTTCTCCCACGGGGTCCTGCACTACTACTTCAGCGACAAGTTCGAGCTGATCACGTACTGCGTGCGGCAATACAAAGCGGAATGCGTCACCCGCTATGACAGCATCGTGGCCACGGCAGGCTCCGCAGCCGAACTCAAACGCGGGTTCGGCGCCGCCATGGCGGCCACGCTGCGCGAAGACGCGACCCTGCACAGGCTCTGGTACGACCTGCGGAACCAGAGCATGTTCGATGAGGCATTCCGCGCTGACGTGCACGAAATCGACCAGAGCCTCGAGCGGATGATCTGGCGCATCGTCACCAAGTTCGCCGACCTCTCGGGGACGCCGCTCGCCGTGACCTCGCCCGTGGCCTACGCGATGTTCGACGGGCTGTTCCAGCACGCGCTCATCAGCCACCTGGGGGGCAGCACCGACGCCGCCCCGGATCTCGAAGAGAACCTGCAGCGTGTCCTGGACTCACTGGCCGCTCGCGGCTGAATCACGGACCTGCTGGTCTTCGTTCCGCCGTGAGACGAGCGCGTCGCAGGAGTGACGGGTTGCTGTGCCTACAGTGGCGCTCATGGGACGCGTCATCTTCATGTGCGGCCCGGCCGGGTCAGGGAAGTCCACGGTCGCGCGGCAGTATGAGCGGCGGGGAATGATCCGCCTGTCCTTTGATCAGGAGGCCTGGTCTCGCGGCATCACCGCAATGCCCCTGCCAGAAGAGGTGCGCGGCGAGGTCGAGCGCGTGCTCCGCGCGCGCCTGGCGGACCTGGTCCAGGCCGGTTCAGACGTTGTCCTCGACTTCTCGTTCTGGTCCCGGCGCATGCGGGACGAATACCGTGAGTTCCTGAGGCCATTTGGCGTCGTGCCGGAGACCGTGTACCTGGCGACTGATCGCGCCACGGTGCTCCAGCGCATCTCTGCCCGGGCGGCGCAAGGCGGCGACGATTTCAAGCTCAGCGCTGAAGTTGCGGCCTGCTACTTCGATCATTTCGAGGTTCCCACGGCGGACGAGGGGCCCCTGACCGTCATACGGTGAGTCAGCCGGAAACGGCATAGCGGACCAGGGCCCTTGGCGTGTCATGATCAGGCGGGGAAGGGGGCGTCCGTGCGGTACCTGACCGTGGCCGAGGCCTATCGTGACCTGGAGCAGGTCAGCAGCCGGCTGGTGATGACGGAGCGGCTGGCCGCGCTGCTGGCGCAGACCCCGGCCGGGCTCCTGCCAACGGTGTGTTACCTGTGCCAGGGGCTGATAGCACCCGAGTTCGCCGGGGTGGACCTTGGCCTGGCCGAGAAGCTCGCCATCCGCGCGGTGGCCGTCGCAGCCGGCGCCGACGCCGCGCAGGTGGCCGCCCTGGTGCGGGAGACCGGCGACCTGGGCCAGGCCGGGGAGCGGCTGCTGGCCCTGCCCGGTCCCGGTGCCGGCGTCCGGGCGGCCAGCCTCGAGGTCACCGATGTGGTGCGCACGCTGGGCGAGATCGCCGCCGCCGAGGGGGCAGGTTCGCAGGGCCGCAAGCTGGAGCTGCTGGCCGGGCTGCTTGCCCGGGCCACCCCGCTGGAGGCGCGCTACCTGCTGCGGCTGGTAACCAAAAACCTGCGGCTGGGCATTGGCACGCCCACCATCCTGGACGCGCTGGCCCAGGTGCACGCTGGCGGCAAGGCCGACCGCCCGGCACTCGAGCGCGGCTACAACATCTGCTGTGACCTGGGTAAGGTGGCCGCCGCCTTGGTGAACGGCGGGCTGGCCGCGGTGGAACAGCTGCGGGTCCAGCCCGGAAACCCGGTGCGTGTCATGCTGGCGCAGCGGCTGGCCGACGCCGACCAGATCCTGGCCCGGCTGGGCGGGCGGTGCGCGGCCGAGTACAAGTACGACGGCGTGCGGGTTCAGGCGCACTGCACCGCCGACGGGACGATCGAGCTGTTCACCCGGCGGCTCGAGCAGATATCCGCGCAGTTCCCCGATGTCGTCGAGCTGCTGCGGGCGGGGCTGAGGCCCGGCGAGGCGATCCTCGAAGGGGAAGTCGTCGCGTACGACGCGGCCACGGGCGAGCTGCGGCCGTTCGGCGAGGTCATGCTGCGACGCCGTAAGCACGGCATCGACCAGGCCGTCCGGGACGTGCCCGTGGGCCTGTTCTGCTTCGAGCTGCTATACGCCGACGGCGAGGACCTGACCATGCTGCCGTATCCGCAGCGGCGCGCCGCGCTGGAGGCGGCCCTCATGCTCTCGCCCCGGCTGCGGCTCACCACGGCCGCCGAGGTCACCGAGCCGGAAGCGCTGGACGCGATGTTCGCCCAGGCGGTCACCGACGGGTGCGAGGGCCTGGTGTGCAAGTCGACCGGGCCGGATTCGTCCTACCAGGCCGGAGCGCGCGGCTGGCAGTGGATCAAGCTCAAGCGGGACTACCGGACCGAGCTGTCCGACACCGTCGACCTGGTCGTCATCGGCGCGTTCGCCGGGCGCGGGCGCCGCGTCGGGGTCTACGGCGCGGTGCTGCTGGCCGCCTACGACGCGGGTGCCGATGTGTTCCGCGCCGTGACCAAGTGCGGCGCCGGGTTCTCCGACGCCGACCTGGCCGCACTGCCCGCCCGGCTGGCGCCGCTGCAAAGCCCGCACAAGCCCGCCCGGGTCGACGCGCGCCAGGAGCCGGACGTCTGGTTCGAGCCCGGTCTGGTCCTCGAGATCCTCAGCGCCGAGCTGACCCTGTCCCCGAACTACACCGCCGCCTGGGGCCAGATCGAGGACGACGCCGGGCTGGCCATGCGCTTCCCCCGGTTCACCGGGCGGTGGCGCGACGACAAGGCCCCGGAGGACGGGACCACCACCCGGGAGCTGGTCGAGTTGTTCCTCACCGCCCGGCACAGACCCGTCGGCGGTTAGATGTGCGACCACCCACTCGCCTACGACTAGGCCATAGCGGGCATTCTGTGCAATCTGCCGGCGGGCGGCATACCGTAAGGTCATGTTTTTCGAGCCCTTACCGGCGGGGGAAGAGCCGGCTCCCCGGAGACTGCCGGAACGCTCGCCGTGGTCCGGACCGCCCCCGCTGGAGACTGGCGCGGTGCTCGCCGTGGAGCGGATAGTGGCCCGTAGCGCGAACGTGGTGGTGCGCGTGCCGGTGATCCGGGCCTTCCGCCCAGGCTGCATGCTCGATGTGGAGGTCGTGTCCAGGCAGGGCACGCTGTCCGACGATGACTGGTGGGACCTGCACCGGTCGGTACATCGCGGCCTGGTCATATCGCCCGGCAGCAACCAGCTGCCGGACAAGCTGCTGCGGCTGGGCGTGCGCTACGCCGACGGCACGAAGGCCACCACCATCGAGCAGCACCGGCGCCAGACAACGGCTTCCGCAGATCCGCCGGCCGGGCCCCTGCTGTCCTGGTCACCGGGCAGTAGCGGTATGCACGGCCGGGAGCTTGGCTTCAGCGGGTTTGGGCTGTGGCTGTGGCCGCTGCCGCCGGCTGAGACCTTTGAGTTCGCCGTGGAGTGGCCGTTTGGCGGCATCGAGCTGACCATCGCCCAACTCGACGGCGCGGCCATCGTGGCCGCCGCCGGGCGGTCTGGGCACTACTGGCCAGATACCGCGCACAGCCCAGAGTCCTGACCGCCCGCCATGGCGGGAACCATCCGCGGAAGCTTCACGATCCGCAGGGCCAGCGCTGACCTTCCCGCCTTCGACGACGAGACCTCCCTGGAGGTGGTTTCTTCGCTCGGCACCGAGGGCAGCCAGATCTGCGATTTCCAGTTCGGTGATGTCAGCGTGCGCACGCTGGAGGTGAGGAACCTCCGGCTGCTGAGCGGCAAGATCCGCGCAGTGCAGGCTGGGCGCGCCAGCATCACTGGGGCACGCATCGATTCTGTCGAATTCACCGGCTGCGACCTATCCTCGCTGCGGTGGACGGGAGGGAAGATCTCCCGGGCCCGGTTCGATACTTGCAGACTGCTCGGCGCTCGCTTCGAGGGAGTGACCCTGCAACACGCCGTGTTCACCGGTTGCAAGCTGGACTACTCCGCCTTCGATCAGGCCCGGGCTGCCGGACCGGTCATCTTCGCTGGCTGCTCGCTGCGCGAAGCCGAGTTCACCGGCTGCGACCTAACTGGCTCCTTGTTTGATGACTGCGACCTGCGCCTGGCCGGCTTCGGCCCGGGCAGCTACCGGGGATGCGATCTGCGCGGCAACGACCTGTCGGCGATCAGCGGCGTACATCATCTCAAGAACGTCGTCATCGACCACGCCCAGACGATCCAGCTTGCGCAAGCACTCGCAGCAGAACTGGACGTGACCTTCGGCGACGACCTGTCCGACCGCCCGGAGCAGCCTTAGCGCCCCGCGCTCCCTGACCGGCACTGGCCACACGCGGTGAAAGGAGCCCGAGACATGGCCATCATCCACCACACAACGATGAGCCCGGGCAAGCTGGAGCTGCTGGCGGCCTGGTTGCCTGCTCAGCCGTGGTACCGCCAGACGGGACACCAGCCGGAATTGGCCAAGGCTGGCGGTTTTCGGCTCGATGATCCGCAGGGCGAGGTTGGCATCGAATTCATGGTGGTAACCGACGGATCTGGGTATGGAGCCACGGCCTACCAGGTACCCCTCACCTACCGGGCCGGTGCGCTCGCTGGCGCGTGCGGCGGGCTGATCGGGACATCTGAGCACGGGGTACTGGGACGTCGCTGGATTTACGACGGCGTTCACGATCCGGTTCTCCTCGCTCAGCTGGTTGCGCTCACCCAGGGGGAAGCTGAGCCGCAGGCGCAGAGTGTCAGCAACGCGGCAGACCCAACGGTGACCGGCCGGCCGGTGGCGGAGGGTTTCTTGACACTGGTCCGGTCTGCCGTTGTTGCCAACGCCCCGTCCGGCACCGATCTGCGGGTCGAAACCGTCGGCCCGGGCGACCTGCAACCCGGCGAGCTCGTGCTACGGATCTGCAGAATTCTTCAGCCGGGCGACGGCATCAACGTGAACCGCGATGCAGGACCGCCATGTCTCAGTGCCACCTGGCGCTTGCCTGATGGCACGGGCGTCAGCGGTGTCTTCGCCGCAGCGCAGTACTCGCGAATCTGAGCGCCTCTCATCGGCGCCTATGCGAACAGGTCCTGGGTGTGGCGACGCGCCCTGGCCGCCGTCATGCGTCCCGGCGGTCCAGCAGCGTCCAGGCGATGGCGTACACGATGGCGACGAACAGGCACATCACGCCGAAGCCGGGCCAGGGCTGGAGGGTGTGGGCGGAGTGGTAGACGCTGGTGAGCTGGGCCCCGGCCTGGGTCGGCCAGAACTCGGTGACCGGGTTCCGCCACGAGTCCGGCAGCGCCTGGGCGATCAGGGGGAGGACGAGCACGACGGCCATCGTGCAGGCGATGCCGGCGGCCGGGTGCCGGAGCAAGGCCCCCGCCGCGACGCTGAGCACCGCCAGGGCGGCCAGGTACAGCCCTCCTCCCACCACCGCCCGGGCCACCCCGGGATCGCCGAGCGCCGCGTGGGGGGCATGGCCGCTGATGAGGGCCTGGCCCACGAAGAACGCCGCGAAGCAGGTGACCTCGCCCACGACGAAGGTCACCACGGCGAAGACCAGCGCCTTGGCTGCCAGTACCCGGCCTCGCTTCGGGACGGCGATCAGGCTGGTGCGGATCATCCCGGAGGAGTACTCGGAGCTGATGCACAGCACCCCGAGCACGACGATGGCCAGCGAGGCGATGGCCACCCCCGCCTGGCTAACCCCGGTCGGGTCCCAGCTCAGCTTGGCGGAGGCGCTGCTCTTGGCGTAGCCGTGGGCGGCGGCCGCGCTGATGACGGCCCCCAGGCCGACGCCGAGTACGACGGTGACGGTCAGCGCCCAGAACGTCGACCGGACCGAACGGAACTTGACCCACTCCGAGCGCAGCACGTCGGCGAAGGTGGATGCACGGAAGGCCGCCCGGTGGTCCGGGCCGGTGCGGGCGATTGTGGCGCCGGTCACCGGGTCTCCCCTGCCGCCCGGTACTCCACGCTGTCTTGGGTCAGTTCCATGAACGCTTCCTCCAGCGAGGCCTTGACGGGGATGAGCTCGAACAGGGCTATGCCGTGGGCGGCGGCCAGCTTTCCCACATCGGCGCTGTCCATCCCGGTGATCTCGATGACGTCGGGGCCGGTCCCGGCCTGGACGGTGGCGCCGGCGTCGCGGCAGAGTGCGGCTAGCTCGGCGGCCTGGGGGCTGCGGACGTGCACCGACTGCTGGGAACTGGACTGCACGAATTCGTCCACGCTGGTGTCGGCGATCAGCCGGCCCTTGCCGATCACCAGCAGGTGGTCGGCGGTCAGGGCCATCTCGCTCATCAGGTGGCTGGAGACCAGCACGGTGCGGCCCTCGGCAGCGAGCTCCCGCATCAGGGTCCGGACCCAGTGGATGCCGTCGGGGTCCAGGCCGTTCACCGGTTCGTCGAAGATGAGCACGGCCGGGTCGCCGAGGAGCGCCGAGGCGATGCCGAGCCGCTGGCCCATGCCCAGCGACAAGCCCTTCGCCCGGCGCCTGGCCACGCTCTGCAGACCGACGATGTGCAGCACCTCGTCCACCCGGCTGCGGGGGATGCCGTTGCTGCGGGCCAGGCACAGCAGGTGGTCGAAGGCCCGGCGGCCACCGTGCAACGCCTTGGCGTCGAGCAGGGCGCCCACCTCGCGCATGGGCGCCGGCAGGTCGCGGTAGCTGCGGCCGCCTACGGTTACCGAGCCCTGCGTCGGCGCGTCGAGGCCCAGGATCATCCGCATGGTGGTGGTCTTCCCGGCACCGTTCGGGCCGAGGAAACCGGTGACCATGCCGGGCCGGATGGAGAAAGACAGGTCGTTGACGGCCATGGTGGAGCCGTAGCGCTTGACCAGGCCGTGGGCTTCGATCATCGCTCTACGACAAACGGGCCGGCGACGTCGGATCGGCCTCGGCGTCGGCCTCGGCACGGCCGTGGGGGTGGTCGGCGCTGTACGTGGATCGGCTCATCGCCCGGGGGGCCTCGTCTGGGTCGCCGACCGGGGTGCCTCTGCGTTTGCGCGTGACCCCGACAGCGGCACCGGTCACGACGAGGACGGCGCCGACGATCCCGGTCGCGAGGTGGTGCGTGACGCCGACTGCGATAGTCATGAGGGCCACCCCGGCGAGCACGACGATGAGCGACCCGTACTTAAAGCGGAGGAAGAAGAACATGAACACGGCAGGGTCCTTTTGGATCGTCTGGATCGGTGCCCCAAGCGTGCGGCAGCCGACCCGTGAATGCATCGGCGCAGGGTTAGAACTTCGGTCACGCCACGAGTTCTGACGACGGTTAGAGTCGCCTCCACCCGTGGTTAGAGCACCGCCACCCACCCTGGGGCAGATGCGGCGCCGGCCTGGTGGTCGTAACGTTGGTCAGGTGAGCGTGGAACCGGCGATCACCCGGACCCTGGCTAGCCTGCGCCACAGCGGCGCCCAGCACGACGTCGTCCAGCGGAGGCTCCTCCTCCGCTTCCCGGCCCTGCTCGCGGTCTTCGTCTTCGTCGCCGCCTACCACGCCCATCCCGGTCCGGGTGCCACTGGCCGCGGCCTGGTCGTGTCGGTCGCCGTCGGCGGCTACATCGTCGCCGTGGTGAGTTCGGTCATCCTCCTCGGCGGGCTGAGTACCTCGAATACGATCGGGCGCCTCGGCGGCACCCGTCCTGCGGTCACGGTCGCCGCGCTGGTGCTCGCCAGTTCGGTTGCGCTGCTGTGCGCGCAGCCGAGAGGACCGGGTGCCTTTGGCGCCTTCGTGGGCGTTCTCCTTTTGGCCCGCCTCTGGCCGAGGCGGATCGCCCTGCTCGTCCCGCTGTGGGCGTTCGCCGTCTTGGAGGCGATCGTCGGGCTCAGCGGCCAGGGCCTCGGTGGCCTCACCGTCCTCGCCGCGCTGGCTGGAAGCTACGGCCTGGCTGTCCTGGCGTTCCGCCTCCGTGAAGCCAATGACCAAGCCGGGGCGCTCCTCGTCGAGCTGGAACAAAGCCGGGCGGCCGAAGCCCGCGCCGCGGGCCTCGCGGAGCGTCAGCGTCTCGCCCGCGAAATGCACGACGTGCTCGCCCACTCGCTGTCCGGTCTCCTGCTCCAGCTCGAAGGCGCCCGGATGCTGGCGGCCGACAGCCCCGCCGATCCTCGCATCCCCGAGGCGATCGACCGCGCCCACCACCTGGGAAGGACGGGTCTTGCCGAGGCCCGCCGGGCCATCGGGATGCTCCGCGACGACGACCTGCCCGGACCCGATCGCCTGGAGGAGCTGGCCGCCCAGTTCCAAGACGACTGTGCCATCCCCTGCCAGCTCGACGTGTCCGGCGACGCCCGCCCACTCGGCTCAGAGGCCCGCCTCGCCGTCTACCGCGTGGCACAAGAAGCCCTGACCAACATCACCAGGCACACCCACGCTGACCACGTCGACGTCCGCCTCCGCTACGAGCCGTCCGCAACGAGACTCACCGTCGAGGACTTCGCCCGCGAAGCGAGCACCGGCGAGCAGACCCGCCCGGGCGACGGCGGCGGCTACGGGCTCACGGGGATGCGCGAGCGCGCCGAGCTGCTCGGCGGCACGCTCACGGCGCAGAAGACCTGCAGCGGCTTCCGGGTCGAGCTAGAGCTACCGGCATGAGCACACCGATCCGCGTGCTCATCGCCGATGACCAGAAGGTGGTCAGAGAAGGACTGGCCATGGTACTCGGTCTCCTCCGCGACGTCGAGGTGGTCGGCGCCGCCTCCGACGGCGACGAGGCGGTCGCCCTGGCCGGCGATCTGCACCCCGACGTCGTCCTCATGGACCTCCGGATGCCCCGCTGCGACGGCGTCGAAGCCACCCGCATCCTGCGCGAACGCCAACCCGGAACCAAGGTCGTGGTCCTCACCACCTACGCGGACGACCGGTCTGTGCTCGACGCGCTGCGAGCCGGTGCCCGGGGCTACCTCACCAAAGACGTCGGCGGGACAGAAATCCGCCAGGCACTCCAGCAAGTCCTCGACGATCAAGCCGTCATCGACCCGGCAGTGCAACGTCACCTCGTCGAAGCCATCGCCAGCGCTCCCGCGGAAGACCCCCCGCCACCACGACTTCCCGACGGGCTCACGCCCCGTGAGGCCGAAGTACTTCGCCTTATCGCCACCGGGCTCTCCAACTCCGAGATCGCCGAACACCTGGTCATCAGCGAGGGCACGGTCAAGAGCCACATCAACCGGCTGCTCATGAAGATCCATGCGCGAGACCGAGGGCAAGCCGTCGCCTATGCCTACCAACACGGGCTGGGCCCGTAAACATGAAAGACCCATCGGTCTGTTTCGTTGCTTGAACCGGCGGATCTTGGCTCGGTTTCCGCAGGCTTTCATCTCGCATCAGGCGCGTTGCCGACTGTGGGACCGGTCGTAGAACGCCCACCGGCAATCCGGGTTGGCGCAGGCTTTGAGCCGCTGCCATGTTCCCACGCACGGAATTGAAAGGGGGATGGGGAAACGGGCCGTTACGGCACCGCGCCCCTGACTACCAATGGCTTCCATGTCCACGCGGCCGCCAGGTCGTATCGGCGACGCCGACATCGTGATCGCCGGCGGCGGCCCGGTCGGGCTGATGCTGGCCTGCGAGCTCCGGCTGGGCGGCGCCGACCCGGTCGTGCTTGAGCGGCTGCCGGGGATCAGCGAGATCCCCAAGGGCAATGGCCTGGTGGGCCAGATCGTGCAGGTGCTGGACTACCGCGGCCTGCTCGACCGGCTCCGCGCGGAGGCCACCTGGGCCGGGCCGGTACCGCGCTTCTCGTTCGGGCCGCTGCAACTGGACTTCTCCAGGCTCGGGACCAGCCCGCTGCACATCCTGTCGGTGCCGCAACGCCGGCTGGAGCGGGTGCTGGAGCAGCGGCTGGCCGAACTCGGCGGGACCGTGCGGCGCGGGCACGAACTGACCGCCCTGTCCCAGGACGACGACGCCGTCACGCTCGATGCCCTCGGTCCCGACGGCGCCTACCAGCTGCGCGCACGCTACCTCGTAGGCTGCGACGGCGCGCACAGCCTGGTACGCAAGCAGGCCGGGGTCGGCTTCCCTGGCGTGACCTCCACCGAGATATCCCGCATCGGACAGGTCCGCCTGCCGACCGCGAAGCTCGCCCGCTTCGGCGGCGGCAGCGTGAAGGTGCCCGGGCTCGGCCGCCTGAAGCTCGCGGGGCAAGTCCGCACCCCGCGAGGCACCTACTCTCTCGCGCCGCTGGCCAGGATGGACAAGAACGCCCCGGCGGGCGTCTACATCGTCTACACGAGCGAGGACGACCCGACGGCCGACCTGAGCGCACCTATGACCCTGGACGAACTGCGAGCCAGCGCCCGGCGGGTGCTCGGCGGCGACCTGCCGATGACCGACCCGCAGCGGCTGAGCCGGCTCGTCGCGAACAGCCGGCTGGCCGACCGCTACCTGTCCGGCCGCGTCCTGCTCGCCGGCGACGCCGCGCACGTCTTCGGGTTGTCGCTGAACGCCGGCCTGCTCGATGCGGTCAACCTCGGCTGGAAGCTCGCCGCACAGGTCCAGGGCCGGGCACCGGGCGGCCTGCTGGAGTCCTACCACGCCGAACGGCACCTCGCCGGGCAGCACGGCATCCGGTGCAGCCGCGCCCAGAGCGCCCTGACCGCCATCAGCGATGGCGGGAAGGACGGCTCCGGCGAGGTGAGCCAGGAAGGCTCAGAAGCGCTGCGCGAACTGTTCGGAGATGTGCTCCAACAGGCCGAGCCGGTACGGCACATCCGCGAACTGCTCCGCCAGCCCGGGCAACTGCGCCGCATCGGCGAGCTGATCGAGGGCTCCGACGTCCGCTACCCGGTCCCGGCCGGCAGCGCCCCGCCGCACCCGCTGCTCGGAAAGCTCGCGCCAGACCTCCAGCTGGAAACGCGCCACGGCCGCACCCGGGTCGCCGAGTTCATGCACCCGGCCAACGGCGTCCTGCTCGACATCACCACCGACTCCGCGGTCGCCGGGCCAGCCTCAGACTGGCCCGGCCAGCTCACCGTCATCACCGCACGCTGCCTGACCAAGCCCGCACCCGCTGCGGCGCTGCTGATCAGGCCCGACGGCTACATCGCCTGGGTCACCGGACCCGGCACGCCCGACCCAGCCGCCGGGCTGAACCAGGCCCTGCATACCTGGCCCAGCCCCCCGGCATGACGGCACCGCGCCCTACACGTGAACAAGCGCAGCTGGCGTAAAACTCGTGCGCACGATGGGAGCGCCGTGCAAGATCACTCCGACTGACCTGGCATCATAGAGGCAAATGAGCAAGTCAACTTCCCGCCGCTTCCCTGTGACCGTTACTCAGCTTCCGGTCACCCGCTGCCAGATCTGCGACCGCACTGTCGCATACCGGCCCGGTAACCTCACCGAGGTCCTGACCGACCACTACCGCCAGGCCCATCCCGAAGAACTAGACCTCGCATCCCGGTAGCCGGTCGCGGAGGTCTCGGCACCAACCCTGCAGATACCAACGCCGGCCGGCGGGCTGTGTGGCCCGGGCTACCAGATCTGGACCCGAGCTGCTGGCTCGAGCCACAGCTCGTCATTGGCGCCGACATCAAACGCGCCGTAGAACTCGTCGAGGTTCCGCACGATCTGGTTGCAACGGAACTCGCCGGGAGAATGCCGGTCGATGGCGAGCAGCCGGATGACTTCCTCGTCCCGGATCTTTTCCTGCCAGATACGAGCCCACGACAGGAAGAAGCGCTGCGCGCCCGTCAGACCGTCGATCACCGGCGCCTGCTCGCCGTGCAACGACACCAGGTAGGCCTTCCAAGCGATGCCGAGGCCTCCCAGGTCCCCGATGTTCTCCCCGATCGTCAGCGCCCCGTTCACATGCTGGTCAGGAGTCTGCCTCGGCGCCAGGGCGTTGTACTGCTCGATCAGCGACCGGGTCCGCGTTCCGAACGCCTTCCGATCCTCTGCGCTCCACCAGTCGGTGAGCCGGCCGTCACCGTCGCACTTGGAACCTTGGTCGTCGAAGCCGTGGCCGATCTCGTGACCGATGACCGCGCCGATCGCTCCGTAGTTGGCCGCGTCGTCGCGGCCGGGATTGAAGAACGGATCCTGCAAGATCGCAGCCGGGAACACGATCTCGTTCATGCCCGCGTTGTAGTAGGCATTGACCATCTGGGGGGGCATGAACCATTCATCGCGGTCGATCGGTTTGCCGATCTTGTTCAACTGGCGGTGGAACTCGAAAGCATGCGCGGCCCGCACGTTGGCCATGAGATCCGCCGGGTCGATCCTCAGGCTGGAGTAGTCCCGCCAGCTAACCGGGTAGCCGATCTTCGGCGTGAACTTCGCCAGCTTGTCCAGCGCCCGGCGGCGGGTGTCCGCCCCCATCCATTCGAGCTTCTCGATGCTCTGGCGGTAGGCCTCGAGGAGGTTGGCCACCAGGACATCCATCCGCTCCCGGGCGCCAGGCGGGAAGTGCCGGCCGACGTAGACCCGGCCGACGGCTTGCCCCATCGCCCGCTCGACCAGCGAGACACCCCGCTTCCAGCGCTCACGCAGCTGGGGGGTGCCGGTCAGGGTGCGGCCGTAAAAGTCGAAATCTTCCTGAACGAACGCCTCGGACAGGTATCCGGCAGCGCTGTGGATCACCTGCCAGCACAGCCAGTCCCGCCAAGCCGGAAGGCGTTCGTCGGTGAGCAACGACGCCAGCCCGGTGCTGAAGCTCGGCTGGCGGAGCACGATCTCGTCGAACGCGCCAGCGGGCGGGTCCAGGGCCGCCAGCCACCCGCGCAGATCCGGCCCCTCAGACAACAAGCCGGTCCAGGTGAGCAGGTTGTAAGTCTTCTCGCGGTCGCGGCTCGTGACGTTATCCCAGTGGTGCGAAGCAACCGCCGTCTCCAGCGCGAACACCCGGTGGGCTGCCCGGTCGGCGTCCGGCAAGCCGGCCAGCTCGAACATGCGCTGCACATGGCCAACGAACGCGTCGCGGACGTCAGCAAACCGGTCCTCGCGGTAGTAGCTCTCGTCCGGCAGCGAGATACCAGCCTGCTCGAAAAACACCAGGTAACGCTTTGGATTGCCAGGGTCGGTGTCAACAAAGAGCCCGTACAGTCCCCCGATTCCCAGCCGCTCCAGCCGCCCGAGCGTCTCCAGCAGCTGCGGAATTGAGCTGACGGCCCGAGCCGCCGCGAACGTCTCGCTGATGGGCTGCAAGCCGAGCAGCTCTGCTCGGCCCGCGTCCATGAAACTGGCATACAGGTCGCCGAACTTCCGCTCCTCGCTGCCTTCTGGTGCTGACGCGGCCGCTTCCACGATCTCGCGCACCGCGTTCTCAGCCTCTTCAGCCAGAATCCGGAACGTGCCTTCGCGCGCCCGGTCGGCGGGGATCTCGGTTCGCGCAAGCCACCGGCCATTGACGTGCCGGAACAGGTCGTCTTGCGGGCGGATGCCGGGATCGAGCTCGCCCGTGGAAATACCGGATGGGAGCAACATGCGCTCCAGCGTAGGACCAGCGGCGGCCAGGACGCCGAACCAAATAGGTCCCGCCGCCCACTTTCGGCGCACATACGCAGTGTTCTGGGTTCCGCGGCGTGACGTGCTCAGCCGAGGATCAGCTCGGCGACCTGGCGCAGGACCTCTGGACATGGCGGGACGTAGACCAGCAGCGTCGTCACCAGCGAGTCGCGCCAGGCCGGCAGCTCGTCGCGGATCTTGCCCGGCGGGCCGATGAGCGCGAGCTGCTCCACCACCCACGTCGGGATCGCGGCGGCAGCTTCCCGGTAACTCCCCTCGCCCCACAGCGTGCCCACCTTGGCGGCGACGTCGCCCAGGCCCATCCGGCCGAAGGCCCGGGCGTGGAAGTTGCGGCCCCGAGCGCCGATGAAGCTCGCGAACAGCGGGCGGAGCTGATCGGCCGCCGCCTCGGTGTCATCGCTCAGGATGAGCGGCACCGCGCCGATGACCTCGAAGTCCCCCGCCGCGCGCCGGGCACCCGGGCGGGCGGCGCCCTCGGCGAGCGCGGCGCGGTAATGGCTGTCCCGGTACGGCGAGTAGTAGGTGGCGATCCAGCCGTCGGCTATCTCCCTGGCCAGCGCGACGTTCCTCGGGCCCTCGGCGCCGAGGAGGATCGGCAGATCGGGGCGCAATGGCCGGACCGTGGAGGTAAGCGGCCCGGCGGCCTCGCTTCCTTCCGTCACCGGCAGCGACAGGTGCCGGCCCGCGTACGTGACGGGGCCGTCCGCGGCCAGAACCCGCCGCACGATCGCCACGTAGTCGCGGGTGCGGCCGAGCGGCGGGTCGAACGGCTGGCCGTACCATCCCCGGACCAGTTCCGGCCCGGACAGGCCGAGGCCGAGCACGAACCGGCCTTCCGACAGGTGGTCGATGCTGAGCGCCGCCATGGCCGTGGCCGCCGGCGCCCGCGCCGCCATGTGCATCACGGACGTGCCCAGCCGGATGGTGCTGGTGTGGGCGCCGACCCAGGCGAGCGGCGTCAGCGCGTCCGAACCGTGCCCCTCCGACGTCCACACCGACTCATAGCCAATAGCCTCGGCCTCCCGTACCCCGGCGACCAGGCCGCTGGGCGGCCCGTCGGCGCCCCAGAATCCCAGCAGCAAGCCCAGTTTCATGCCGTGATCACCGTCACCCGGCAGCCGCCCATCGCCGCGCCTCCTCTGCGTACGAACAGTGTTAGCTAGCGAACGCCGTTCGTTGACGAACAATGTGCGTAAGCTTACGGCATGGAGCCACGTCCACGCGAGCCAGTGAGCCGCCGGGCCCAGCCGTCCCGCCCGGCCCTCAGCCGGGCCGCAATCATCGGGGCCGGCCTGCAGATCGCCGACGGCGAGGGCCTGCACGCCGTCACGATGCGCCGCGTCGCGGCCGAGCTGGACACCAGTGCGTCAGCGCTCTACGTGTACATCCGTGGCCGGGACGACCTGCTGGACGCCATGTTCGACCACGTCATGGCCGAGGTGGCGCGGGCGGCGATGCCCAAGGGGACCTGGCGGCAACGGTTGAGCTCGCTGCTGATCAAGTCGGTCAAGGCCGCCAGTGGCCACGGCGGCCTCGCCCAGGTCGCGCTTTCCAGTGTCCCCTCCGGGCCCAGCGCGCAGAAGATCACCGGTCAGGTAAAGGCGCTGCTTGCCGAAGGGCACATCGCCGAGGAGGCCGTCCCCGCAGCCCTTGACCTGCTCGCGCTGTTCGTCACCGGCGCAGCCCTGGACCGCGTGCCCACGGCGTCCTTCACCTCCAAACAGCGTCAGACCCGGCTGCGCTGGGAGATCGACGTGATCCTCAACGGCCTGTCCGCCACGCCGCCAGAGGGTTTCCTCAACGCGCTGAAGTAACACCGCACCGCCAGGACCACTCTTGGGTCACGCCGGGATGCCGAGATCGCCGAGCAGGTCACGTACTCGCTGGCGGATGTCATCGCGGATGGCCCGGACCGCGCCGAGGTCAAGGCCGGCCGGGTCGGGCAGGTCCCAGTCCAGGTAGCGCTTGCCCGAGTATACCGGGCAAGCGTCCCCGCAGCCCATCGTGATCACGATGTCGGCGGCCTGCACCTTGTCGGTGGTCAGCGGCTTGGGGAACTCGCGGGAGATGTCCAGGCCGATCTCGGCCATGGCCGCGACGACGGCGGGGTTCAGCTCGCTGGCTGGTTGCGACCCGGCCGAGGTGACCCGGACCCGGCCCGCCGCTTCCCGGTCCAGCAGCGCGGCGGCCATCTGTGACCGCCCGGCGTTGTGTGTGCACACGAACAGCACTTCCGGAATCGCGCCCATCGGCGTTCCCTTCCCGCTCAGCCGGCCAGCCGGGCCGGCTCGGAAGCGGCGGACCTGGCGCGCTGCGCCGGGTAGAGCAGCACGGCCAGGGCCGTGCCCAGTGCGCCGCCGCCGACTTGCGCCAGCACGAACTCCGGCACCGACGATGGCGCGATCCCGGCATAGGTATTGGTCAGTGCCCGGCCGATCGTGACGGCTGGGTTGGCGAAGGACGTGGATGAGGTGAACCAGTACGCCGCGCCGATCCACGCCCCGACCGCCCATGCCGCGTGCTGGCTGCGCCCGGTCCGCGCGAGCGTGACGATCACCAGCAGCAGGCCCGCCGTTGCCACGGCTTCGCCCAGCAGCAGCCCAGCTCCGCCGCGGTGCGTCCGCGACGCCGCCAGCACTGGCTGGGAAAACATCGTGTCCGCGAGCGCGGCGCCGCCGATCGCCCCGGCCACCTGGCATCCAATCACCGCCAGCGCCTGGCCCGCGCCGTAGCCGCGTGGCGTGCCCCGGGCCTGTATCCAGTCCGACGCGGTGACCACGGGGTTGAACTGCGCGCCCCCGGCCGGGGCGAACACCACGATCAGCACGGCCAGCCCCATCGCCGTCACCAGCGAGCACACCAGCAGCCGCAGCGCGCCGTCCATGGTCAGCCGGGTCACCGCGATCCCCGATCCCACGACCATCGCGACCAGCAGGCCGGTTCCGGTGAACTCGGCCACCAGCCGCCGGGCCAGCGTCATCCTCATTCCGCGGCTGGCTTGACGGCCCTGATGATGGCCGCGTGCATGTCCGGGGCCGCCTGTGCGGTGAACGTCACCGACGCGTCGGTGAACCCCGCCGCCGCCAGCCCGTTCAGGTACTCCGCCCGGGTCAGTGCGCCGGCGATGCACCCCACGTACGATCCGGCCGCCGCCCGGTCCGCCGACGAGAGGCGATCGGCTGCCACCACGTCGGAGATCCCGATCCGCCCGCCGGGCACCAGCACCCGGAACATCTCAGCCAAGACGGCGGGCTTGTCGGTGGACAGGTTGATCACGCAGTTGGAGATCACCACGTCCACCGCCGCGTCCGGCAGCGGCAGCGCCTCGATCTCGCCCTCGCGGAACTCCACGTTCGCCGCCCCGGCCTTCGCGGCGTTGGCCCGGGCCAGTTCCAGCATCTCGTCGGTCATGTCCACTCCGTAGGCGAACCCTGAGGGACCGACCCGCCGCGCCGACAGCAGCACGTCTATGCCGCCGCCCGAGCCGAGGTCCAATACCCGCTCGCCTTCCCGCAACTCCGCGACCGCCAGCGGGTTCCCGCAGCCCAGGCTGGCCTGCACCGCCTGCTCGGGCAGCCCATCGGTTTCGCCCTCGCCGTACAACGGGCCGCCGAAGCAGTCCGCTGAGTCCAGCGCCGCCGACCCGGTGCCGCAACACGATTGCCCGGCAGACCCGCCGCAGCATCCGGCGGTCTCGCCGCGCTCGGGCGTCAGCACCGCCCGCGCCGCCTCCGCATAACGAGCCCGGACCTGCTCGCGCATGCCGTCGCCCGTCTCGTCGCTCATCTGGTCACCCGGCGGCATCACGGCCTCCCACTGATATCGATACCTATCTATGTCTAGTGGTCCCGAGCTTGCCACGGGACATCGATATCCGTCAATATAGATAGGTGTCTAATTCCATGACGCTGCTGCTTACCCCGGCCGAGACGGCCGCGTGCTGCTCCCCGCTGGCCACGGAGCCGCTGACGACGGAGCAGGCCGAGAACGTCGCGCCGCTGCTCAAGGCGCTGGCCGACCCGGTGAGGCTGCGGCTGATGTCCCTGGTCGCCTCGCACGAGGGTGGCGAGGCCTGCGTATGCGAACTCAACGACGCGTTCGAGCTATCTCAGCCCACGATCAGCCACCACATGAAGGTCCTGCACGACGCCGGTCTGGTCGACCGCGACAAGCGCGGCGTGTGGGTCTACTACCGTGCCCGCCCCGAGGCCCTGGCCAGCCTCGGCGCACTCGTCGGCTGCTAGCACCGGCAGCAGGCGCCTCCGGTTCCAGGCATTCCGGCGCACGCGGGATGCGAGGGCGGCGGTCAGCGTCCGCCGAGCCCGGTTTTCCCGTCGAGCAGTTCGCGTGCGATCTCGAGGTGGCCGGAGTGCGTGGCCGTCTCCTCGATGATGTGCAGGACGATCCAGCGCACGTTCGTGATCTGGGGAACGACCTCCGGGTTGGGGTGAGCGTCGGGCCTGGCCGGGGCCGCGGACAGCGGGGTGATGGCGAGCACCTCATCGGACATCCCGCACACCTGGCGGTAGGAGGCGATGATCTCAGCGCTCGGGTAGTCGCAGACGAAGGCGGCGTTGGGGTCGTACCCGCCCTCTTCCTTTTCCTCGTCCGGCTGCGGCTCCGGCACCCGGCCCGCGGTCACTTGCTGGAACCAGTGGTACTCGGCGCCGCCGATGTGGGCAAGCATGCCGGCCACCGTCCAGCCAGACGGCACGACCGGCTTCTGCCAGTCCTCCTCGGGCAGCCCTTCGACGACCCTCAGCACCGCATCACGCTGGTGCTGCAAGAAGCTCAGCAGCATGCGCGACTCGTCGTCTTGATTTACCGCCGGTGCAGGGTTCTCAGCGTCCGCCACTGGATCTTCCCCTTTCCTCTTCCCGCGCCAGCGCCTTGCCAGGCGGGCCAGGTACCTGCAGGATGTTCAGCTGCACCGGCTTGCCGGTCAGCTCCTCCAGCTCAGCGCGGAGCCGGTCGGCCTCCGCGCCGCCATGGCCGATCGCCACGCCCGGCCGGGCGGCGCGGACATCAACCCGTACGTGGTCCTGGTCCCCGCTGACCGACACCGCGGATACCCCGGCCGCCCGTCCTATCCGCCGGTGTATCACGTCATCGATCTCGTCGATGTGCAGCTGGACCGTCAGGATCTCCGAGCCCGCCGTGGCCCCGGCCTCCTCGGCCCCGGCCATCTCGATGTGGTCGGCCAGCAGCCGGTTTGTCATGTCCCGCCGGCCCGGCTCATCGGCTGCCGCATATGCCCGGGCCGCCTCGTCGGTCAGTTCCAGGTCCACGTACGGATTCAGGTACATCCTCAACACCACCAGCGGCTGACCCGGATCACGTCCGGCGATAACCATCCGGCGGGCGACGGTGTACTTCTCCCCGGTCTCGGCCATCCTGGCCCGGACCTGCTTCTTGAACGCGCTGTCGTCAGTCACGCCATGTCCCTCACGGCGACCCTGCCCCGCGCCCTGATCGCCTGGCTCAGCGGTGACTGATCTGTCCCAGCTAGCGCGAACCAGCGGCCCTTGTCCTCACCGCTGTCGCGGGCGCGGGCCGGGGCAGCTCGGAGTGCGGCAGGCGCTCCTGCCAGCACCCAGGCTACGCCCGTATCCCCGCCATCCCCGAACAAGGGCATCCCGGCTCGCACGACAATGCAGCACGGCCCGGCAGCGGCCGGCCCGGTGACCGGGCGGTCGGCCGCTGCCGGACATCTGGCGCCTTACGAGCTCGTCTTCGGGCTCGTCAGGTTGTAGACGGTGGTGCCGCCGACGGTCTTCGACGTGAAGTGGGACTCGACCCACGAGGTGATCTGCGACGCGTCGCTGGAACCTGCACCGCCGATGCCGCCACCTCCGCCGACCCCGCCGCCGATGAAGTAGTGGATCTCGTGCTCGGCGACCAGCTTCTTGAACTCGGCGAGGCTCGGTGCCGGGTCGCTTCCGGTGAACCCGCCGATCGCCATGACCGGGACGCCGTTACTGTTCAGCTCCAGCGAGGCCGCGCTGGTGGAGCTGACCGTGGCCGCCGCCCACTTGTAACCGGACGCGCCGGTCTCCAGGAGCTTGCTGAGCGCGGCACTTGTGGTCGCGCCACCGGGTCCGCCGGCGGTCCCGCCGGACGGGAACCCGGCCCTTCCGCTCGGCGAGCGGTCGGTGCCGCCCGGGAACTCACCGGAGCTCGGCAGGCCCTTGCCGCCCGAGCGCCCGGGGAACTCGCCGGAACCCGGCTCGCCCGAACCTCCGGTACGGCCCGGGACCGTGCCGCCGCTCGGGAGCTTGCCGCCGCCGGGGAACGAGCCACCGCCGGGGCCGCCGAACGAGCTGGCCACGGTGGGACCCGCCGACGGTATCGATCCGCTGTGCGCGGTGGCGGCGGTGTCGAGGCTGTAGACGAGCGGTCCGGCCAGCCCGGCAACCACTGCGAGCGACCCGGCAATCGCGGCAAGCGCCACTCGGCCCCGCGCGGTGGCGGGCCGGACCACCGGGCCGGCCAGGATCAGGCCGGCGGCGCCGGCGGCCGCAACGACGATGACCACCCGCAGCCACGGGAACCAGCTGGGACTGCGGTCCAGCAGGACCCAGGCCACGGCCACCGTGACCACGACCCCCGCGGCCAGCGCGACGCGGGCGAGCCAGGTGTGCCGGATTCGCCACAGCCCGGTGGCGCCGATGCCGACCAGAGCGGCGACGGCCGGGGCGAGCGCGACCGTGTAGTAGGGATGGATGATCCCGGACATGAAGCTGAACACCAGCCCGGTCACCAGCAGCCAGCCGCCCCACAGCAGCGCGGCCGCGCGGGTCCGGTCGGTGCGCGCCGTGCGCCGCGACACCCACAGCATGACCGCCAGCGCAATCAGGGCCGCCGGGACAAGCCAGGCGATCTGCCCGCCCATGTCGGCCTGGAACAAGCGGGTGAGCCCGGTGGCACCGCCGAACCCTCCCCCGCCGCCGGGCCCGCCCTCGCCGGTGAGCCTGCCGAGGCCGTTGTAGCTGAACGTGAGGTTGAGGATGCTGTTGTCCGTGGAGCCGCCCACGTACGGACGGTCCGCGGCGGGGGTGAGCAGGTCGATCGCGACCCACCACCCGGAGGCGATTAGCAGCGCGGCGGCGCCGGCCAGCAGCTGCCAGATCCGCTTGCCGAGCCTGGGCTTCCCGCAGATCAGATACGCGAGGGCCAAGCCCGGCAGCACCAGGAACGCCTGGAGCATCTTGGCCAGGTACCCGAGACCGAGGAGCGCCCCGGCCAGGGCGATCCACCGGGTGCGGCCGGATTCGATCGCGCGGGTCGTGGCGTACGCGGCCAGCGTCATCAGCAGCACCAGCATCGCGTCCGGGTTGTCGAAGCGGAACATCAGCGTGGCGACCGGGGTCACCGCCATGACCGCCCCGGCGATGATCCCGGCCGCCGGCCCGAACCAGCGGCGCACGGTCGTGTAGAGCACGCCGACCGTGGCCACCCCCTCGAGCGCCTGCGGGATGAGCAGGGTCCAGGAGTTCAGGCCGAATACCCGCGCGGTCAGCTCCATCGGCCAGAGGAACAGCGGGGTCTTGTCGACGGTGATGAAGTTCGACGAGTCGACGGAGCCGAACAGGAACGCCTTCCAGCTCTTCGTGCCGGCCTGGACGGCGGCGGCGTAGAACTCGTTGGCCCAGCCGTTGCGGCTCAGGCCGACAAGGTAGAGCAGGGCGGTGGCCACGAGCAGCGCCAGCAGCGCCGGGCGCGCCCAGGCCGGGTCGCCGGGTCTGGCCCGCAGCAGCCGTTCCTTGCGGCTGGGCGGGGCGGGGCGTGCGGAGCTCGCCGAATCGGGCTTGGCAGAGGTTATGGTCATTTCGCTTTCCTGTTCAGATGATGTGAGCCGCCGCGGAACACCCAGCTGCGGTAGAGGCCGAAGCGGACGATGGTGGCCAGCAAGTTCGCGGCGACCAGCACGCTGACCTCGGTGACCCGGCCCGGCCGGGCGTCGGCGTGGTGCAGCACCGCCAGCGCCCCCGACGTCAGCGCCAGCCCGATCCCAAACGCGATCAGCCCGCGCACCTGATGCCGCCCGGCTTGGGCCCGGCCCCGGATCCCGAACGTCACCCGCCGGTTCACCGCCGTATTCGCCACCGCCGTCACCAGCAGGCTCACCGCGTTCGCCCACTGCGCGCCGAGCCCACCACGCAAGAGCAGAAACAGCAGAACGTACGCCACCGTGCTGGCCACGCCGACCACCGTGAACCGGGCCAGCTGGCCGGCGAGACGGCTGCGCGGACTGGACCGGCCAGCCTGCCCGGAAAGACCGGGCGGGGACGGGTCACCGAGGACCGGCACCCGGATCGTGCCCCGCACCAGCCCGGTGCCCAGCCGGACGATCCCCCGAAGATCACCCAGCGCGGTCGCGAGCAGCTTGACCCGCGAATCGGTGTCATCGATCCAGTCCACCGGGACCTCAGCGATCCGCAGCCCCGCCCGCTCCGCCAGCACCAGCAACTCGGTATCGAAGAACCAGCCGGTGTCAGCGGTCAGCGGCAGCAGCACCCGCGCCGCATCAGCCCGGATCGCCTTGAACCCGCACTGCGCATCGGAGAACCCCGTCCCCAGCGTCACGTGCAGCAGCATGTTGTAACACCGCGAGATGATCTCCCGCCGCGGACCGCGGATCACCCGCGCACCCCGCGCCAGCCGGGTACCAATCGCCACGTCGCTGTGCCCCGACAGCAGCGGCGCCAGCAACGGCAGCAGCGCGTTCAGGTCCGTCGACAGATCCACATCCATGTACGCCAAAATCGCCGCGTCACTTTGCGACCACACCGACCGCAGCGCGCCACCACGGCCCGGGCGCTCCAGGCGCACCGCGCGCACGCCATCCAGCGCTGCTTCCAAAGCCAGCGCCTGGGACCACGTTCCGTCATCACTTGCGTTGTCCGCGATCGTGATCCGCGCCGTGAACGGGAACTCCGCGCCCAGGAACGCGTGCAGCCGGCGCACGCTCGGGCCCAGGTCACGCTCCTCGTTGCGAACGGGAATCACGATGTCAACGGCGGTGCCGCACCAGGGCGGGGACTGTTGTTCGCCGAGCGGCGCCGTCTCGCGCAGCAATGAATCTGATGACATGCCCCTCATCGTGGGCGGCGAGATTACCGATCGGCTTAGCCGAATTGCTGAGATCCCTCTGAGCGCGGCGGGACCTCAGCCGGAGCTTGGCCAATGCTGAGGGCGCTCAGTAGGGCTGCCGCGGCTGGCTAACGCGCCAGCGCCTCGCGCCGGCGGCGCCGGTGATTGGCCACGTTGACCTGGTTGGCACACCGGACGCTGCAAAAGTGCCGACGGCCGTTGCGCGAGGTGTCGATGAAGACGGTGCCGCAGCCGGCCCGGCTGCAGGCCCGCAGGCGGGAGCCCGCTCCGTCGTCGATCACGTGCGCCAGCCCGGCCGCGGTGAGGGCTTTCACCCGGGGCACCAGGCCGGCCCGGACGGGTGCGTAATGAAAGTGGAACGGCAGGCCGGGGCCGTGGCTTACCAGCCGGGCGCGGCAGTCTGAGGCCACCAGCAGTTCGTCGGCGCGCTGCGCCTTGTCGGTCACGGCGGTGACCTCGAACACCTCGCGCAGCCGCTGCATCCAGGGCCGCAGCGCCTGGATCTGGGTGGCGGTCGCCGTCGGCTCATGGACGTCGTAGCGATGCAGCGTCCCGGCGATCTCCGCGGCGCCGGATCCGGGGTGGTTCACCAGCCAGACGGCTATGTGCGCGCCCGCGTAGGTGTAAGTGTTGAACTGCATAAGACCATTACAGCATGATGGCCGCATTCACCCACACTCCCGGAAGGGGTTACACCCGATGCCGACTCTTCCCTGGAAGGCACCGAACTCCCCGCCGCCAGCGGACGGCCCGGTAACCGTCATGGCCTCTCGCCTTGAACTGCGCCGACTGAGCGACGTGCCGTCGTTCCTCGCCGCGGCCTTACGAATCCGCCGCCAGATGCTGGCCTCGCCCGGCGTGCTGGGCCTGTCGCTGATCGCCCGGCCACTGCAGCGGACGTTCTGGACCCTGTCGGCCTGGCAAGATCAGGCCGCGATGTCGGCCGCGGTGGACCGCGAGCCGCACCGGCACCTCATGAAGCACTTCCGGCCGCGGATGGCCGGCTCCAGCTTCGTCACCTGGACCGCCACGGGCGTGCCGATTA
>Ga0209333_1000220_pt1 | contig 31912 bp, 21 predicted proteins | sample BlaSpr_A8_OM2_O3_FD_187982 | JGI IMG/M metagenome (GOLD analysis project Ga0209333, IMG submission 187982) | Forest soil microbial communities from Thunder Bay, Ontario, Canada - Black Spruce, Ontario site 2_A8_OM2_O3 (SPAdes) (version 2) | ecosystem: Environmental > Terrestrial > Soil > Boreal... | reverse complement strand
GAGGGCCGGAGCCCCCCGCACGGGTAAGGCGTGTGGGATTGCGGGGGCGGAGCCCGCAGGTGTAGGTACCAGCAAGCGCGGCCGGATCGCGATCCGGCCGCGCTTGCCTTGTGTGTCAGGAGCCGGGAGTTGGGGTGGAGGTGAGGACGATGCCGGTCGGCTCCTCACCGTCGCCCGCGTTGGCCTCGCCGCCGTAGCCGACGTTGAAGCTGCCGACGAGACTGTCATTGGCCGTGGCGAACACGGTGACGACGCCCGAGGTGAGCCCGCCGACCCACAGCTGGCTGCCGTCGGGGGTCAGGGCCAGGCTGACGGGGTCGCCCGCGTCGGAGATCGTGTCCGTGACGGTGTCGGACTTCGTGCTGATCACCGAAATGGCGTTGGAGTCGCCGTCGGCCACGTAAACCGTGCTGCCGTCGGACGAGACCGCCAGCTGCCACGGCAGCTGGCCGACCTTGATCGTGCCCGTGACCCTGTTGGTTGCGGCGCTGATGACGTCTACCACGCCCTGAGCGGTGTTGGTCACGTAGACCGTCTTGCCGTCCGGCGAGACCGCGGCGTCCTCCGGGTTTCCGAGCCCGGGGATGACGGCGGCGACCCGTTGCGTGGCGGTGTTAATGACCAGCAGGCCGTCACCCGTTGTCACGTACGCGGTAGCCCCGGACGGCGAGAACGTGATCTCTCTGGGATCGGTCGGCAGCCTCAGCGTCGACGTCACCTTGTCGGTGGCCGTCGAGATCACGCTGATCCCGCTCAGAGACGGCTGGCCGGTCTGCGGGCCGGTGTCGGCCACCCACACCTGGCTGCCGTCAGGGGTCACGGCCAGGCCCTGGGGGTTGATGCCTACGTGGATGAGGGTCTCAGTTGGGTTGGCGTAGTTGTCCGGGTTGAGCGTGGCAGCGTTGATCACCGCGACGGTGTCGTTGCCGGTATCGGCGAAGTACAGCGTGTCGCCGAACATCGCTACGCCCTGTTCGCTGGAGTCGTAGCTGATGTCTGACGTGCCAGTGTTGGGTACTGGCCTGTCGCCGACGTTGTACTGCTGAATGAGCTTGCAGTTTGCGGTGTTAACGGCGTCGAAGGCCTGATAGCCGGGGAGTGCCACGTAGGCGGCTCCGGCCGGCCCGCCGCAGCTGGACGCGGCCAGCCGGGCCTTGACGGAACCGGCATGGCTGTGACCGCCGGAGTGCTGAGCGGCGAGCGCGGTAGCGGTACCGGCTGCGGCGAGCGCGACGGCCGCCGCCGCCGCTATGATGACGCGCCGGCTTGCCCAGGCCGGCCGGGAACTCGATGATTCGCGCGGTGCCATTGGTCACACCCCCACTTCGGCCGAGGCGGCTGCTGAGTTCCGCACCGGTTTGGACCCGGGCGGCTGGGCGGGCGGGGTCTGGTTCGCTCCTGGGTAGGGCGGGAGCTGGAACTGGAGTACTTCCTGTTCGGCCAGCTCGAGTTGCTGCTTCGTGTCTGGCAGCCGCGGGAACCGCCCGCTCGGGAACGCCCCGAGTGCCGTGGTGAAGTCGCCGACGGTCTGCCGCCGCCAGGCGGTGATGTTGGGGTTGGTCACCCCGGTCACCAGCTCGAGCAGCCGGGTCACCGAGGTGTGGTCGAACGTGTCGTGGGAGACGAAGCCGCCGACCGTCCACGGCGAGATGAGGATGCAGGGGACGCGGAAACCCAGGCCGATGGGCCCCGGCGCGGACTTCTCGGCCGACGCCGATGAGGTTATGTACTCGCCGGCCGTGCCAGCCGGGGCGGTGGGCGGGAGAACGTGATCGAAGTACCCGTCGTTCTCGTCGTAGATGAGGATGAAGAGCGTCTTGGCCCAGACATCGGGATTGGCCGCGATCGCGTCGAGCTTGCTCTTGACGAAGTCGGCGCCAGCCGCCGGCATGAAGTCCGGGTGCTCGGACTGGTAGGAGGTCGGCAGGATGTACGACACCGTCGGCAGCCGGTCATTGATGGCGTCGTACTCGAACTGGCCGGCCTGGTAGAACTTCATCGCGTTCTGGTACAGCGGTGACGAGGTCGACGCGTTCTGGTACTGGTCGAAGTACTCCAGCACGTTGAAGCCGTAGTTGTCGATCTCCTGGTACACCTTCCAGGACACGCCTGCCTTTGACAGCAGCTCAGGATAGGTCTGCCAGGAGAGGCCCTCGGGAGGCACGTAGTTGCCATAGGCCGGCCCGCCGTTCGTGCCCGCGGGATCGACCTGGCCGGTCATGAGGTAGAGGCGGTTGGGCCAGGTCGGTCCCAGCACCGAGCAGTGGTAGCCGTCGCAGATCGTGAAGGCGTCGGCCAGGGCCCAATGGAAGGGGACGTCGTCCCGCTTGAAGTACGCCATCGAGTACTGCCCGGCGGTCCCGTCATAGGAGTCGATCGCCGCGTTGAGCCGCGAGGTCACGAAGCCGTCCATGGCCCCGTTGTCCCACGAGTCGTGCTGCGGCAGCCAGTCGTGGTTGGTCGAGGGCAGCGCCTGGGCACTCGTGCTGTGCGTGTCGGCGTGGAACGGGTACAGGTACCCATCGGGATTATCCGGGTCCGCCTGCTTGAAGACGCCCGCGATCGCCGAAGGGTCGCTGAAGCCACGCACGCCGGGCATGGCGCCGAAGTAATGGTCGAAGGACCGGTTCTCCTGCATCAGCACCACGACGTGCTTGATCTCAGGGATCGGCTGAGTCGACCGTTTGCCGAGCAAGGACGCTGGCACGTTCTCGACAGCCTTTCGCAGATTGGGCGGCAGTGCGAACGACGCCAGCACCATGCCCCCCGCCGACGCCAATAGCTGACGCCGGCTCACCTCTATCGCCATGCAGGACCTCCAGATCGTCATCAACCTGGGCGGGGTCGACCCAACGGACGAAGGTAGTCCGCAGAGCGAAAGGGTAAACGGACGGAAAATAATGTTCTAGTGAGAAACAGGTGAAAGATGAGTGTCCTGGGCGCCAGGTTGCCAAATGATCTGGCGCGCGGTATACGCGGCAGGTAACCTCTCGGGGGCTCGGGACGGCCGTTCAGCAGGCACCATTCGCCCTGGCGACCGCCCGCCAGGCGCCATCCGCCCGGGGTGACCATTCCGCAGGAAGCTCTGCGGGTTCAGCTGGTGGTGGCCTGCGGGTTCCTCAGCGACCGGATGAGGACGCTGATCCCCAGCGCGCCGGCCGGCACGAGCGTGACCAGCGCGGGCAGCTGATAGCGCCAGGAGAACTCGAACATGTCCGAGACCAGGATCACGCACGCACCCGACAGGAAGCACAGCAGGCAGGCGAGCGCGAGCTGTCGGGTGGCGGGATCCAGCCGCCTGCGCAGCAGCGCGACCGCCGAGCCGGCCAGCCCAGCCAGCACGCACACGGCAAGGATCGGGCCGGGCGTGTAACCGCCGTCGAGCTGATACGACCGCAGGAACGCGGCGACGGGCCGCCAGACCGCCGGCGTCCCGCCGCCGAACCGGGCGGTGGCGGTCTTGACGACGGCCTCCGAAGTCCACGGCGGGTAGTACGTGTACTTCGTCTGGAACTGCCAGCGGGAGATCGGTGTGTCGCCCTGCCTGGTGTTGCGGCTCAGCGCGAACAGCTTCACCACGTCCCTGCCGTAGGCGCCCGCCAGCCGCAGCGGCTGCTGCTCCACCACCCGGTGATTGAAATTGGAGATCAGGCTGTCGACCTCGCCGCGTGGCAGGTGGTTGTAGTAGGGACGGATCGGCGAGCCGTTGTTGTACTCGAGCCAGTCCGGCCCCATGGCCTGCTGGGCCTTGGTCGGGCACATTCCCCGCTCGGCGGACGGCAGCTTGATGGTGGCGCAGTCGACCGCTGCGGCGGCCCGGCCGTAGAAGGACGTGACGCCCGAGTGCGACAGGAAGAAGGCCCCGCTGAGCAGGAAGGAGACGGTGCAGTAGATCAGGATGGGCAGGGCGAACGACCCGCAGACCGCGGCCGCCTTGCCGATCGCCTGCCGCCAGCCGCCGCCCGCGGCGAGCAGGTATATCGCCGCCGCCGGCAGCAGGGCTTCGCCGACCTGCGCGGCCGTTGCCGAGGTGCCCAGCACGATGCCGCCGATCACCACACGCCGCCAGCCGGGCCTCGGCTGCCAGAGCAGGATCGCCAGGCCGGCCACGATCAGGGCCTCGAACCAGACGTCCGGCATGATCATCTGCTCGATTTGCAGCTGGTATGCGTCCAGCAGGATGGGCGCGATGGCCAGCGCGGCCAGCCAGCGGGGCACGCCGCGGCGCAGCAGCACCAGGTAGACGGCCACGGCCATGCCGAGGCCGAGCAGGTGCTGAACGGCGGCCACGGTGTCGAAGTTGGCCACGAACAGGATCGCGCGCAGCGGTCCCTTGTAGCCGACCGGGTCCATGCCCTCGGCGTTGTACAGGTACCGCACCGAGTCGACGAAGAACAGCGCCGGGCGGTAGGCAAGCAGCACCAGGACCCGCAGCACCGTGCCCGCCGCCAGCAGCGCCGCCGCCAGCCAGTGCCGCCGCAGCGCGGCCAGCGCCGCGTGCCGCCGTGCCGCCTGCCCAAGCTGGGGATCGCCGACCCGGTCGTTCAGCCCTGCCTGCTTCACCTGGCTCATTAGTGTCCCGGAGCGGATTGCCCGCCCCCGGACAGCCAGAGGGCAAGAAAGACCGTGACGATCGTCAGCCACCGGGTCATCCGGTTGCGCGGCACCAAGGTCAACGTGGCCCAGGCCAGCGCGGTGTACCAGGCGAAGACCCACGGGGCGACCAGCACCCAGGCGAAGGTCAGCGCGAATGGCGCCACGATCTCGCGCGGCTGATCCGAGGAGATGCGCTGGTAGATGACCCACGCGACGACGAGCATCGCGAGCGGCCACAGGCAGCTGATCACGATCGACGTCGTCCCCTGATGCAGGCCTAGCGCCTCGGCCCCCATCTGGAACAGCCGCCACGGTGAGGGCATGATGACCCACCTCGTGCCGCCGATCATCGGCTTGAGCGCGTTCAGCCCGGCAAAGCTGTACTCGAACGCCACGGTGGCCAGCGCCGCTGCCGCCATCCGCGCGGTGCGCGTCCACTCACGCCGCAGCAGCAGCGGCCAGGCGAGGCCGAGGCCGATCAGCACCGCGGTGACCTTTATCCCGCAGCCGATGCCGATCAGCAGGCCGACGGCGATGTCGCCCCAAAAGCCGGAGAACCGCCGTGCCACCTGGATCGAGCAGATCGCGGCCAGCGCCACGAACGTGTCGATCTGGCCGCCCGCCACGAGCGCGAGCAGCAGGACCGGGTTCGCGACCCAGAAGAGCGTCGCCCGGACCGGGTCGTCGGAGGTCTTGAGCAGCAGGTAGCCGAGGCCGATGAACGCCGCGCCGTTGAAGATCATCAACAGCCAGATCGTGGCGGCGGCGCTCGAGCCGCCGAGCCACGCCGCGCACGCCTGGATCACGGTGGCGATCGGCCCGTAGACGGATGGCTGCGTCTTCCACACGTAGCCGACGAAGTGGACGTAGGACGAGTTGTACCCGAGCCAGGCCGCGGGGCTGGTGGTGTACGGATTGCCGTGCAGCACCGCGATGCGGCCATAGGCCGCGTAACTGGCGACGTCCGATGAGCCAACCGGCGTGAGGCTGACCATCACCGCAACGACGCCGGCGCTGACCAGCAGGAGCCGCCGCGGGTTCGGGCGCCAGCCCTGGCTGTGCGCCCAGAGCATCCCGGCCAGTCCCAGGCAGGCAAGGATCGTTCCGGTGTAGAGCAGCGTCATGGCGACGGCGTTGTCGTGCGCCAGCGACGGGAAGAACCGCGAGAGCCCTATCTTGACCGGCAGCGTCTCGGTGTTGGGCGCCGTCGCGCCGACGATCATCCCCAGCAGCAGGCCGACGCCGGAGATGGTGACCGCGACCGTGGGGTTGGACAGCTTGCTCCACGAGAGCTTGCGGATCACCGTGCTCATGACCCGCTCGATCGGGCCGCCCGGTCCGGCCTGCTCGACCGGGGCATACGTCACCGTCTGGCCGGTGGGCTCGACCCCGTCGGAATCGGCCGAGTGCGTGTGGAGCTGCGTCACCTAGGCCGTACCTCCATTGGCGCTCTCGCGCAGCAACCGGCGATGCGGGAGAACGCCGGGCCGTCTGGATCGACCCCGGGATGCCCCCAACGGTTTCTCGGCTGACGCTGCCGGGTGTCTTCGCCCAGCGTAAGGCGGTGGCCGAAGTCCCACGCCACATTCGCCTGAATCATGCCTAACGAGTCCCCGACCTGGTAGCCGACGCGATGCCCCATGACGGGCCGGCCAGGCTTTGCAACACGGGCAGCCCATTTTATGGGTCAGCAGCAGGCTACCCGCGGAAGCTCAAAGCACTCTGAAGTATCGAGCACGGCGCAGCTGTCGTTAGCCTGGACCCAGGGATGGGAACTATTTACAGCATGCTGCCTACGAGCAGATGGGCTCGGCTGGCATGGCGGTGGCTGACCGGGCTCGTGGTGCTCATCGTGCTCGCCGGCGCAGCCATCGCGATCGCGCTCGAGGTGACGCCGCAGCAGACCGTCATCGTCGCAGGCCAGGTGATCCAGGTAGGCGCCAGTACCCCTAGCCTGAGCCTGTCGGGTCCGGGCGAGGTCGACCTGTTCGGCCAGAATCTGCCGACCAACGTGCAGTTCGCCGGACCGGTGCGGCCCAGGCTGGAGCTTTCTGCGATCACCATCAACAGCGAGCTGACCACCTTCGTCGAGGGCAACCACCCGGTCGCATCGGAGCGCATCCTCGGCACCAGGCTCGCCGACGGGTGGAAGCGCTACTTCATCTGGGAGACCGTGGTCACCGGCGTGGCTGCGCTGATCCTGGTCGGCGCGGTGGCGGGCTGGCGGCGCACCACGCGCCGTACCACCCTCAAGCTGCTCATCGCCGGGCTGATCGTGGTCGAGGCGATCAACCTGGGCGCCATCATGTCCACCGCGTACACGGCGCCTGCGCTGCTGCGACGGGTGCACTCGCTCAACGACCTCGTGGGCACCGAGACCCGCCTGCCCAGGATCCACGCCACCGGATCGCAGCTGCCCAAGGTCCAGGTGGTCGTCATGGGGGACTCCACGGCGGCCGGCGCCGGGCTCGCGCCGATGCGCGGCGCATCGGCCACCGCGCGTAACTGCGGGCGCAGCTCGGACTCCTACGCGGCCGACCTGTCCGCCGTCAACGACTGGAAGGTCCTGAACCTGGCCTGCGACAGCGCCACGATCACCGACGGGCTGCTCGGGCCGCAGACGCGGGGCGGGCAGACGCTCCAGCCGCAGCTCGCCGTCGCGGAACGCGCCGGGAAGGCGTCGATCATCATCATCAGCGTCGGCGCCGACGACCTGAACTGGGCCGCCGAGGTGAAGTACTGCTCGACGACGCCGAACTGTGACGACAAGGCCACCACGGCGTACTTCCAGCAGCAGCTCGCCGAGTTCAGCAAGAACTACCTCGACCTGCTGAGCCGGCTGGCCGCGCTGCCCAACCACCCGCAAGTGATCATCAACCAGTACTACGACCCGTTCGGGTCCGAGCCGGGCTGCCTCGGCCAGGCAGGGCTCAGCGCGGCGAACCTGAAGACGCTCGTCTCGCGGCTGAACACGCTGAACACAGTGCTGGCCAAGGGCGCAGCCCAGTTCGGCTTCGCCTCGCCGGAGCCCGATTTCGCCGGGCACCAGCTGTGCACGCCATCGCCTTACGTGCAGGGTCTGGACGCGGCAGCCCCGTTCCACCCCACGGTGCTCGGCCAGCTAGCGATCGCCCTCGCCGACCAGGCCGTCCTGCACAAGCTCAGCGCGTAGGCCGCCGGCAGCCGGGGCTACGCGTACTCGACGGCGGTCGGGTACTCGACGGCCGTTGGGTACTGGACCCCTGTTGGGGACGCAACGTTGGGGCCGTACTGGATGAAGTCACCCGCCACCGTCGCGTACTCGACGGCGGTCGGGTTGTAAATCGTCACCCCAGCACGGCCGCCGTACTCGATCGCCGTCGCCGCGGTGGTAGCCGCCGGGGCGGCCCCGCTGACGGCCGTGAAAACCGCGCCGGCAACGCCGCTCAGTAGCGCCAAGGACGCTAAGCCGCCGAAGATCATCCTGCTGATACGCCGCATGGGAACCCCCTGGTTCGCAGCGAAAAAAGGTCAGCAACCAGGTTATATCTGGACAACTCACACGGCAAGGGCTTGGCGGATCCGTTCGTGCCTTTGCGCGGTCTCCGCTCAGGGCGGCGCGCGCAGGCAGGTTCGCGGGCCGGCCGCACCGGTGTCCGCTTCGCGCATGCGCGGACGCGTCCACGCTCAGCCCGTAGCCGCGGACCGCAGCCGCTCGAGCTCGGCCTCGTATCGTTCCACAGCCGCCAGCTTGATCCGCTCGTACCCGCGGATCGCCAGCGGCAGCCTGGCCAGCTCGAGCGCGGCGGCGCGGTTGTCTGCCGACAGCCCGGCCAGCACCGCGCGCACCTCGGTCTCATACTCGTCCGCCAGCCGCCGCTCGGTGCGGCGCATCGCGGTGTGGCCGAACACGTCGGCCGGGGTGCCCCGGACGTGCCGCATCGCCCGCAGCGCACGGAACGCGGGGCGGATCACCGGGGCCGGGAACGCGATCTTCTTGCGCATACCGAGAGCCCGCAGCATCGGCGGGTGCAGCCGGTAGCGGACCCCGTGGCCATCGGGAACGGCCTCCGCCAGCGCCCGGTCGAACTCGGGCAGCAGGTGCAACCGGGCCACCTCGTACTCGTCCTTGTACGCGAGCAGGTGGTAGAACGCCGAAGCCACCGCGTCGGCCAGCTCGCCCGAGCCCTCGGCCCGGGTCTCGGCCTGCGCCGCGGCGGCCACCAGGTCGAGGTAGCGGCCGGCCAGGCGCGCGTTCTGGTACGCGGTCAGGTCCGCCGCCAGGCCGATGGCCCGCTCGGCGGCCGGGCCCTCGATCCCGCGCTGCGCCGCAAGGTCCCGCGCGGCCGCAAGGCGCTCCGGCGCTACGTCGCGGCGCAGCTCGCCGATCCGGCGGGACGCGGGCAGGCCGGCAGGATCGTGCACGGCCAGCCGCCCGGCCCGGAACGCCGCCAGGTTCCGCTCGACCGCGACGCCGTTCAGCTCGATCGCCCGCGCGATCGACGACGCCTGCAGCGGCAGCGCCCCGGCCTGGTACGCAGCCCCGAGCGCGATCAGGTTCGCCGCGATGCCGTCCCCGAAGAGCGTCGTGGCCAGCGTGATCGTGTCGAGCGAGGTGAGCTCGCCGGGCCTGGTGCGGTCCCGCAGCGCGGCGAGCAGCGCGGCCACGTCGGGCGCGGCGGCGTCGCCGCGCACCATGTCCGCCGTCGGCACCACGGATGTGGAGGCGACGGTGACCGTCCGGCCTGCCGTCGCCCGGGCCAGGTGCCGCGGGTCGGCCGCCACCAGCAGGTCCAGCGCCAGCAGCAGGTCGGCCGACTCCTCGCCCACCGCGTTCGAAGCCTGTGGGACATCGCGCCACAGCCGCAGGTGCGACACGACCGGCCCGGCCTTCTGGCTCAGCCCGGTCTGGTCCAGGCCCGTGACCTGAAGTCCGTCCAGGAATGCCGCGGTGGCGAGCACCTGATTGAGCAGCACCACCCCGGTCCCGCCGATCCCCGTCGCCACGATCCCGTACCCGACCTCCCCAACCCCGGCCTTGTTCTCGGGCTCGGGGATGTCTTCGGGCAGCTTCGGCAGAGGTCGCGGCTCCCGGGCCTGGCCGGTTGGCGCCTGGACGGTGATGAATGAAGGGCAGTCGCCATCGAGGCAGCTGTAGTCGGTGTTGCAGGACGCCTGGTCGATCTGGGTCTTGCGGCCGAGTTCGGTGTCCACCGGGTGCACGGACAGGCAGTTGGACTTGACGCCGCAGTCACCGCAGCCTTCACACACCGCCTCGTTGATCACGACTCGCTGCGGGCGCTCGGGCGCCTTGCCGCGCTTGCGCAGCCGCCGCAACTCGGCGGCGCACGCCTGGTCGTACACGAGCAGGGTGACCCCTGGGACCCCGGCCAGCATCCGCTCGGCCTCGGCAAGCCGGTCCCTGGGCCAGACGCGGGTCCCCGGCGGCAGCCCGGCCGACCTGCGGTACCGCGATGGGTCCTCGCTCACCACCATGATGCGCGCCACTCCCTCGGCGGCCATGGCCTGGCACAGGTGCGGCACGTCCATCTGCCCGGCCGGGTCCTGTCCGCCGGTCATCGCGACCACGCCGTTGTACAGCACCTTGAACGTCATCGTCACCCCGGCCGACACGGCCGCCCGCACGGCCAGGCTGCCGGAGTGGAAGAACGTCCCGTCTCCGATGTTCTGCACGAAGTGCGGCACCTCGGTGAAGGGCGCGCGGCCGATCCACTGTGCGCCCTCGCCGCCCATCTGGTTGTAGGACACGGCGCCGCGGTCCAGCCACATCACCATCGCGTGGCAGCCCACCCCGCCGCCCACCGGCGAGCCCGACGCCGGCACCGTTGACCGGTTGTGCGGGCAGCCGCTGCAGAACGCGGCCGTCCGCGCGGTGCCGACAGGCAGCAGCGTGAGCTGTGGACGACCGCCCGTTACGCGTAGCTCCGTGCCCAGCCGGGCTTCCAGGCGTCGGGCGAGCAGCGGGCGCAACCTGTCCGCGGTCAGCTCGCCGTCCGCCGGGATCAGCGGTGCGTCCCGCTCGTCCCGCTTGCCCACCACCCGCGGCCGCTCGGCCTGGTCGTACAGGTACTCGCGCAGGAACCGCTCGACGAACGAGCGCTTCTCCTCAACGACGAGGATCTCCTCCACACCCCGGGCGGCGGCGCGGGCGATGCCGGGCTCCAGCGGGTAGATCATGCCCAGCCGGACCAGCCGGATCCCGGCGTCGCGCAGCGCGGTGTCGCTGGCGAACCCCAGGTCGGCGAGCGCCTGGCGGACCTCCTGGTAGGTGCGGCCCGCGGACAGGATGGTCAGCCAGGCGTCCGGCGCGTCGACCTCCACGGCGTTGAGCCCGTTCGCGGCCGCGTAGGCCCGCGCGGCGGCGTGGCGGCGCTCGTAGAGCTCGGCCTCGAGCTCCACCGTGTGCGGCAGGAAGAACGTGGGCCGCTGCACGTGCCGCCACGCCTCGCCACCGAACGACAGCTCCGGCAGGACCGGGGCGATCCGGCCGGGAGCCACGTCGGCCGAGCCGAACCCGTCGGCCACCGATGTCACGATCTTCAGCCCGGTCCAGCAGCCGGTGTACCGGGACAGCTCGTAGGCGTGCCTGCCGAGGTCGAGCACTTCCTGCGGGGTGCCCGGCACCAGGACCGGCATCCCGGCGTCGTAAAGGGCGACCTCGCTGGCGCCCGGCAGCGTGGACGACTTGGACTGCGGGTCATCGCCGACCGCGCAGACCACGCCGCCATTCGTGCCGACGCCGTGCAGGTTCGCATGCCGGAACGCGTCGCCGCTGCGGTCCACGCCCGGCGCCTTCCCGTACCACATGCCGATGACCCCGTCGTGGTTGCTGAGCGGCGCCAGGTTGTCCTGCTGGCTCCCCCACACCGAGGTGGCCGCCAGGTCTTCGTTTACCCCCGGAACCCAGCGAACGTCGTGCTCGGCCAGCAGGGCGGCGTTGCGTTCCAGGATCTGGTCGAAACCGCCCAGGGGCGAACCGGGATAGCCGCTCACGAACGCGGCGGTGTGCAGCCCCCGCTGGCGGTCAGCGCGGATCTGATCGAACAGCACGCGGGCGAGGGCCTGGACGCCGGTGATGAGCACGCTACCGTCGGTGACCCGGTACTTTGCGTCGAGGTCGAAGTCGGAAGTGCTGGCAGTGACCGTCATGATTCCACTATGCAGCACCACAAAATGGCTGACCCCGCCTGCACGGGGGGGTTGCAGCCGGGGTCGAGGGGGACAGCCTTCGCCCGGAACCTGCGCACCGGACCAGAGGGGCGGCACGGTGCGTTCCTGTCAGGCAGGGCGAATCACCGCACCATAGCTCTGTTCCGTGCTTGCTGGCAGCGATTCGCACACAAACCCAGCTAAGAGGGGCGTCGCCCCAAGGCTGGCAGCGGCCGGCCAGCGGGCGCCGCCTGGTCTTCGTACCTTGACGGCCGCGGCACCGCGATCGGCGCCCGGTTATTCGATGGCCACGGGTCCCTGCCGGTCCGTACCGTGGCTGCATGCTGACGCCGCCCGATGGCCTGCCCGAAGCCGCGCTCGCTGCGGCGCTCGGACGCTGCTGGGGCATGAGCGTCGCGTCGGCCGAGTACCGGCCCGTCGGCTGGGGCAGCCATCACTGGGCGGTCACCGACACGGCGGGGTCGCAGTGGTTCGTCACCGCTGACGAGCTCGAGCACAAGCGGGTATCGGAGCGGGAGCCGCTGGGTACGGCGTTCGGCCGGCTGCGGGCCTCGCTGGCCGCCGCCACGGGTCTGCACGCCAGCGGCGCTGCCTTCGTCGTGGCGCCGGTCCGTACCGGCCACGGCGAGCCGCTGGTGCGGGTGAACGACACGTTCGGGGTCGCGGTCTACCCGTTCCTTGACGGCCAAAGTTATGACTGGGGTGAGTTCCCCTCGCCCGAGCACCGGCTTGGCGTGCTCCGTCTCGTGACCGCCGTGCACACCGCCCCCGCCGCGGTGAGGCGGCTCGCGCCGGTCGACGACTTCGCCGTGCCGCACCGGGACGCGCTGGAGGCAGCCTTCGACCCGGGAAGCGACGTCGCCGATTGCGGGCCCTACGCGCTGCGAACATCCCTGCTGGTCCGGCGGAACGCGGCGCCGATCCGGCAGTTGCTCGCGCGGTACGACGGCCTCGTGGCGCGGGCTCGCCCGCAGCCGGGCAGGGCGGTCCTCACGCATGGCGAGCCCCATCCCGGTAACACCATGCTGACGGCTGACGGCTGGGTGCTGATCGACTGGGATACCGCCCTGGTGGCCCAGCCGGAGCGGGACCTCTGGCTGATTGACCCTGGCGACGGGACCATGCTCGACGCGTACGCCAGCGCGACCGGGGTCAGCCCGATGCCGGACCTTGTCGAGGCGTACCGCCTCCGCTGGGACATCGCCGATATCGCCGTTGACGTCGGCCGGTTCCGCCGCCCGCACGCCGGAACCCCCGAGGACGACAAGGCCTGGGGGTTCCTGGCGTGCCTGGTCGAGCGGCTGAGTCAGCAGCCGTCGTAGGGAGCCCAGTTGTTCTCGCCGCCGGGGGAAGCGAGCGCGGTGGCGAACACCTGCTCCTGCTCGGCGACGCTAGCGTGGCCGAAGTCGTTCGGGTTGCCGCCGTACGCCACCCAGGTGGAGAAGCTGAACTGGAACAGGCCGTAGTGGCCGCTGGAGTTCATGACCTGCGGGTTACCGCCGGACTCGCGTTGGACTACACATTCGCCAAATGCGCCGCCCGGGATGACGCCCAGGGAACCGCTGGTGGTCGTCGTCACCGGAGCCGGGTCAGGGGCTTGCTGCGCAGGCGCGGGCTGCGCCACGACCGGGGCCGTGCTCGCGTGCCGCGGCGTCGGGGTCGTGGAGACCGTCGGCGCGGGGGCGTCGAGTTGCGAGGGAGCATTCGGTATCTCGGCGGGCTCGGCCGGGATGCGCAGCACCTGCCCGGCCGTGATGTCGTCGGCCCAGTGAATACGGGAGTGGTTGTGCCAGTACAGCACCGGCCAGGCCGCCGAGTTGTGGTAGAAGCGCTGGGCGATCGAGGACAGCGAGTCGCCGGGCTGGACCGTGTACCAGCGCGGCAGGCTCGTGCTCGCCTTCTCCTGCTTCTCCTGCCACGCCGCCTGGTACGCCCGCTGCATGTCGGACATCAGCACGGTCCTGGTGGCCAGCATCAGCTGAGACGAGGAGACGGATGTGGTGCCAGATGCCGACGAGGCGTCCGGACTGTAGACGGCGTCAAGAGAAGCAGAGTGGTTAGGGGCCGCGTCCGCGACCGCTGCGCTGGCAGGCATCTGCTGTGCCAAGAAAAAGGCCGCCACCACGCTGGCCAGCGTGGGTGCGGCGGCGATCGGCGCTCCGAGAGGGATTCGGATACGTGACGGTTTGCTGTGGCGGCCCAACGGGATCCTTTCCGAGCGGGGCGCGCTCACCGGGGGGCTGCACGGGGGGTGACAGCCTTCGGAGCGCCTGGCATTGGGGAGCCTAGCGAGGGCCGATCTCGCCCATTATGTAAATGCCTGTCCTCGGGTTTAAATGGGGCCTGACCTGCTAGGCTCCGCCCGGTCGGGATCTGAGAAGGGTCACATCCGTGGCAGCTGCGCAACCAGTTGCGCGTGTTTCTGATGATTAGTTGCCTGGGCGATTGCGAACGCTTTCGGAGCATCCCGGCATCACTTCCAGAACATAGTTATCAGCACTAAACTCAAATCCATTCAATCCCGTTAGCACCGCCAGTAACACGGGCGACAGGACTGGGACTGCGCGGATCTGGTGTTGCTGCCACGACAGCTATCCCGCACAGAGGCCTGTTGGGAGGGCGGGGGCTGCGGGAGGGGGGTGGGCTGGCCAAGGGGGTGGGCTGGCGGAGGGCGTCACGCGCGATCTGAGGACGCCCGGCTGGGTAGCTCGAGAAGGCGGCCGGTCGCCTCGATCACGTCGGTCCAGAGCGCGTCGCCGAGATGGGAACCGAGCTCACCGAAGAGCTCGTCGCCGGACCCGGGGTCTTCGGCGGCGTGGCGCGCGACCCGGTCGGCGACGAGAAAGGCGAAGGCCCGGTCGTGGAAGAACCGCCAGCCGGCGCCGGAGGCCGTCAGCAGGTGGGTTTCCTCCTCCGCGCTCTGGAACGCCTGGCGCTCGTGGCGATCGAGGGCGATCGCCATCGCCCGCTCGGTGTCGTTGTCGGCGAGGGCCAGTTCCACGGCCGACTCGGATCCCCGGGCGGCGATGTCGGCGAGGGTGAACTCGCTTACCGGCTGGCGTTTTGCCACCGCCGCCCGGAAGGCGATCTCAGCCAGGTACCTGCGGTGACCGGCTTCGGTGCCGAGCAGGACGTCGATCACCCGATCGAGCAGGTCAGTCGAGTCACCTTCGCCATGCTGCGGCCGGCCCGCGATCACGCTCAGGGTCAGCAGCAGCGGGTTCGTGGCGAGATCACGCGCCTTGCCGGTGAGCGAGATCCCGGCCGTCGACAGGCTGGCCACGTACCGGTCTATTTCCGCGCCGGTCAGCGGGTCGAGCCCCATGGTCGCGGTGCTGTCCGGCCGCTCGCGGCGCAGCGCCTCCGCGGCCCTGTGATGAGCGGGGCTGCCATGCCTGCCGCACAACACCACCTGCGCTGGCCGGCTGGGCCGCCACCCCGGGTGATTCTGGTGCGGGCTGCTCGTCACCAGAGCGACGAAATCACGCTCCTTGTCGGCGACGGCGCTGCTGCCGCTGCGGTGGGTCCGGTCGGTGCCGTCCACAACCACGAGGGCCCGCCACGGCCGCGGGTTGTCGGCCCGGAGCGTGCTGGCCAGCGCGACCGCCACCTCCAAGCCGGGCTCGGCCAGGGCCGGCAGCGCCGCGACGCTGGCCTGGACGACGCCGTCCCAGGTCGTCGGCAGCGTGCCGAGAGGCACGTAGAGCGGAAGGGTGAACCCGGGAAACCGGTCGTCGCTGCCGAGAGCGCGCAGTCCGTCGAGCGCCCGCCGGGCGGCCGAGGCGACCATGCGCTTCGCCGCCATCGTGTTCCCGCCGCCAGCGTCCGCGCTGACCGCGAACGAGTAGCCGGGGTACAGGCTGGCCAGCTGGTGCGCAGGACACGGGGGGACCTCAGGCTCCTTCCGCGCGGCCTGGTCGGACAGAGCCTCCCGGGCTGGGGGCAGGTGGCGGCAGGTCACGGTCAGCAGCGGCATCTTGTCCGCGCTCCGTCCCTGCCTGCGCAGCCAGGTCCGCAGCCAGGGTTCCGGCGCGACCAGACGGCACGCCGCCTCCAGGTAACTGCGCAGCCCGCGCAGTTGCTGCGCCGCGGCTATCAGGGCGTCCTCGGCTCTTTCCACCCCTTCGAGCTGGACGATGTCGTCCGGGTCGACCCAGGCCTGCCCTCTCGGATACACCACGACGCGGATCCGGCGACGGTGCGCGGCCTCGATCTTGTCGTTCGCGTTCTCGACCTCACCGACGTGCCCGTCCGGGGACACCTGCCCGGTGAACGCGACGTCCTTGTCGGCAAAAACGCCTGGGTTGCTCAGCGAGCGGAACGCCACGTACGCGCCGAGCCCGGCCGACCTGCCGGAGACCAGTTTCTCTGCCAGCGGATGCGTCCCGGTCGGCAGCTGGATGTGCCACGAGACCAGCTCACCGGCCCGTTCCACCCGCTCCGCCTTGACCGCTGCGGCGAATGCATTACCCACGGACTCAAGGAAGTCGCCGTTGCCGTGGACGAACGCCATCCGGGCCAGGTCCGGCACGACGATCCCGGGCGGCACCGGGAGCACCGACGTCTGCCGCCTGGTCTCGAACAGGCCGACCTGCCCGTGCCCCGCCACCAGCAGCACGTTGGCCCGGGCCTCCGCCGGGGGGTCGTCTGGCCGCAACGCCGCCGGGCCACAGTCGATCATGCCGTCCATCAGCCGCTCGACCAGGTGAGCCGTTCCCCAGGCGATGGGGTCGGACCCGGCGGCCGCCGCGGCGATGTCAGCGAACGCCGCCCCAGTCGCCGCCGCCGCGGCGATCTCAGCGAGCACCGGCTCGGCCGCGGCCGCCTCGCCATGATCCCGGAGGATTCTTTGCTCTATGTGCTGACAATCCTCCGGGATCATGGTTGGCCCGAGGGTGGTGGCGGCACCGGCGTGCGCCAGCCAGCCTGCCGCCAGGTACAGACCCACCGGCTCCGTGGTGGCAAGGGTGGCTGCTAGGGAGGTGGCTGGGCGGGTGGAGGCTGCCACGTCGGCGGAGGCGGCCGCGGGATCGTGCAGCGCCAGAACGGCGCGGCGGCCCAGGTCGATCAGGTCACCGGTGCTGAGCACGCCTTCGCCGATCCGCCTGCCGTCCCATCTGAGCCGCTCCAGGCCGACGGCGACGTCGAAGGCTGCCGTGGCGAGCGCCCGGGCGGCCGGCTCGGCGTCGGGCTGCGCGGCGACCTCGACCCAGCGGCGCGCGGCGGATGCAGTCACGGCCGATGCGGCGAGGCAGATCCACGGGGTAAGCACGCGCGCCTGCTCGAGCAGCCGGGGCTCGAAGAACTCGCCGACTCCGAGGACACTCAGCCAGTCGTCACTTGCGCAGTCGGCCTTGGCCGCCAGGCCGGTCAGCGGGGTCCACCATTCGTCCAGGTCGTGGGCCCATTCGTCGGGGTGGTAGCGGACCTGGGCCGGGCTCACGGGATGTTCGCTCGCTCGGCTAGCGCGGCCTCGAGCACCGCGCGCGGGCGGTCTGGCCGCAGCCGCTGGCACAGCACGTCCCACGCGGTGAGGGCGTCCGAGTGCCGGACACTCCGGCTGACTACCTCGTCAAGATGGTCCCCGAGGGTCGCGATGAGCTGCTCGGCGACGCCGACCTCGACGCTCCCGGCATCGAGGCGGTCCTCGTCGGTGCTGTAGAGGGATCCGGCGAGGCCGAGCGGACTCGGCGCGAGCGGCACCATCCAGCGGTGTTCCCTGCCGTTCCGGCCCCAGGTCTGGAAGCGGACCGCGTATTCGCCCAGCGCCCCGTCGGCGAAGTCGGCCGTGACGCCGGTGAGCACGACGGTGAGGTCGTAGCCGCCCTTGCGGGCCAGGCACAGGAAATCGACCCCCCCGGCCGCAACCCGCCACCTGGCGGGTTCATCGGCGGCGCGTACCGCTTCCTCGTGGGCCGCCGCCAGCTCGAGCCCGTCGGGGCGGGGAATCCGCGGCAGCGGAATGACCCTGGCGCCCGCGGTCGCCGACCTGGCGGGCTCCGGATCGGCCCGGCCCCCGGCTTCGCCCACCGCGTCGAGCTGGCCCAGGCTTATGTACAGGGTCTGACCTGGCTCGCTGAGGTGGACCCAGCCACCCAGATCGGTGACCACGACGCGCTCTTCGCTCTCGGTTCTGACCTCCATGGCAGCGCCCGCAACCGGGCGCCGGCTCACGTCGACAAGCCGCACGGCTGCCGCGACGCAACCAGCCCGGCCAGGCAGCGCACAGGCGGTCAGGCTGGCGCCCGAGGAGGTGTTCTGAACCCGGAGGTCACCCGGCTCGAGGCTGAAGGCCACGTAGCCTGCCCTGGCCCGCGCGGCGAGAGCCCGGTCGAGTGCAAGGCTGGCGGTCCTGGGATCGCCGGTAACGGCTTCGGCGAACCGGTCAAGGAAGCCATCGCTGCCCCGATCCCGGGCGAGGAAGACGGCTGCTTCGGCGAGCAGCACCTCTGTCACTTCGGGCGACGCGCTCACCCCTCTCATGTCCGCTCACCTCCAGGGCCATCACATCTTTCTACCTCTGCCATGGGTGATTTCAAGGCGCCAGCCGTGAGGTGCGGCGCCTCGGCGATCTGTCTGCAGTGAAAGAGCAGCTCAAGGCCGCGCAGTCCGGCAAGGCTTCTGAACGCGTTCATTTCGGCCGTTGACCATCCTTTCGCCAGCGCCCACACATCCGCGGGTGTCCCGAGTTGGCGCTGCTCGCGCGGCAGCAGCTGGCTGCAGACATCGGCCAGGAACGCCAGATCCGTCTCGCCGACAACGTCGTCAGCAGCCGTGCCGGCCGTGTCATCGTCTGCGGGCCCGGCCGTGGCCTTCAGGTCAGCCCATGCGGCCGCCAGCGGCAGCAGCACCCAGCCGTGGTGCACCCGCTCGTGCGCCCGCTCCCTCCCCGGGCCGCATTCGGGACAGTGCCCGGCTGCGCGTGAGTAGCGTCCGCATTGACGGCACAGCCAGATTGGTCCCAGCGGCTCGGTGGAGCTGTACCCCGCGTTGCCCCCCTCCTGCGACTGTGACGCGACCACGATGCCCAGCTTGGGGCGGAGCAAGCGCCGGCCGTCGCGCTCGATGAACTCACTGCGGTAGACCAGATGCTGCTGCCCGCAGCAGGCCGCCCGCTGCACCAGCGTCCGGCCGCCCGGCCCCGCGACCGAGACCAGGTGCACCTTGCTGCCGCAGCTGTGGCAGAACTCCGGCAGGATGCGGTCGTAACGCAGCACCGGGCCGCCGAAGCCGCGATCGGATGACAGCCAGCGGCGGGCCAGCACGCTGGCGGCCACGTCGTTGGAGCGCAGCTTCGGCCGCACCGCCGGCCTGGCAGCGGCCGCGCGGCCCGCGTCAGCGCCGCCGAGCCAGCGGCGCTGCCAGCCCCACAGCGTGGAGGCGTACCGCGCGCCGCTGCGGCTGCCGGGCTTGTGCTGCCCGGGCCGCCAGACGCGCAGGTCGTGGTCGTCCTGCCGGCACGGCCCCCGCCGGGCGAAGCCCAGCTCTTCGTCTTCGGCGGGCGCCTTGCACCCGCAGCCGCGCCACAGCGCGCTCGCCTCGTCCGCGACCAGCGCGGCCAGGCTGGCCGCCCTCGCTGGCGTCCGCGGCTCGGGCAGGAACTCGATGCCGAGCCAGCGCTCCACCGTGGACAGCGCCGAGCCGGCCGCGCTGACCCCCAGGTTGCAGAACAGGTGGAACGGGAACAGCCACTCGCGTGGCGGCACCCCGCTGGCCTGCGCCGCGCCGCCAACCACCGCAGCCGCCACCGCCTCGCCAAGGATCCGGTCCGCCAGCGCCACCCGGTGCCATCCCTGCCTCCGGTCGCCCGCAGCCGCGGCAAGCAGCTCGTCCAGCTCCGCCGTCCGCCGGGCCAGGGCATCGAGTGCGGCGGTCCACTCGGCCGAGCCGAATGCCCTCATCCTGCGATGCACGTGCAGCAGCGTTGCGCCCTCCTCGCCCGGGTCCAGCCGCAGCGTGGACAGCGCGGCGATCGCGGTGATGGCCGTCACCCTCGGGCATTCTTGGCCAGAAGCGCCGCTAACCGCCTGCGCCGCTACATCCACGATGCCGACGGCCAGCAGGCGAACAGGGAACTCGTTCTGGTAGATCAGGGGCTCCACGTCGTTGTTGGCTTTGTTCTGGCTCAGCGGGCCGAGCGGGCCGAGCCTTAGCCTGCGCCGCAAACCCGGAGGGATGGACCCGGTGAGCGCGGTGAGCATCGACACCGGGTTATCCGGGTCGCCTTCGGCGTCCGGCAGCTGCCGGGCCGCCAGGGACGCGGCCACCTTGTTCATGACCTCAGACCAGCGCATAAAGCCTCCAGCCGTGAAGCCCCAGACGCGTCCCTGAATTGCCAGGTAGGGATAACGCGTGGCCGGACCCGGTTGGGCTCATCGGCGCGTCGGGGTCGGGAGCGGGGAGTCATCAGCTGCAGGCGGCAACCGTTGCGGAGAGTCACCAGCCGCAAGCGGCAACGGGCCCAGTGCCTGGAGCCTGGCCAGGGCAGCCGTGGCCACGGCTGCCCAGCCCGCACCGGTGGCGCCGCTCAGCCAGCGCGCGGCGGCGCTGACCACCGGCGCCTCGAGCGCGGCGAACTCATCTACGGCGGCGGCCGCCGCCATGGCCCGGACGTTGGCCGCGAGCTCGGCGGCGAACGTCGCTGGCCAGTCGAGCTCGACCGCGACGTGCCAGCGGGCGGCCGGCGCCTCGGCCAGCCAGGCGCTGAGCGCGAGGGCGGCCTGGTCGGGCAGCAGCCGGCCGTGCAGGAAACGAACCAGGACCGCGGCGTCCACTTCGTGCGCTTCGAGCAGCCGCAACACCCCGCGGGCGAGCAGCGCGTCCGGGACCTCCCGGCCGGCCAGCACGGCGAGGGCCGTCCACACCACGACCGATTCCTCGTGGCTGAGCAGGCCGACCACGCGGCCGAGCACATCCGGCGGCAGGTCCCTGCCCTGCAGCAGCTCCAGCGCGCCCACCACCACTGACGGGCTGCCGTGCCCCAGCAGCCCGCCGATCCGGTGCAGCACGTGCTCGGCGAGGTGGCGGCCGCGCAGCACCGAGTGGGCCCCGCCGACGATCGAGGGATCCCTGCGCTCCAGCGAGCCGATCACCCGTGAAATCACGCTCGCTGGCAGGTCCCTGCCCTCCAGCACCTGCAGCACATGCCCAACGACGGTAACGTCCTCATGCTCGAGCAGGTTGATGATCCGGGCCCTGACGTCGTCGTTGAGGTTCTTGTCCCGGAGCACACCGAGCGCGTGCGCGACGACCGGCGGCCGGTCGTGCTCCAGCACGTCAACCACCTGGGACAGCACGTCGCCCGGCAGATCCGTGCCCGCCAGCAGCGATCTGGCGCCGTGGCCGACCGACGAGTCCTCGTGCTCCAGCAGCCCGACCAGGCGGGCGAGCAGTTCATCGGGCAGGTCACGGTTCTCCAGCAGGCCGAGCGCGCCGGCCACCACCTCGGGGCTCTCGTGCTCGAGCAGCTCGACGATCTTGGACAGAATCCCCTCGTCGAGCTCACATGATTCCAGCACGCTCAGCGCGCTCCACACCACCAGCGGATCCCCGTGCTCCAGCAGCTCCACGATCCGGGACAGGATCTCGTCATCGAGATCGCGTCCTTCCAGGACGCTCAGCGCGCTCCACACCACCAGCGGGTCGGAGTTGGCGAGCAGGGCGACGATGGGCGCGAGCAGGTGGTCCGGAAGGTCACGGTTCTCCAGCAGCGACGCGGCGCGCTCGGCCAAAGCCCGGTCCGGGCTGGCCAGCAGGGTGACGATCCGTTCAAGGAGGTCGTCGCGGAGTTCACGGCCGTCGAGGACCAGGCGGGCGCTGGCCGCCACCGCGGTGTCCGGATGCCCGAGCAGGCCGACGATGCGCTCGAGCAGGTCATCGGGGAGAACCCGGCCCTCGAGCACCAGGCGGGCGCTGGCCGCGATCGCGGTGTCGCCATGACCGAGCAGCTCGACGATGCGGGCGACCAGGTCACTGGGGAGAACCCGGCCCTCGAGGGCGAGCAGGGCGCTGGCGACGACCGCGGGATCACCGCGCCCGAGCAGGTCGACGACGCAGGAGAGCACCGCGTCGGGCAGCTGGCGCGTGACCGCGCGCGCCCGGGCCGGGCCCGGCTGGCGCACCCCGCGGAACGCCTCGAGGCCGAAGAGCGCGTCACCGGCCACTACCTGGTCGGGATCGGTGAGCAGGGCCAGGTACTCGGCGAGCACGTCGGCGTTGTCGAGGTGGTTGGCGAGCGCGACGCAGGCCGGCCGGCGCATGGCCGGATGACGCAGCGCCATGGTCAGCACCGGCGAGCGGGGGCGGAGCCTGGCCATGGCGATCGCGAGCTCAGGCCGCCGGTCCGCGATCGCGGCCATCGCGATCGCGAGTTCGTCGTGCAGCACCTCGGCCAGGTCCTCGGGCCGGTCTTCGAGCACCGCGACGGCGCCGGCCACCCCGGCCAGCAGCGAAAGGTCGGGCCGGGACGAGGCATACCGGTACAGCCACCGCACATAGCGGTCGGCGGCTTCGTTAACGGCCATGGGTACATCCTTGCCAAGGCGCGGCCTCATGCCCAGACCGAGTGCATAGAGAAGTAACGGCGGGTATGCGGCGGGCGTTGTTTTCCGACGCCGCGCTTACAGTTGGCCTACGGCGATCACCTATGCGGGGAAACACATGGCGCAGACATCGGTAGGCGAGCGGGTGACCTGGATGACTGCCACGGCCAGCCGGGTCACCGACGAGACCCCGTCGGTCCGCACCATCGAGCTGCGGGTGCCCGGCTGGCCGGGACACCGTGCCGGGCAGCACCTGGACGTGCGGCTGACCGCTGACGACGGTTACGAGGCCGAACGGTCGTACTCGATCGCGTCGGCGCCCGGCGAGCCGGTCGCGATCACCGTAGAGCGGCTCGACGACGGCGAGGTGTCGCCGTACCTGACCGAGGAACTGCGCCCGGGCGACGAGATGGAGGTGCGCGGCCCGATCGGCGGGTACTTCGTCTGGGACGGCGACGATCACGGCACGCCGCTGCTGCTTGTCGGCGGCGGATCGGGGGTGGTCCCGCTGCGGTCGATCCTGCGCCAGCGGAAGCGGATCGGCGCCACCACCCCGGCCCGGCTGCTCTACTCGGCTCGCTCGCTCGCCGATGTGATCTACCGAGAGGAACTCGACCGGTATCACGACGGCGTGGAAGTGATCTACACGCTGACCCGCAGCCACCCTCCTGGCTGGACCGGGCACGCCGGCCGGGTGGACGCCGCGCTGCTCGCCGACGTCGCCTGGCCGGTGAGCCAGCATCCGCTCACGTTCGTCTGCGGTCCCACCAGCTTCGTTGAGGCCGTCGCCACGGGTCTGGTCGGGCTCGGCTACCCACCAGGCCGGGTCAAGACCGAGCGCTTCGGCGCGACCGGAAGCTGACCGGCGGGGCCGGCCATGTGTCGTTACGCGCTGCTGATCCTGCCCTCGGCCAACCGCGTGTACGCCGATGCGGCGACGACGCTGACCATGGCCGAATTGGAAGCGTTCGGCGGGTCCGTGCTCGGCGGCCGGATCGCCGGGGCAGCGGCGGCCACGATCGGCGGCGTGCCCTACGTCACCTTCACCGCCGACCGCATCGACGCCAGGGACGCGGCGCTGCTGGCCAACCTCTCGTCGGTCTACGCGCTGTTCCAGGTCGAAGACGGGGGCAGCGACGGCGGCCCGCTGCTGCGGCCGGTCGAGCTGCGGCCGCTGGACCGGTTCGACGACGACCTGCTTACCATTCAGAAGTACCAGGGTAAGACGAACGAGCAGTTCACCAAGCTGCTGCTGAACGTGACGCTGCTGGCGTCGGGGTTCGCGACGGAAATGCTGGACCGGAAGTTCGCGGTGCTTGACCCGCTGTGCGGCCGGGGGACGACCCTCAACCAGGCTCTGATGTACGGCTTCGACGCGGCCGGCATCGACCTCGACGCGAAGGACTTCGACGCGTACGCGGCGTTCATCCAGACCTGGCTGAAGCGCAAGAGGGTCAAGCACCATGCCGAGCGGGGGCGGCTGCGGCTCGGCCGCAAGGTGGCGGGCAGGCGGCTGCGGGTCAGCCTCGCCGCGGACGCCGGCGACTACAAGTCCGGCCGTACCCAGTGCCTCGACCTGGTCAACGCCGACACAGCACGGGCGGCCGAGTTCTTCAAGCCGGAGACGTTCGACCTGGTCGTCGCCGATGCCCCGTACGGCGTCCAGCACGGCAGCAGGACGGCGGCCAAGGGACTGGCCCGCAGCCCGGTTGACCTGCTGGCCGCCGCCGCGCCGGCCTGGGCAAGCCTGCTGCGCAGCGGCGGTGCGTGCGGGATCGCGTGGAACACGCTCGTCGCCCGGCGCGAGCAGGCGGCCGGGATCCTCGCGGACGCCGGGCTCGATCCGGTTGAGTGCGAGCCGTATCTGGGCTTCCGGCACCGCGTGGACCAGGCGATCGTCCGGGACATCCTGGTCGCCCGCAAGCCGTAGCCCGGGGCCAAGCCGTAGCCGGGGGCCGGGCATGCAACGGGGCCGGCCCGCGAGAGCTCCCGGGCCGGCCCCGTTGCGCGCTAGCTCAGCTGCGGTCCCAGGTGACGCTGAACGCGTTGCCGCTGCTGTTCAGCGAGCTGGGCGTAGCCTCGGTCGCGCCCGAGGAAGTGATCATGGTGATCTCGTCGTCCGTGAACGAGGAGATCGTGCCGGTTGTCGAGCCCTCCGTCGTACTCGCGCCGGAGAAGCTGACGCTGCCAAAATCGGTGAGCGGTTCGACGCCGGACGAACCGCTCGGCGCCTCGGCGATCCACTCGGCGCTGCTGTCCGCGGCACCCGCGTAGGTCTGCGTGGTGCTGAAGCTGTCCGCAGTGTGTGTGGAGTCGGTGACCGACAACGTGTAGCTGTCGCCACTACGGGTCACCGTCGAGGTGATGTGGTCGCCAGGACTGACGTTGTCGACTACCTGGACATCATTCTCCGGATAGATCTCCCACCAGTCGTAGTAGTACACGGTGCCCTCGTAGGACTCGATGAGCGTGCCATCCTGCTCCACCGTGCTACTGCTGTAGCCGTCTATGCCCACCCAGAACGCGGCGAGCGACGTCGTCCTTCTGCCGCTTGAGACCCCCGTAGGCTCGGTCCAGCTGGCGGTCACCTTTGAGAAGCTGCTGCCAGTGTCGGCGTAACCCGACCAGTTGGTGCTTTGCACCTGGGTCAGCCCCTTGACCCTTGATGCGTGCCCGGCCACCCGGTGATCGGAGCCATGCTGGCCGATCGAGAGGTGCTCAATGGCGGTGCGAGCGGCCGCTGCCGCTGCGGCGCTCGGCGAGGCGGCGGCGGTGCTGGCCCCGGCGCCCTGGCCGAAGGCCAGGAGCATGCCGATGGCTGGTACGCACGCGACTAATGCGGTGCCGATGAGCCGATGAGGACGCAGATGCATAGGGGGGTTGCCTTTCGTGTTGGCGCGGCCACGGGCAGCCGCTGTCGTGACCAAATCGTAACTTTGTCAAACTTGATGTCAAGAGTTAGGCAAAGCATGCGAAGGCTTGACATCACGCCCGAACTCGTATATGTGCTGACAGCTCGGGCGAGCGCGATGGCCAAAAAGCCGCTTTAGCTCTGGGAAATATCGGATGTGTGCTGTCAAATAGAAACGGCACTCATTGCGATCCAACAAGAGAGTTGTATGACCCGAGTTTTTCCGATCTCCGGTACGACCGCAGCAAGGAGCGAGCACCGCATGTCGATCGAGGAGATCGAGCGTGAGATTCATGACGCATACTTGCAACTTGCGGAGTCAGTTGCACGGATACGTGACAGCCACGAGCATTACCTGGACAGCCTGGCTGCCCGCGAAGCGCAGCAGATACGGCAGGAACTGCCCGAGTTCAGCGGTTGGTACGCGGCCCCTGCGGCTGCTGATACTGCACATGAAACTGTGATCGCTGCGGCGATGCAGGCGCACGATCAGGCCGTTGGCGGCCTGCCGGATACCGTTAATGCGCTTACTTCGGCCAATCCCTGGGCGCTGGCCGACTTCGGCAGCCCGGAATGGGCCGGATATCAGCCTGACCTGAATGCCCCGTCGCCGACCGGAGTTCGGGTAGGGGTCCTGAACGTGGGCGCGGTGAAGCGGGCAGGGGAGGTCGTGAAGGGGGCAGGGGAGGTGGGCGGGATGCCGCCCATGCCGGCGGTCGCCCGGTTCACCGGGCATGGCCACCTGCTGATCGGGGCCGAGCACGGGGCCACCAAGGGAGCCCGTTCGCTGCTGCAGGCGCTGACCCTCCGGCTCGCGGTGGCCACGCGGCCTGGCACGGTGCGGTTCGCGCTCGCCGACCCGCTCGGCCAGGGCGAGCAGCTGAGCGGGTTCCTGCGGCTGCCGGCCACGCTGCGCGTCGGCACCGGGGTCGCGTCGAGCGCCGCCGAGATCGAGGCGCTGCTGAAGACGCTCACCGACCACGTGGTTGAGGTGACCCAGACCCGGCTGACGAACGTTTACGACTCGGTCGAGGCCTACAACGCCGCCACCACCGGGGTGTCAGTGCCGTACCACATCCTGGTTCTCGCGGGTTTCCCCGGCGGCATCAGCGAGCAATCGGCCGAGCTGCTGACGCGGCTCGCCCGTAACGGCCCCCGCGCCGGGGTCTACATCCTCGCGACGATCGAGCACGGCCTGGAGCGGGCCCACGGCCCTGGTCTTTCCGCGCTGGCCGCGGCAACGGCTGACCTGCACGTAGCCGCCGGGCGGGACGGGTACACCGTGACCTGGAATGACCCCGACTTCGGCCAGTGGGCGATCGAGCCCGACGCGATGCCGCCGTCCGCGCGGGTCAACGCGTGGCTGGACGCCGTGGGCGCCGCCGCCAGCCTCGGATCGCGAGAGCTGCCGTTCGCCCGGATCGCGATCCCGCCATCCGAACGCTGGTCCGCCGACACCACCGACGGTCTCGACGCGCAGATCGGCGTCGACAGCCGGGGCGAGCCGCAGCACTTTGTCATGGGCTCCCGCGGGGTGCACAACGGCCTCGTCGGCGGCGACGTGCGCATGGGCAAGAGCAACCTGCTGCACGTGCTGATCACCCAGCTCGCGCTCAAGTACCCGCCGGAGGAACTCGAGCTGTACCTGCTCGACTTCAAGGAAGTCGAGTTCGATGCGTACTTAACTCAGCGGCTGCCGCACGCCAAGGCGATCGCGTCCCGCACGGACCGCGAGTTCGGCCTCAGCATGCTGCGGCGCTTCCATGACGAGATCGAGCGGCGGGCGCGGCTGTGCCGGCAGGCCAGGGTCACCCAGCTCCCCGAGTACCGAAGAGAGACCGGGCAGGTGCTGCCCAGGTCCCTGGTGATCATGGACGAGTTCCAGGTGCTGTTCAGCGAGGAGGATCGGCTGTCCCGGGAGGCCGGGGCGCTGCTGGCGGACATCGCCAAGCGGGGCGCTGCCTTCGGGCTGCACCTGCTGCTGGCCACCCAGTCGCCGGGCGGCTCGCTGACCGTGCACCTGCGGCCCGCATACGAGCAGATGGCGCTGCGCATCGCCCTTGGCTGCCTGCTGCCGAGTGTCTCCCAGGCGATCCTGGGCGAGGGCAACGACGCCGCGATCAGGCTCAGCAGGGCTGGCGACGCCATCTACAACGACCGCCGCGGTGAGGGCGCGAACACGGTCATGCGGATCGCGATGCTGCCGACCAGGGACCGGCTGGAGTGGATCTCTACGATCCGGGCCCTCGCCGGCGACCGCGCCTACCAGCCGTCCGCCACTTTCGACCCAGACGCGCCCGCAGACTTCACGGACAACCCGGCATGCGCGGTGTTCGCGGCAGATCCCAGCCGGTGGCCCGTTCCGGCTCCCACGACGTCGGCGTGGCTCGGCGAGGCGATAGAGATCAAGCCGGCCACCGCCGCCGTCTTCGAGAGCTTCGTGCGATCGAACCTGCTGGTGATCGGCGACGAGGAACACGGGCACGCACTGCTCCTTGCCACCCTGCTCAGCGCGGCGGTGCAGCGCTCGCCCGCCGATGTCTCCTTCGAGATCGCGCAGTTCGCGCGCCCTTCCTCGTCGTTCCACCGCTACTTCGATCTCGTGCAGGACCTGCCCCACGAGACGAGAATCGTCGGCGCCGCCTGCGCCCTCGACGTCCTGCGGGACCTGACCAAAGATCTCGAGGCGCGGCTCGCGGACGCCGGAGCAGCATCGCAGCCACGGCGGTTCTTCATGGTCGCCGGGCTGCACCGGTGGCAGGAACTCGGCGCCGACAGCGAATGGGGCAAGCCGACCGAGGCGACGACGCTGCTGACCCGGCTCGCCGAGCACGGTCCCGAGGTGGGCATTCACGTGGTCGTCTGGGCGGACAGCTACGCCACCGCCGAGCGTGCTCTGCGGCGCCCCGGCATCGGCCAGTTCACCCTTCGCGTAGCGTTGCGCCTGCAGTCGCCAACCGAGAGCGACGCCCTTCTTGGCGTGCCCGCCGCGGCCAGCCTGGCCGATGACCGCGCCCTGTTCCGGGACGTGGACTGGCCGCACGAGCATGTCGAGAAGTTCAAGCCGTACTCGACCAGTTCGCTGTACGCCTTCGCCCGCACCGCCTTCAGGAGACCGGCATGACCCCGATGCCAGCGCAGGCCCCCACCACGGCGCTGTCGCCCTACCTCTCACTTCGCCAGGCGGTGCGGCCGGCGATCGTGACCTATACGGTTCTGGCCAGCGAGCAGGAACGGGCCGGCGCCCTCGCCGAGGAAGCCAGCCAGCTTCTCGAGTCGACGCGGGAACTGCTGGAGGCGGTCGGCCTGGTTCACCTGCTCAGCCCGGATCCGGGTGCGGAGATCCCGGGCAATGATCGCGGAGACCGGCAGGCCCGGCTGCTCGCCGCCTACGCCGACGCGGGGGTGCTGTGGGCCAAGGTCGTCGGCCACTCGATAGCGCTTGCCGACGGCCTGCTCGGCCAGGCCAGATGGCACGATGTGCTCAGGCTGGCCGACTTCCTGGACAACGCGGGCGAGACGGTGGTCGCCGACAGCCTGCGCGAGCGCGCGAACGACGCCATACGCGGCGAGTACTACGCCCGGATCAGCTGCATACACGACAAGATGTCGCGGGAGGAAACGGCGACCGCCATCGACACGCTGCGGTCGCTTCCGAAGGAGTTCCCGGAGCGGAAACTCGAGATCGCGCTGAGACTCCGGCCCCTCGGGGCGTCGGTCAAGAACGTCACCAAGCTGGACCGCCAGTCGAGGAGCACAGTCGAAGCGGCAATGAGCAGCCTCCCCGATTCGGCCGACTACTACCTGGCCGTTCTCTCCGACATCTATTACAGCTTCGTGAGGTAGAGGAGGATCGTGACCGAGGTCAACATCAGCGATATTGAAGCGCTGGCCGACTTCAGATCGCACCTAACCGAGTTCAACAGGGATCTGTCGGAGAGTTTCAAGGCCATGCGCACGCACTGGCGTGAACTCGGTGAGGTCTGGCGCGACGACATGTACCGCCGGTTCGGGGAGGCGCTAGAGGAGGTCACACCCGGCGTCGATTCCTACCTCGCGGCGACCGAGGGGCACGAGGCGTATCTGCTTGCTCTCGTCGAAAGGCTCCGGGCGGTCCGCGAGCTCTCGGCGGGGTGACGGACGTGGCCGACATCCACGCGGACATCGAGGCGCTCAAGGAGCTGGCCAGCGCGCTCACCCGGTACCGGCACGCCCAGCGCGAGGTGGCCGACCGAGGCGACTACCAGATCGCGGCGACGCGGGCCTCGCTCGAAGAGAAGGCAAGCCAATGGCGGTCATTGCTCGCCCGGCGGCAGGCCGATCTTGCCGCCTGCCAGCATGCGGCGGCCATGGACACCGAGGCCGGTGGCCACCCCGGCTGCCACGCCGAGGCCGCAGCGGTGCGGGAGGCCGAAGATCGAATCGAGTCCATCAGGCGCTGGCAGCAACAGGTGGAGGATGGGGCGAGCGCGTTTGTGGGTCCGTCGAGCCGGTTCCGGAACCTGCTCGATGTGGACCTGCCGCGGACCGAGCACCACCTGCTGGCCATCATCGACGGCCTCGAGGCCGCGCGAGGCGTCCGGGCGGCGCGGTCCTGACCCGCTCCCGAGAAGGAACCCGCTGATGGCCGGCCGCCCGCACGAGGACGGCGAGCTCTTGCTCAGAGAAATAGGCGCCGCCTGGGCCAAGACGCAACAGCACTGGCATGATGACATGGCGAGCAGCTTCGGCCGCTCTCACTGGACGCCGCTGATCGATGAATCCCGCTCGTACCTGCGGGTACTCGGTGAGTTCATGGAGCTGCTGGCCGCCGCCGAGCGCGAAACCGAGTACTGACCAACGGATCTCGTTCGTTTCCGGTTCACCTGGATCGGCCGTTGATCGGCCCCCCCAAGGGAAAATCGTCTCCCGAGAGGTATTCGTCCCTTGCCCACCGGATAGTGCGATCCGCTAGCCTCCGTTGGGGACGGATTGACTTAAGTTGCCTCCGCGGCTCTTGCGTCAGGTCTGAACGCTCTGTCCGCGGTCGTGGCGCCCGGGTCCGGGTGCCTAGTCGATCCCGACGCCGGGTCCGGGCGGCCCATGATCAGATGCTTACGTCCGGGCTCCTCGATCCGTGCTTGCCGTGCCCAGGTCTGGGCCGGTCCATTCTGCTATTGGAGGCCCAGTGGTCCCCGTTACCCCCGGCAGACACCGGAGGTTTGAGACCGAGCCGCCTAGCACAGCTGACTTTTACCAGGAGCCCACGGCTATGGCATACCCCGAATCCGGCGCCCCAGGCATGTGGCAACCCGACCCCGCTGCGGAGTACGGGTATCAGGCCAGCGAGGCAGCTCCGGCTATGCAGGCCGTTGCTGACTGGCCGCCAAGCACTGACAGCGCACCCTGGCCGCAGTGGAACGCCCCCCCGCCCGCGCTGTACCCCGACCATCCGTCGGCGCCGGTACCGCGAGTGCAGGTGCCCGGCCCGCCTGCTGCAGCCGGGCCGGGTATGCCTGGGCAGGCCATGCGCGGCAACCCCGGATACCCCAGCGGACCGATGGCCGGACAACCCCAGCTGCCGCAGCGGCAGCCTGGCGCGTCCGGGCCGGTCGCCCGGCCCAACGGCGGACCTCGCGCCAACGGTGCCGGTCCCCGCGCGGGCGGCCCGCGCCAGGGCAATCCCGCGCGTAACAGGGGGCCCCTGACACAAGACTTCAACACCGGCGACATTTACAACACCGGTGAGATTGACATCTACAACACCGGCCAGTTCCCTCCGGCCCGCGACTTCCCGTCAGGCCCCAATGGGCAGCCGCGGGCAGGCGGCCCAGCGCCGCGCCCGGGCGGGCCAGGTGGCCCGGGCCGGGCCAACGGGTTCGCAGGGCCGAACGGACCGGCGCCGCAGCGAGGCGGACCGGCCCCGCAGCGGGGTGGACCCAGGCGACCCAACGCGCTGCCAGGCCCCGCCGGACCAGCCGCACCCAACGGCTACGCACAGCCAGGCGCACCCACCGGACCAAACGGGTACGCAGCACCCGGCGCACCTAACGGCTACGCAGCACCCGGCACGCCCACCGGACCAAACGGGTACCCCACCATCGGCGGACCAGCCGCACCCAACGGCCGCACACGGCCCGACAGGCCTACAGGAGCCGGCCGACCCGGCGCACCCACCGGACCAAACGGGTACCCCACCATCGGCGGACCACCCGCACCCAACGGCTACGCACAGCCAGGCGCACCCACCGGACCGGGCGGACCCAGGCGACCCAACGCGCTGCCAGGCCCCGCCGGACCGGCCGCTCCCAACGGCTACGCACAGCCAGGCACACCCACCGGACCCAACGGCTACCCCACCATGGGCGGACCGCCCGCACCCAACGGCCGCACACGGCCCGACAGGCCCACACGAGCCGGCGGACCGGCCCAGCCCAACCGACCTGTGCGAGCGGGCGGCGCGCCGCGAGGGCCGCGAGCCAGCGGACCGGCCCAGGACACGGGGCAGGGTTTCGGTGCAGCCCAGGACTACAACACCGGGCAGCAGTACCAGCCGGATCCCGGTTACCCGCCCGCCCAGGACTACAACACCGGCCAGCAGTACCAGCCCGGTCCGGGCTACCCACAAGCCCCGGGCTACCCACAAGCCCCGGGCTACCCACAAGCCCCGGGCTACCCACAAGCCCCGGGCTACAACACCGGGCAGCAGTATCAG
>Ga0209333_1000219_pt1 | contig 31919 bp, 26 predicted proteins | sample BlaSpr_A8_OM2_O3_FD_187982 | JGI IMG/M metagenome (GOLD analysis project Ga0209333, IMG submission 187982) | Forest soil microbial communities from Thunder Bay, Ontario, Canada - Black Spruce, Ontario site 2_A8_OM2_O3 (SPAdes) (version 2) | ecosystem: Environmental > Terrestrial > Soil > Boreal... | reverse complement strand
GGTTGGCTGTCCTGTATCTTCTGCAAACTGGCCAGCATCTCGGACTCGGCGGTGACCACGGCCGTCAGGCCCACTTTGATATTCACGCGGCGCTGCAAGGCGTCGTCGGCGACCGTGTCGATCGCGTCGATGATGTTCGCGTAGTCGTCCAAAGCGTCGTGGATCAGGATGGAGCGGCCGGGCTTCTCCTTGGCCAGCCAGTGATCCACCTGGCTGAGGCGTTGCCTGGCAAAATGAATGTAGAGCGCCAACCGCTCGTTGGGGTCCTGCGCCTCGCGGATCTGGTCCCCTTCATCCACGGTCAGATAATCCCGTTGCTGCTGCGCCGCGAGGGGCGCGGCCAACAGCGCGCAAATCAGCACAGCTTTCATTTCTCTTTGCCCTCCAATACTCCCAGCAACAGATCCTCATGCACCTGCTGGACCTTGACCTTCACGGCGTCGAGCATGGGGCGGTCCGCCGCGTCCATCGACTGTTGGAACGCATCCAGCCGGCGCAACAGGTCGCGCGTGGAACTCTCGGCGCGCTTGAACCACTTGGGATTCTTGCGCGGATTCTTGCCCGTCTGCTGGAGAGACGTATCGGCCAGTTCCACGGATTCCTGGATTTCCTTGGTGAATATCTCAACTTGCGCGTTCAGTCCCTTGGTGTACGCGTCGCGAGCCTGGGTCAGGGCGTTGAAGGCATTGTCCAGCGCCAGCACCGACCGTTTGCCCAGATTGGGCTCGGCTTTGGCCTCTTGCAGGCTGGCGCGCGATACGCCGGCAACGAGCAGGATCGCGAGCAGCAAGCGCGCGGTCATTGCTTGCTCAACTCCCTGGTAAGCAGCTTGGCGCGTTGGCGCGCCTTCCACTCTTCGTCCGGAAACTTGCCGTTGCTGCGAGACAAGAATTCCTGGTAATATTCGAGCGCCTGCTTCAAGGCCCGCAATTTATCGTAGGTAATGGCGTGGAAGTAGTAATTCGCCGGAGTATCGTCTCCCAACTGGTGCGCGCGGTCGAGCGCCGCCAACGACTGTTCAAATTTCTCCGATATGTACAGCATGCCCGCCAGTTCGTTCCATGCTTCGCGCGAATCCGGCTGCAGCTTGGTGGCTAGAAAGAACTGTTGCGCGGCGGGATCGAATTTCTTCGCATCGCGTAAGGCGCGCCCGTACATCATATGCAGCGAATAGTTGGCCGGCTCGGCGGCCACGCTCTGTTCCAGCAGCGGCAGGGCCTTCGCGAACTGCTTTTCGAACAGGTAAGCGGTAGCCAGGGCCAGCCGGTTGGCCGGCGTGGCATCCTTCTGCATGGCGGCTTCGAGCGGGGCGATGGCTTCAGCGGAATGCTTACCTTGCAGCATCAATTGCCCGACGCGCTCCTGTGCGCCGGCATTCTGCGGGAACTCCTGGTAGATGGCGATGGCTTCGGCGTCCTGGAGATTTTTCTCGTACAATCCCGCGAGTTCCAGCAAGCTATCGCGATAGTTCGGATCGAGTTGCGCGGCTGCCCGGAAATGCGGCGCCGCATCCCCCAGCCGGCCTTGCGTCGCCAGCGCGTGCGCCAAGCCCAACTCGGCGGCGGCGGATTTCGGATCGAATTCCAGGGCGGCGCGGTATTGGTGCTCGGCGTTGGCGGCATTGCCCGCTTCGAGGAGCGCTTGGGCCCAATACAGCAGCGGCCGGAATTCTTTGGGCTTCTGGTCCACCGCCTGTTTCAGATACTCCGCCGCGGCACTTGCCTGTTTATCGCGAAGCAGCAGGATGCCGGCGTTCAACTCGGCTTCGTAGAGGCCGGGTTTCAGCTCCAAGACCTTTTTGTATTCCGCGAGGCTATCGGCATCGCGCTTCAGCATGGTGTAGGAAAGCGCCAGGTGAAAGTGCGCCGCGTAATCCTTGGGATCGGCGGCGATGGCTTTGGCGAACAGTTCGGCGGCTTGGTCGTATTTTCCGGCGTCCAGGGCTTTCGCGCCTTCCGCGTAGTAGTCCGGAGCTTGCAGGAAAAACAGGACCGCGACGAACGCCCACATACCCCTATTCTACGCGTGCGCCACTTCGGCGAGCACCTGGCGCAGGAATTGGCCCGTATAGGAGCCCGGCGCCTTGGCGATCTGCGCCGGCGTTCCGGTGGCCACCACGTAGCCGCCACGATCGCCGCCTTCCGGCCCCAGATCGATCACCCAGTCCGCCGCTTTGATCACATCCATGTTGTGTTCGATAATCAATAGGCTTGCGCCATTTTCGATCAGACGCCCGAAGGCCGCGAGCAGTTTGGCGATGTCGTCGAAATGCAGGCCGGTGGTGGGCTCGTCGAAAATATACAGCGTACCCTCGCAAGTGGCTTGCGCCAGGTGCGCGGCCAGCTTCACGCGCTGCGCTTCGCCGCCGGAGAGCGTGGTAGCCGATTGTCCCAGCCGCAGATAGCCGAGGCCCACGTCGGCCAGCACCTGCAGCTTCTGCGCGATGCGTTTCTGGCCGCCGAAAAACTCGATGGCTTCGTCCACGGTCAATTGCAGCACTTCGTGCACGTTCAGCCCGTTGAAGCGAATGTCGAGGATGCCGCTCTTGAAGCGCGTGCCCTTGCACTCTTCGCAAACCAGCTCGACATCGGCCAGAAACTGCATCTCTACGGTGACCGTTCCATCGCCCTGGCACGTCTCGCAGCGTCCGCCCGGAATGTTGAACGAGAAGTGGCCGGCAGTGTAGCCGCGCTTTTCGGCGTCGCGCGTGGAAGCGAACAGCGCGCGGATCAGGTCGAACACCTTGATATAAGTCACCGGGTTGGAGCGCGGCGTGCGGCCGATGGGCGACTGATCGATCATGATGGTCTCACTGATCGGCTCTGCGCCTTCGATCTTGCGGCAGGCTAGCTTCAGCGCCGGCTCGATCGACTGTTCGTCCGGCGTTACCGGCGCCGGTTCCGTCGAGGGAGCCTTGTGCAGCGCCTGCATCGAGCGGTATATGACGTCGTGCACCAGCGTGGACTTGCCGGAACCCGAGACGCCGGTGACCACCACCATCGCGCCCAAAGGAATCTCGACGTCGATGTTTTTCAGGTTATGCGTGCGCGCGCCGAAGAACCCGAGGCGATGCGCGCCCCGCAAAGAGTGGCGCGAAGTGGGGATGGCCACACGCTTTTCGCCGCGCAGATATCGGCCGGTGAGCGATTGCCCGCGGCGCAGCAGGTCCGCATAGGAGCCTTCGTAGACGATCTCGCCGCCGTGCTCGCCCGCGCCCGGCCCAAGGTCCACAATGTGATCGGCCGACCGCATCACGTCGGGATCGTGCTCAACGACCAGGATGGTGTTGCCGATTTCGCGCAGCTCATGCAGGATGCGGATCAGCCGCCCGGTATCGCGCGCGTGCAGCCCGATGGACGGCTCATCCAGCACATAGCAGGAGCCTACCAGCCGCGATCCCAAACAGGTGGCGAGTTGGATGCGTTGCGCCTCTCCGCCGGAGAGCGTGGCGGCGAGGCGATCCAATGTCAGATATTCGAGGCCCACATCGTTCAGGAACTTGAGCCGCTGACGGATCTCGACGAGGATCTTATCCGCGATGGCGGTTTCCTCGGGCGAAAGCTGCAACGCATCGAAGAAGGCCAGCGCTTCCGCTATGTTCATGCGCACGATATCGTAAACATTGCGGCCGGTTATTCGAATGTATAGCGCTTCTTTGCGCAGGCGTGCGCCGCGGCATTCGGGACACTGCGCGTAGCCCCTGTAGCGGCTCAGAAACACGCGCACGTGCAGCTTGTATTTCTTGGTTTCGAGGAAATCGAAAAAGCTGCGGACGGCCGCGAAAACGGTTTCCTGTTCCTTTTCAGTGAGGTCGCAGAAGGGGATGGTCAGGCGCACGTTTTTGCTGCGTGCCGTCTTGCGGAAGTTGCCCAGCCAGGAGCGGTATTTCGGCTTGGTCCACGGGTCTACGGCGCCGCCTTCCATCGTCTTGTTCTTGTCGGGGATCGCCAGGTCCATGTCAAAGTCGATGGTGTTGCCGAAGCCCTGGCAGCGCGGGCAAGCGCCGAAGGGGTTGTTGAAACTGAACAAGCGCGGTTCGGGTTCGACGAAGGTGAGGCCGCACTGTTTGCAGGCGAATTTCTCGGAGAAGCGCCTGAAGGCGGAATCGCCCGCCCCACCAGCAGGCTCCAGGACGATCTCACCGGCTTCGCGGTAGCCGATCTCGACCGTATCGACGATGCGTTGGCGCAACTCGGGACCCTGCTCGGCGGGGATGGCCAGGCGATCCACCAGGATGAACACGGGCTTCGAAAAATCGATATCCAGCAGCGATTCGGGCGTGGAAAATTCGTAGATTTTGCCAGCTTGAAAGAGCCGGTTGAAGCCCTTCTTGCGCAGATCGAAGAGACGATCGCGCAGCGCCTGCGTATTGGGGTGCTGGTCCGCGATCACCGGAAAAAGCGCGTACCAGCGCGAGCCGGCGGGCAGGGCGAGGAGCCGCTGCGCCACCTGATCGACCGTGTCGCGCTCCACACGCGTTTCGCAGTTGGGGCAAAAGGTGCGCCCCACACGCGCGAAAAGCAGCCGCAGAAAGTCGTAGCATTCGGTGGAGGTGGCCACCGTCGAGCGCGGATTCCGGCTGGTATTCTTCTGCCGGATGGCGATTGCGGGCGCGATGCCGTCGATATCCTCCACCGCGGGCTTTTCCATGCGCTCCAGGAACTGGCGGGCGTAAGCGGAGAGCGACTCGACGTAGCGGCGTTGGCCCTCGGCGTAGATGGTGTCGAACGCCAGGGATGATTTGCCGGAACCGGACACACCCGTGATGACAGTTAACTGGTTGTGCGGGAGCGAGAGCGAAATATTCTTGAGGTTGTGGACCCGCGCGCCGCGAATCCGGATGTATTCTTGCAAGCCTACTTCAGTATAGCAGCGGGGGCAATGGGAGGACTGGCCTTTGACGATGCGAGACACTCATTTTGTGACGAACGAAGCCAATAAGTTGTTTGTTTGCATGTATTTACTAAAATGGCGAAGCCAATTTTGCGGCACCCATCATGCTTGGTCTCGCTTCTCTCTCGCGCTCTCTCTTTCCGCCAGCCACTGCTGCACGACCTCAATCTTATCCAGGCGCCTTTCATGCGCACTGGCGACCTGGTGCAGTTCACGGGCGGCATCCGCCAGTTTGGCAGTCGCCTCCTTGAGGGCAAGGCAGTCGTCATATAGCCTGGCCAGGGAATTCCAGAATTCCATCTTTTCGTGGTCGGTCACGGCTTCCTGCTCTTTAGTGTACTGCGTTTACGCCGCTGCCGCTCTGAAGACGGCGAGCAGCCCGTCCAAGGTTGCGCTGGCGGCGATCACCTCATGGGGAATCAGGACATAGGACCATGGTTTCCCGCCGAGCGTCCTGGCGTGTTCCGCGGCGTGCTTGCACCATTCAATAGCCGCGCGCCGTTAGAAGATCTGGGATTGGCTTTTTGCAGGGGCGGACTGTCAAGGGATCGATCACATAAATTAAAAACGTTTAATCATGGAATCAGCCAAGAGGTTCGCTGTATAATTCGCTGTATATAACAGGTGAACACCGGAGGCTAACGCAAGAGTTTCAGCCCCGCCCTCCGGACGCATTTGAGCCACGACCGCTCCGACACTAAATCTGCGCCGCAACGTTAGCGAGCAAGGCAGGCGCAACCGCCTGCCCCACCGCCTGGTCGCATTCATTGGTTTACAAGGAGTCGCTCATGATTCGACGAATTATCGCCGTTGCCTTCCTGATTGCATTACCCACGATCACGCCGCTCGTCGCGCAGACGTTCCGCGGCGGCATTGCGGGCACCGTCACCGACACCACCGGCGCCGCCGTGGCCGGCGTACCTGTCAAGCTGGTGAGTCCGGATACGGGCCTGACGCGGGAGAGTCCCGCTTCCTCGACAGGGGAGTTTGTTTTTCAGGATCTCCCGCTCGGCAAGTACGACATTACCGTCACCCAGCCGGGCTTTGACACGGTGCACGTATCCGGCGTCGTGGTTGACGCCGGCAGGATTGCCACCGTCGCATTGAAGCTGGAAGTGGCAAAACAAGCGACCACCGTGGAGGTGGCGGCCGCCACGGTGGCGATCGAGACTGCTTCGTCGTCGGAAACCAGCGAAATCGATACGAAGGAGATCCTGGACATTCCTTTGAACGGCCGCGATTTCTCACAGTTGCTGAAGTTCAACCCGGGCGCTAACGCCAACGGCTCGCTGGATGGGTCGCGGTTCAACGGGATCGACTGGAAGATCGACGGCGCAGACAACAACGATCTTTGGCACAACATAAACGCCGTCAATCAAAGCGGCGTGTCGGGCATTGCCGGCACCTTGCTTCCGCTTGACGCGATCGCCGAATTTTCCCTGCAGAGCAGCAGCAGCGCCGAAGAGAACCGCAACTCGGGGGGGGTGCTGAATGTGGTGGTCAAGTCCGGAACCAACAGCTTCCATGGCTCGATATACTACTTCAACCGGAACGAGGCGCTGGCGTCGAGCGACTGGTTCACGCCGCCTAGTGCGCCCACATCGGAACTTCGGAACAACCAGGAGGGTTTCTCACTCGGCGGCCCCATCGTGAAGAACAACACTTTCTTCTTCATGAACTATGAGCAGCAGAACTATAAGCAGGCTTTAACTGCGCCGGGAACCACTCCTTCGGCCGCATGGGTTTCGGCAGCCGAAGCGGTGATGGCAAAGGATGGCGTAGGGGTAAACCCGCTCATGACGAACGTAATCAACTACCTCTGGCCGGCCAACAGCCTGACCGGGCCGGCTCTCGAGTACAACTACGCCGGCGCGGGTATCAACCTTTCCAACAGCTACAACGGCGTGATCAAGCTGGATCATTACTTCAATTCAAGGAACAACATCGCCATCCGCTACTTCGGGGGCACGGGAAATCAGACGGAATACGTCGGCTCCGCGCTGCCCGACTACTTCCAGATCTGCCCCAGCCGCATGCATAACTTCTCGCTGGTGTACAACGCAGTGATTTCGCCGCGCTTGGTTGCGCAAACGCTGGTGGGTGTGAACTATTTCAAGCAAGTGTTCGACGACGCCAACCACGGCTTTAATATGAGCTCGATCGGATTCAACGACGGCGTAACGGATCCGACCGATTTTGGCTCTCCGAACATCAACGTGTCCGGATTCGATTCAACCGGCTTGACGCCGCCGCTCGGGCGCATCGACACTACGGGCCACATCGATCAGACCTTCACCTACACGGTGGGCTCCCACCAGTTCCGTTTTGGGGGCGATTACCGCTATTCGCGCCTGGATGTGTTTTACGATTCGGATGCGCCCGGTACGTTCACGTTCGATGGGACGCAGGGGCCGCTGGCGGCCGCGAATCCGACCGACACCTGGGGCGTAGGCAACTCTCCGATCGCCGGATCGCTCGACGCACTGGCGGATTTTCTTTCCGGCCGGATCGCCGCGGGCAACGCCAGGATCGCGTACGGCAGCCAGCAACGCATTTACAACCTGAACGGATTCTCCGTTTTTGGCGAGGACTCGTGGAAAATCACTCCGAAGCTCACCCTGAACTATGGCTTGAACTGGGTGTATCAGAGCCCCATCATGAATCCGAAGGACCTGATTTCGACTTTCATTCCCGCCGACGGCGGCATTACTTATGTCGGCACCCACGGTCTGAGCACCCTGTGGCCCCGCGATCTGCACGATTTTGCTCCGCGCTTCGGATTCGCTTACCAACCGAAGGCCGGCGGCAAATTGGTGATCCGGGGCGGCTGGGGCATGTTCTATCAGGTCCCCAACGTCGCCTACTTCGGCGACAGCGGCGCGTCCAACGGCGCGGGGACCGGAATCAACGGGAACATTGGCGGCACCGCGCCGGTTGAAACGGTGGTGAATCAATCGCCGATTACTCTAGTGTCGGGCGTTCCTATCTTTGCGGGGAGTTCGTCGACCGGCCCATACGGCGGCTTCTCCGTGAGCCAGCAATTCGTCACCGGCTATAGCATGAATACGAATCTCAACGTTCAGTATCAAGTTGCCAGAGATGCGGTAGTCGAGGTGGGCTACGCGGGCAGCTTGAGCCGCCACTTGCCGGACATGTTGGATATCAATCAGATTCCGATCGGCGCGCCGGAGATGAACAGTTCGCGGCCGTACTATAGCCAGTTTCCGGACCTGGCAGCGATCAACGAAGTGTCGTCGGTCGCCAATGCGCATTACAACGGCCTGCTGGCTTCCGTTAAGACCAACAACTTCCACGGTATTACTACCAAGCTCAGCTATACGTTGGGGCATTCCATGGACGACTTGTCCTACGCGCGCCACATCATTCCGCAGGACAGTTATTGCTTGCGGTGCGATTACGGCAATTCGGATTTCGACATTCGCAACTCGTTTTCCATGTTCCTGACTTATGCGCTGCCTCAGCCGGCTACGCACCGGGCTCTTTTGGGCGGCTGGCAGTTGAATACATTGTTCTCATTCTTCACAGGTTCACCGTTTACGGTGACGTCCGGCGACGATTCCAGCGGCACGGCCGAATACGCCGACCGGGCGGAGGTGGTGGGTAACCCATTCGCGAATGTGCCCGCCTCGGATCGTGCCACCAGCACCTATTTCTGGTTCAATCCGGCGGCGTTCCAGGACCCCGCGCAAGGCACCTACGGGAATGAGAAGCGTAACGAGTTTTACGGCCCTCCCAATCACCAGATCGACTTCTCGGTGTTTAAGAACTTCGCGATCACCGAGCACGTTACGGTTCAGTTTCGGGCTGAAATCTTCAATATCTTCAATTTTGTAAACTATTCCGGGCCGGCCAACTGCGTTTGCGGCAGCAATCTAGGACAGGTGGGCTCGACTTACGATGTGGCGTTTGGCGCGCCGGGGATTGGACCTGGGGCTCCGCGAAACACGCAATTGGCGCTGAAGGTGCTGTTTTAGCAAAGGGCAGTCCGGCGCACTACCCCTAGTTGTGCGCCGCATGCAGCAGGAAAACATAAGGTGCGGGGGGCTGCCCCGGCGGAAGGGTTTGGATCGGGAATTCTATGTTATCTGACCTGATTCCAGGGGTTTGCGGAGGTTCTTGGCGACCGCGCCGGAAACGGGTACGTGGGAGCCGCAGTGTAAGTGCTTGCAGCAGAGCGACATGGATGTCCACCAGCCGAAAGTGGCTATTTTTTCGAGAATGCGTAAGTCCTTATGCGCGGAAGGTCCGGTTTTTTGGCATCCGAGGTGATAGTATGGTAAGGACTTATTTACGATAGAGGCGGCGCCGCCTCCCCGATGAGAAGGGGATTGAAACACATAGACCACCGGACAACCAACACGTCGGGCGATGTCCGAAGGCGGCGCCGCCTCCCCGATGAGAAGGGGATTGAAACAAGACGATCCGGCTTCAGGTTCCACTTCAGGATGAGATCTTGCGGGCGGCGCCGCCTCCCCGATGAGAAGGGGATTGAAACTTCCAGAAGCGACATCATGTGTATGCCTTGCACTCTCTGCATGGCGGCGCCGCCTCCCCGATGAGAAGGGGATTGAAACGTTGCGCTTCAACTCGTCCGGGGCAACGATGGCATACACGGGCGGCGCCGCCTCCCCGATGAGAAGGGGATTGAAACAGCTAGCACGCCGTAGCGTGGACCCAGAATGCCGCGCCTTCGGGGCGGCGCCGCCTCCCCGATGAGAAGGGGATTGAAACTCATAAGCTGCGCGCGGCAGAGTTTTGACAACGATCGTAAATTGGCGGCGCCCCTCCCCGATGAGAAGGGGATTGAAAGATTGGACAGAGCGCTGAGAATCAAGGCGCCAAACAAGATCGGCGGTGCGTACGTGTCCTGGAGCGTCTAATCCGAAGACTGGAGAGCCGACGATTCCGACGCTGATGCGGTATGGACGACCCACTGGAATGGAGCAACCGAGCATTCGGCCTGGCTTCACAGAAGACTTCAGCGCCGTATATGCAAACAACTTCCATTCCGAATTGAGCCCCTGTGGACCCGACGATAATTTTGGGCCAGTTGGCTCAAAGCGATGGGAAGATGGAAATCCAATGGCACACGTCCGCGACGATGTTGTGGCCCGTGGAGATCAAGACACGGTACGGAATCGGGCCCTCTACGAGTTCCTACGCAAGTTTCACGACCAACTTCCGGTAAGGAGCGTAGCGGTTAGGAAGCTCCGAGACTCATAGCGCCGTCGCTGATCAGGCAGATCCGCCACCGGAAAGGGAGACGTGGCAAGTGCGCTACTCATAGCGGAGCGACGTCATAGGGTCGACCGATGCAGCGCGGCGCGCCGGACCCCATGCTGCCGCGAGGCCGGTTATGGCCAGCACCGCCGCCACCGCAACGAAGGTCAGCGGATCGTTCGGGTGGAGCCCGGGGACCAGGAACATCGCCAGCGGCTTGACCAGGAAGAAGGCGCAAAGCAGGCCGGCGGCCGAGCCGATCAGGATCAGCTTCCCGGCGCTGGCCAGAACCATGCGGGCGATGTCGCGCCGGTCCGCGCCGAGCGCCAGGCGCACGCCAATCTCGCGCGTGCGGCGGCTTACCGAATACACCATCACGCCGTACAATCCGATGGTGGCGAGCATCAAGCCCAGTACGCCGATGCCTCCCAGCAAGGCGGCGCCCACCTGGCTGGGAAGAAACGCCAGTCCGATGCTGGAATAAAGCGTGGCAACATCCATGCCGGCATTCGGTTCGACCCGCCGCAGGGCCGCGCGCACGGCCTGCAACTGCGTGCCCGGCGGTGTGGCGCTGCGAATGACGAACGCCACACGCGTGCGGTCGTTATCGATGCGCGCGAGGTCTTCATAGAGCTGCGGCTGAGGTTCTTCGCCGATGGAGAGGTTTTTGGTGCCGTCGACGACGGCCACCACCTCGTAGAGTGTTCGGCCTTCCCCGTAACGAAACATGAGGCCGATTGGCTCACGGTCAGCGAGGTAGCGCTGCGCAAATGTGCGATTCACGATCACGGGACGCGTGGCGGTATCGCCGGCTGCCTGGAAGGTCTGTCCGCTTTGGATGGGAATGCGCATGGCGCGGAAATAGTCTGGCGATACCGCGTTCCAATAGAAGAAGGCGCGTACGGTCTTGCCGGTGTCCTGCAGCTTGAGGTCGGTCATGAAGCGCGAGCCCTCGGTGAATGGGATGCCGCGCGCCGCGGCCGCCGCTTCGATGCCGGGCAGTGCGGCCAACGCGCGTACGGCCTGGGTGACGTAAACGCGTTTCCGCGCGAGGTCTTTATACTCTTGCGGCGGCAGATTCACATCGGCGTAAATCGTTTGCCGGATATCAAAACCGGGACTGATGGCGTTCGATCGCCAAAGATTGCGCAAGAACAGGAATCCCGCCGTCAGCACAATCATCGAAAGCGCCAACTGCGCCACCACCAATCCGCGTTGCAGCCGCATGCGGCCCTCGCGGCGCAGGCTCGGCGCGATGGAGTGCCGGACGGATCGCCAGGCCGGCAAAAGTCCGCAAACCAGGGTGGCGAAGCCGGCAAGCAGAATGGCGTAGAGCGTCACACGCCAATCGAGCGTCAGGTGCAGCCGAATGGGAATCGGCACGGGCAATTGGAGTTCCTCGACGGCGGCGGCCATTACTTGGCGCAGCACGAGTCCGAAAGCGACGCCCGCAAGCGCCAGCAATGCGGTTTCCACGAGCAGTTGCTGTACCAGGCGGCCGCGACTGGCGCCGAGCGAAAGCCTGATGGCCAACTCCTGCCGGCGGGCCGAACCGCGGGCCAGCAGCAGGCTGGCGACATTCACGCAGGCGATCATCAGCACCAGACCGACAACGATCAGCAGCATGGCGAAGAACAGGCCCACGGTCTGCATCTCGGTCTCGCTCTTGATGCGGTCGAAGCCGCCGACGGCAGAGACTTGCATGCCTTCCGCGTAGCGAAACGGCGCGGGCATGGGTATCTGTTTGTCGAGCCGCTGCGCGACGGCGACGAGACCGGCGCGCGCCTGGCCGATGGTCATGCCGGGTTTCAGGCGGGCGTACAGGGCCAGGATGGTGTCGTTCAGGTAATTCGGAACGAACACGTCCGGCACATAGCCAAAGCCTATGAGGGAGCGGAAGTTCCGCGGCAGAATTCCGACCACGGTGTAGGGCCGGCCGTCCAAGCGGATGGCGCGGCCAACCACGGTGGGGTCGCCGCGCAGGCGTGTGCGCCAAAAATGGTCGCCCAGTACGGCCACTTCGTCGGGGTCCTGGGCCAGGATGCCGCGTCCCATGGCGACGGGAACGCCGAGAGCGGTGAAGTAATTCTTGGTCAGCAGCACCGCCGAGATTTGCCGCGTTTCGGCGCCATCGTTCCAGTTGATGTAAGCTTCTTCGTTCTCGCCCGCCACGTCCTGAAAAAGACCGCTCGAACGCACGAAGTCGACGACTTCCTTCTTGGAATGGCTGTTGCCGCCCATACGCAGGTACACCACGGAGCGGGCGTCGGTGATGGAAGGCTCGCTCAGCAAAAACTCCGCGGCCATGGAAAAGATGCCGGTGTTGATGCCGATGCCGAGGCCTAGCGAGAGCAGCGCGGTGATCACTAGGGCGGGGCTGCGCCGCAGGCTGCGCATACCGTAAACGACATCGCGCCAGAGGTTCTCGACCCAGGCGAAGCGCCATAGGTCGCGGGCCTGTTCCTGGACCACGGTGGTGTTGCCGAGGGGGATGGGATTGCCTTGCGCGGCGGCCATGTCGCGATGGAAGGCCAGTTCGGCTGCGACATCGTGCTCCATGGAGCGGCGGCGGAAAAGCTTTAGAAAGAGGCGGCGCATGGGTTCTCCTTGTTTGAGTTACGGCTGGCGCGCGAGTACGCGCTGGACTCCCAGCGACAGGCGGCTCCAGGTTTCCTGCTCGGCGGCCAGCAGTTTCTTGCCGCGTTTGGTGATTTCGTAAAACTTGGCTTTTCGGTTATTCTCCGAGACTCCCCAATTGGCGGCGATGGCGCCGTCGAGTTCCAGGCGATAGAGGGCGGGGTACAGCGAGCCTTCCTCTACCTTGAGCGCCTGGTCCGACAGCCGGTGGATGGTTTGCGCGATGGAATAGCCGTGCAGGGGGCCGCGTTGCAGCGCGTGCAGGATCAGCAGGTCGAGGGTGCCTTGCAACAGCATGGGGGAATCGGATTTGGCCATGAGAGCGTTTCCTATGACGATCTATGGGTAGTATGGGACGGATTGCCCTAGATTGTCAAGGGGGAAATTATGGGCCGCAGATGAACGCGGATAAACGCGGATAAGAAAGTCCAAATTACGCTGGGCGGAACGCTGGTACAATTTCAATCGGAACGGAATTTGTGAACTTCAGCCCGCCAACTCTTATTCTTAGCTGCCTTTTTGCGAACCATGCCGCTTTTGCCCAGCGCGTGCCCGGCCCTGCGATCGTTATCGGGTTCGTCGGCGGGATGGTGGGGCATAACAACGCGGTCCACTCCGAGGTGCGGCTGGCAACCCACCTCCGGAACGACAACCCTTCGGGCATGCAAGTGAGGCTGTTTGAGAATCGACGCAGCCAGCAGGCCAATCGCGAGATTCTGCGGATGCTGGATGTGGACCACGATGGAGCGCTGTCGGCGGCGGAGAAATTGAACGCCCGCATCGCCATCTACGGGCACAGTTGGGGGGCGTCGGAAGCCGTCGCCCTGGCGCGCGTTCTGGAAACTGAGGGAATTCCGGTGTTGCTCACAGTGCAGGTGGACAGCATCGAGAAGCCGGGCGAGGACGACGAGTCGATTCCAGCGAACGTGGCCCAAGCCGCCAACTTCTATCAGCGGCACGGAATCCTGCAAGGCCGGCGGCTGATTCGCGCGGCCGACGCCTCGCGAACCGAGATTCTCGGCAATTTTCTATTCGACTATAAGAGGCATCCGATCGATTGCGAAGGATATCCGTGGTATGCGCGGGCCTTTATGAAGCCGCACATCGAGATTGAAGCGGATCCGAGCGTTTGGCGGCAGGTGGAGTCGTTGATCCGGTCGAAACTGCGGGCCGATAGTTCGGCGGGGCACTGAGTAAGGCTGCGATTCGGGCCGTCCACCAGATTGCCTATTTTGTCTAAAATGGCTAAAATAGCCTTGGGGGAATGAACGCAGATGTCTCTCCATGACTACGAAGGTAAGCGGACCGGCGCCGCTCGCATTTCGGCAAGCGATGCGAAGAACGGGTTTGGCCGCCTCCTGGAGAGAGTGATTCAGGGTGGCACAGTGGTAATCACCAAGCACGACGCCCCTAAAGCAGTTCTGATTTCCATTGACGAATTCGATGCCCTCTCGCGCGCCGGACAGGCGAAGCTCGAGGCGCTGACCGGCGAATTCGATGCGCTGCTCGCCCGGATGCAGACGCCAGCCGCCCGCGCCCGGATGAAGGCGGCTTTCGATGCGTCGCCGAAGCGACTGGGAAAAGCCGCGGCAGCGGCGGCGCACAAGCGTGGCTGACAGATCCCGCGCGCCCTGCATATACGTCATGGCGGGCACCAATGGGGCGGGAAAGAGCAGCATTGCCGGCGCCATGTTCCTCGCGCAAGGCGCCGAGTACTTCAACCCGGACGAGGCGGCAAGCCATATCTTGTCCGCCAATCCGGGGATCGCGCAAGCGGAGGCGAATAGCGCGGCCTGGCGTCAGGGAAAGCGGCTTCTCGAACGCGCCGTCGCGGAACGGTTGAGTTTCGCGATCGAGACGACGCTCGGGGGACAAACAATCGCGGCACTACTCGACTCGGCGGCGCAAGCCGGGATCGAGGTACGCATTTGGTACGTAGGCTTGGCCAGTGTCGAGCTTCACATAGCGCGCGTAGGTGCGAGGGTTGCCAGGGGCGGCCACGATATTCCCGAGGCTAAGATTCGCGAGAGGTACGACCGCAGCCGCCTCAACCTGATTCAGCTTATGCCGAAGTTGAGCGAGCTTCGCGCCTACGATAACAGCGAAGAAGCCGATCCGGGCGCGGGGGACGCTCCCGAACCTACACTAATCCTGCACATGGCTCGCGGGAGAGTTGTGAAGTCGTGCGATCTCGCCATGACTCCCCAATGGGCCAAATCAATTCTTGGGGCGGCGATTCGTTGCGGCTGATGACGGCACTGTTTTTTGGGATCCCCCCGGGGGCTCGCTGACCACCCTCTACACCTTCACCGGAGTTAATGGCGATGGCGCGAACCCGTATGGCGCGCTGATCCAAGCGGCGGACGGGAACTTGTACGGGACAACCTTTTCTGGCGGAGCCTCGTATTCCGGCGCGATTTTCAAAATGACTCTGGCGGGCGCCGTTACAACCATCTACAGCTTCGACGGCACGGACGCAGACAGGTCGTATAGCGGGCTTGTCCAGGGCCGTGACGGCAAGCTATATGGGACAACATATTACGGCGGCGCTACTGGTGAGAGCGCCGGCACTGTCTTTCTCTATCCCTCGCCTCCACATCCGCTCCTCTGCCCTCCGTCAGCGCGGGCGGAGTTGTCAGCGCGAGCTCCTTCGGTGAATTCACCTCTGTCGCCCCTGGCTCTTGGATCGAAATCTACGGGTCCAATCTCGCCTCCGACACGCGCTCCTGGGCCGGCAGCGACTTCAACGGCATCAACGCTCCCACGGCGCTCGACGGGACCAGCGTCACTATCGGCGGCCAGCCGGCTTTTGTCGCGTTCATCAGCCCCGGCCAGGTGAATGTGCAGGCGCCGTCCGGCATCGCATCCGGCTCCCAACAAATGGTTGTCACGACGTCCGCCGGGGCCGGTAGCGCTTACTCGCTCACGGTGAACGCCGCCGAGCCGGGCTTACTCGCTCCGGCATCCTTCAAGGTGGGCGGGAACCAATATGTAGCGGCGCTGTTCCCCGATTACTCTACCTTCGCGGTCCCTACGGGGGCGATTTCGGGCGTAACCTCGCGCGCCGCGAAGCCCGGAGACACGCTCATCGTCTACGGCGTCGGCTTCGGCGATGTGACACCCAACATTCCCGCGGGACAGACGGTGGAGGAGGCCAACAGCTTGGCCGCGCCGTTCCATATCTATTTCGGCAACACCGAAGCGACTGTGGCATACGACGGCCTCGCGCCCGGCTACCTGGGCCTGTACCAATTCAACGTGGTGGCGCCGGCTGTTACGGCAAGCGATCCGGCGCCCCTTACCTTCACGCTGAACGGCACGCCGGGGGCGCAGACTCTGTTCATCGCCGTTCAGAGCGCGAACTAACAGGGTCGGGGAGGCACTCGAGACGAGCTAAGGTCGACGGAACGCAGATCCGGATGGCGGGCCTCGTCAACTGGCGCTCAGGCCCAGCCGCATGGTCCCCTTGCGTCCCGCTATGCTTAGAAGCAGGAGTATGCATGCATCCGTTGAAAAAAGGCAAAGTTGCCTCGCAAGCCCACGTCGGGCTGCCGGAAGGAACGTTTGAAGAAGAGCACGGGCGCAAGGGCTTTTACGGCAAGAGCGCGCATCTTTACCATACCCACGCGCCGACGGGGTGGGTGCGCTTCGAAGGCAAGCTGCGGCCGCATTGCTTCGACCTGAACAAACTGGAACCGCCCGACCTGACCGATCCGCAGGGGATGCCGGTGGCGTTCCTGGGCAACCGCGACATCAAGCTGTATGTCTCGCGCCGCGCGGCGCCCATGCCGTTCTACTATCGCAACGCGGATGGCGACGAGCTGATCTTCGTGCATCGCGGCGAGGGGACCATCGAAACGGATTTCGGCCCTATGCGGTACGAGCGCGGCGATTACATCGTCGTGCCGCGCGCGGTTACCTATAGGATCGTTCCGGATACCGGCGACAACTTCTTCCTGATCGTGCAGTCGCGCGGCGAATTCGACCAACCGGATAAGGGCCTGCTGGGCCAGCACGCGCTCTACGATCCGGCGGCGATCACCACTCCCGACCCCGCGCCGATCGACGACGACGACGGCCGCGAGTGGGAGATTCGCATCAAGGTGGACGACGAGATCTCCAAGGTATTCTATCCGTTCAATCCGATGGATGTGGTGGGCTGGAAGGGCGATCTGACCGTGTGGAAGATCAATATGCGCGACATCCGCCCGATCATGAGCCATCGCGCGCATTTGCCGCCTAGCGCGCATACCACTTTCGTCACCGATGGCGCGGTAGTCTGCAGTTTTCTGCCGCGGCCCCTGGAGCAGGACGCGGATGCCTTGAAGGTGCCATTCTTCCATCGCAACACAGACTACGACGAATTCATTTTCTATCACGACGGCGATTTCTTCAGCCGCGACAATATCAAGGCCGGCATGGCCACGCTGCATCCGCGCGGCATCCATCACGGGCCGCATCCCAAGGCGCTGGCCAATCAGGGGAAGAAGGCGTTTACCGACGAGAGCGCGGTGATGCTGGACGGGTTGAATCCCATCGATGTGTTGCCGGCGGGGGAGAGCGTGGAGTGGAAGGAGTACTGGATGAGTTGGACGGGGAAAAAGTAGCACTGCCTCCGCGTTTTTCACCGCCAAATTAGGGAAGCGGCCTTATGATCCCGCTGCTTTTCCGGTACGATCTATCAAGCGTGCACACGAATACGCCTGCCGGCAACATCTCCGGGAACCCCGACAACCGACGGAGCGAACTGCGCCGGCCCGCAACGGGTTCGGTACAGTTGAGGTTCGAGGGCGAACCGGGCAGCGAAGTCGATTTGGATCTGATGGACGTCAGTTCATCCGGTTACCACATGGAAACCGGGTTTGTGATCTTCAAGTAGCAGAACCTAGTCAACGAGCACAGCAGCGTCTCGGCTCACGATCCTCGACCAGGCGAGGCCGATTAGAGGCCTTCCAATAAGTGCCCCATCTTCTCCTTCTTCGTCCGCAAATACGCCTCCGTGGAAACCATCGCCGGCACGATGCAGGGCACGCGCTCCTCCACCACCACGCCCGCGGTTTCCACGGCGGCCACCTTCTCCGGATTGTTCGACAGCAGCCGGATGCTCTTCAACCCGAAGTACCGCAGAATCTCGCCGGGCAGTTCGTAGTTACGCAAGTCGGACGCGAAGCCCAAACGCTCATTGGCCTCCACCGTGTCGGCGCCTTCGTCCTGCAATTCGTAGGCGCGCAGCTTGTTCATCAGGCCGATGCCGCGCCCCTCCTGATGCTCGTAGATCAACAGCCCGCGGCCTTCTTCGGCGATCGTGCGCAACGCCAGTTCAAGCTGTGCCCGGCAATCGCAGCGCAGGCTGTGGAAGACGTCGCCCGTCAGGCATTCCGAGTGAATGCGCACCAGCGGCGCCGGCGCACCGCGCGTCACATCGCCCATTGCCAGGACCACGGCCTCTTCCAGGCGGTCCTCGCCGCGGCCTTCAAATCCATAGATTCGAAAGTGTCCGAACCGGGTTGGGAAATCCGCTTCGGCAGCCTTGTGCAGCCGGAGCGCGGAGGGAGTGTGCATGAGCTCTCTACCGGCTGTCTTGATCCTTCCATTATAATGATGTGCAAGCATTCAATGGCGGATTCCTCCCTGGTCACGCTGCTGGTGAAGCTCGGTGTGGTGGCCTCGCTGGCCAGCATCCTGGTGCGTTGGAGCGCCGTCAAGCGCATGCTGATGCGCGAAAACCGGACCATGGCCCAGCGCGTGAAACTGTCGCTGTGGTTCTCCGGCGTGTTCGGCGCGAGCGTCGCCACGCGCGTGGTCGGCGCCAGTTACCAAGCCGGCAGCTACCCGGCGCTCGACCTGGGCCTGGAAGGCAGCCTGCTCGCCGGCCTGCTGGGCGGCTACGTTACAGGGCTGACGTCGGGAATTCTGATCTCGGTTCCGGCCATGATCAACCGCGAGTATCTGACCATGCCGCTGCTGGCCGGGCTGGGCGTCTTGGGCGGCTTGTTGCGAGATTGCGCCGCCGATCCGGAGGACATCTGGCGCTTCAGCCCGTTCTTCGACCTGAACCTGTGGCGCTTCTTCAAGCAGCGCCGCTTCGACCGGCGGAACGCTTTCAACCTGCTCTTCTTCGTCGTAATTCTATTCGCCGAATTCCTGCGGCAGGCGCTCGGCCAAGCCTTCGGCGCGAAGGGCCGGATCTTTTATTTGCATCCGGAGCAGCCCAACTTCCTGATGTACCTGGCGGTTTACGCAACCACGCTGTTCGCCGTCACTCTCCCTATCAAGATCTGGAACAACACCCGCAACGAGGGCAAGCTTGAGGAGCAGAAGCGGCACTTGATTCAAGCCCGTCTGGAGGCGCTCACCAGCCAGATCAATCCCCATTTCCTTTTCAACACCCTGAACTCGGTGTCATCGTTGATCCGCACCGACCCGAACCAGGCGCGCGTGATGGTGCTGAAGCTGTCGAACATCCTGCGGCGGCTGCTGCGCAAGCACGATAATTTCAGCGCGCTCCGCGAGGAGATCGGCTTCATCGACGATTACCTGGCCATCGAAGTGGTGCGCTTCGGCGACAAACTGCGCTTCGAAAAGGACGTGGCGGCCGACACGCTGGACATGCTGGTGCCGAGTATGCTGCTGCAACCCCTGATCGAGAATTGCGTGAAGCACGGGTTGAGCAGCAAGGTGGAAGGCGGCATTATCCGGCTGCGCTGCCGGCGACTCGATTCGCGGCTATGGTTGTGGGTGGAGGACGACGGTGTCGGCATACCCGAATCCAAGCTGGCGACGCTGCGGGAACAGGGCATCGGCGTGAGCAACGTGAGCGAACGGCTGAGCGTGCTGTTCGGCAGCGACCACAGGATGACCATCGACAGCCAGCCCGGACACGGTACGCGCATAGAGATCCAAATCCCGGAATTGCAGACCAGCCTGGTGGCGGCATCTTAGAACGGAAGGGAAACGCCGATCGAGAAGGCTCACCCAGTGTGCTTTGGGAACTCGCAAAGCTTGCCCAGGTCTGGTTCACGAAGTGCCCGTGCTCACGCGCTTTCGGAAGTTTCGACAATCGGCAGTGGTCCCGCTTGATTTTCAAGCAACCGGTGGATTTGCATGGGAGTCTTCACCCATGCTTCCAGACCATTTCAGCCGCGGCGCAAGACTCTTTCAGGCGCTAAGCGGCAACTCATGCGCTCCCCGGGGAGCCAAATCTTCGACTGGAACATAGGGTATCGCAACCTGGCTCAGCTCGAAGAGGAGCTTTTCCCTACTGCTGCATATGCATGGCAAGATATCGTTGGCAAAGTAGCCCGGGCAGGGCGCCGACTCACCGGCAAAGCAATTAGCGTTGTGCATGTTTATACCTCGCTTACAACTTCCTCCGAGCAATTTACTGGCCGTTCGTGGAAGGCCTCCATTATTGCCTTCTGACTCTATGCCAATTATGTGATCCTTTACCTGCGCTGTCAACCACACTTCGGAGATTCGTATCCGAATTCTCCGGAAAGGCCGGCCTGATTCCACAAGACGCGGTGCGGTCTTCCGGGCGGTATCATAATCCCCATGCGGTCTTGGCGGCGGTATCTGGTGGCGCTGGCCCTGGCGGGCGCGGCGATCGCGGCTGATCTGCGGCTTCCGTTGCGGTCGCGCGTGGAGGCCTTCAAGGGCAGCGGCGTTTGGGAGGAGGTGCGGCTGGATGCGGCGCTCCCCATCCCGAGAACCGCCGTCCTGATCTGCGATATGTGGGACAAGCACTGGTGCTCGGGCGCCGCGCGGCGCGTCGAGGCCCTGGCCTTGAGGATGGCGCCGGTTGTCGATGCAGCTCGCGCGCACGGCATTCAGATTATTCACGCGCCGTCCGAGACCATGGAGTTCTACAAGGATTGGCCGCAGCGGCAGATTATGCTGGGAATCGCCAGAATCTTGTCTCCGGCGCCGCTGGGACTCGTCGATCCGCCTTTGCCCATCGACGATCGCGACGGGGGCTGCGACACGGAAGACTCGTCGTACAAAGCCTGGACGCGCGAAACCGCCGCGCTGCGCATGGGCGGAGCGGATGTGATTTCCGACGACGGGTCCCAGATCTACAGCTTCCTGCGGCAGCGCGGCATAGACAATTTGCTGGTAATGGGGGTCCACGTGAACATGTGCGTGCTGAACCGCTCGTTCGCCATCAAGAAGATGACCAACTGGGGCATCCGTTGCGTGCTGGTGCGCGATCTCACGGACAGCATGTATAACGCCAAGGACCGTCCCTACGTGAGCCACGACCGGGGGACCCAGTTGGTCGTCGAGCATATTGAGAAATACTGGTGCCCATCGGCCGCCAGCGCGGACCTGATGAAGGCCCTCGCGGCGATCGACTCGGGCAATTAGGGCTGGCTGGACGCGCTACCCGTGCCCGGATACACCCCCATGAAGCTCAAAGTGTCGCCGGCGCCGATCAATGCCTGTAATTGGGCTTGCGTGTACACCACGCCGGCGTCGCTGATGTAGTTGTTCGACGTCGGTTGGTACAGCAACCCATGTAGCTGGCCTTTGATTGTGCCTCGGCCGATCAGATCGATGTTGCCGGCGCTTGCTTGCGACTGCAGCGTCGTCCAATCGGTCTCCGGCGTGGAATTGCCGATCGTCGCCGCTGTTAAGGTGATGGTATATCCCACCGCGGGAGCAGTTCCCGTATCGAAGCACACGCTGTATGCGATGATATCGGTCTTCTCAGCCGCGGTGTAGGCGCTGAAAAGCGGGCTCGACAAGAACGCCAGAAGCCCTGGGAAACTCCCATCATGCCCCAGCCCGAAACCATCGATGGTGTTGGCGGCGGACGTGTTAAACAGCAGCTTCTGATAGATGTTCCGCAATTCCGGCACTTTCAGCGGCTGCGAGCCATCCGGGACCCCAGCCGTTTGGATCACCCGGTCCGAACCAGGGCCGAAGTTGTTGGAGGTGTGGCACTGGTTGCACGTCCCTTTCATCGTAGCCGTGCCAGTGCCGTCAATTGTGAGAAAATCGGTCTGCCCGGTGGCGGGATCTCCCCCATTCAACGAGGTAGGCAAGGTGCGGTCCAGGTTCTCGTTAGGGTTCGGCAGGAACAGGATGCTGTTGGCGAAGTTCGTGTAAAGCGCCATATCCGGATCGGAAAGCTCGGCGCCGCCCATCAATTCGTTGAAAGCCACGTTGAACGCCGCGAAGTCGGCCATGTCCCCCCTCCAGTGGTAGGGCGAAAGGTTGAGCAGACCGCGCAGGGTCTGGGTGGTCATGGGCCCCTTCATGGGGTGGAACTCGATGGTGACCCCGTTCTGCACGACGCTGGTCATGCTGCCGGCCGGATTGCCCAGATTCCACGCCAGGTGGTCCATGTCGCCATCCACGTGGCAGGATGCACAGGCCCCCATGCCGTTCCCGGAAAGCTTGGCGTCGTACAGAAATCCGCGTCCGGCCTTCAGCAAGGACGGCGTGGGGTCGGCGCCCACTGCGATTTCGCCGGTAACCGCTTTCGTGCCGGTATCGATCACCGATATGGTATTGGAAATGCGGTTCAGCGAATACAGCGTCTGGGCCTGCGAGTTGAGCGCCAGCCCTCTGGGCCCGCGTTTGGTGGTGGGACTGACAGCCGATCCGACGCTCTGCGGGTTCACCTCCACAAACCAGTTCACATTCCCGCTGGTGCTCACTTGGGCCACGCGGTCCGTGCCGAAGGATGCCACGTACATGAAATTCCCGCTGGGATCGAAGACCACGCCGGCCGGTTGCGCCAGCGCCGTGCTTAAGGCTGCCGGATTGGGCAGGATGGAGTAGTTGACGTTCGGATTCAGATTGAAAGGCGTGACCGTTCCCGACGCCACCTGAATGCGGGTGATTTGGTTGTTCACCCAGTGGCCGTCCAGGTTTGGCTCGAAAGATGTAAGGTTCAGCGCGGCCGTATTGGCTACATACAGATCCCCGCTGACAGGGTTCACGGCAAGCCCCAGGTTAATTGTGCCAACTCCCGAGTAGTAGCCGGCGACCGAGGGAGTTGCACCCGTGTTGATGGCTACCACGCCATTGTCCGGCATCTTGTACTTGATATCCGAACTCCAGTCCGGGTCGGTTGCCGCCACGATCAGCGCTACTTCCGGCGGTGTGGGCAAGGCCGGATTGAAGGCGGGAACGCACTGGGCGGGGTTGAACTTGGTCTGGCCTTTCACTCCGCATTGCACCGGCGCCAGATTCGCCGGGATCACGGTGGTGGCGTTTCCGGCAATCGCAAAGGCGGCGTATACGGTGCTCCCAGTCGGGCTTACAGCCAGCGCGCGCGGGCTGCCGCCGAACACCGGAAGCGTACTGATCGGGGCATGCGTACTGGTGTCGACCACCACCACGGCGTTGGCGCGCGAAACGCTGATATAGGCTTGGGAACCGGCAAACACGACATCCATCGGCTCGGGTTTGACGCTAATCGTGTCCACGACAATGCCCTGCGAAACCGAGACGACGCTCACGCTGTTGGAGACCTGGTTGACAACCCATACCTCGTCGTCGGTGCGTGGATTCACGGACACGGGCCCCAGTCCCACGGGAATCTCGGAAAGCAAACTGGGACTGCCCGGGGTGGTCACGTCGAACACGGAAAGCGACGCGTTTGGCGTATTTACGGCAAACAAGATCGTGCCATCCGCCGAAAGGCGCACAGGGTTGGTTTGCGCTTCCTCGAAATTGGCGAACGCCGATGGCGCCGATTGCGCACGGGTAGTCACGCGCGTCGATACACCGGCGATCACGCCAAGGAGTATCACTGGGAATATAACATGTCTGGGAAATGCCATACATCTACCTCTTTAAGTCTTGCTAAACAGTGACTTATGGTTAGGTTAGGTCGCCGGTTAGTTCTTCGTATCCGGACCTCTTGATTGAATGGCGCTGAAGTAACTATAGGACAAAACCAAGTCCGCGTCAAGCACTTACGGAAATTATGGTACTAGAACGGGCCGCTGCTCATTCGGATCGTCGCCTTCTTGAGCTATCTGAGGTCGAGAGTGACTAAGTGGTTACAGAAAGAGTACGAGCGCCGCGGCTCAAGAAACTTACTTTTTCCTTATTCCGCGGGCAGTGCTTGGGAAAGGAACAGGCGCACGGCTTGTTCCAGCGCGGGTGCGCAGACGACGCAGTTGCCGCCGTAGATGGTGGGCTTGCCTTCGAAATCGAAGAAGCGGGCGCCGGCCTCTTCGGCAATGATCTTGAGGGGCGCGAAGTCCCAGGGCTTACCGCTGGTTTCAATCCAGATTTCGGCATGGCCGCGCGAGACCATCATGGCGTCCAGACATCCGCCCATGCTGCGCACGGCCCAGAATGGCTGCATCCAGGCCAGCAATCGGCCGCCGAACGGCTGGCGCGCGGCGGAGTTCAGGCTGTCGAAGCACAGCACGGCTTGACTGATGGCGGAGATGCTGGAGGCGTGGATGCGCCGGTCGTTGACGAACGCGCCACCGCCGCGGGAAGCGGCGAATACTTCGCCGAGCGCGGGCATGCAAGCGAATCCGGCGACGACCTCGCCATCGGCTTCGAGGGCGATCAGGTTGGCCCAAACGGGATTGCCGCGCACAAAATCGCGGGTGCCATCGATGGGATCGACGATCCAGCGGCGGCCGCTACGCGACGGCTTCCGGGCGCCTTCCTCGCCCAGAAGGCCATCGTCCGGGAAGGCCCGTTCCAGTTCGCCGGCGATAAATTGCTCGCATTCCCGGTCGGCGCGCGTGACGGGCGAATCGTCGGGCTTGGATTCGAAGCCAATGCCGGTGCGGTAGTAGCGCAAGGCGATTTCGCCCGCCCGGCGCGCGACGGAGCGCCCGGTTTCGAGTTCCTTTTGAAGGTCGATCATGTCGGTGGCCCGTTGATTGGTTGGGCCGCGTCTGGAATGGGCCCCAATTTAGTAAGATAGCGTTGATGCTGAATTTTCGCCAGTTTGAGGTGGGACCGGACCCGTTCGGACGGAAATGGCAGGTCCTGTTCAAATGGCTGCAGACGGCCATTTCGCTGCGCCACAGCGACACTGTCGACGTGAAATTCGTGCTCCAAAGCGAAGATATCCGGGCGCACAAGCAGATCGCCATGGCACACGTGGACTTGCTGGAATTGAGCCGCCGCACGGGTCATGAGATGAGCGACGCGTGGTGCTCGCGCCTGGCCGCCGCCCACCTGAAGCGCATGGTGGAGAGCGGCGAGGACATGGAGAAAGACCTGGTCGCGGCGCGTTTGAACGAGCTGTCCGGCTACGCTGCAGAGATCGCCCGCGAGGAAGGCGCGCAGATCCCGGCGCGGCGGTGACCGCTTTCATCCGTGCGCTCAGGCCGGCGGATATCCCGGCGGCGATGCGCATCCAGGCGGCCGCGGGCTGGAACCAGACGGAAACCGATTGGCGTAATCAGACTGCGCCTGTCGCCGGAGATGTGCTTCGGTGTGGAGTGCGGCGGTTTCCTGGCGGCCACCGCAACCGCAGTCTGCTATGAACGCAGGCTGGCGTGGATCGGTATGGTGCTTACCGATCCCGCCTACCGTCGCAGGGGTTTCGCGCTCCGGTTGATGGAGCACGCTATCGCAGCGCTCACGGCGCGCCGGATGGAATGGATCAAGCTGGACGCCACCGAGATGGGCGCCCCGCTCTATCGTCACCTTGGTTTTGAACCGGAGTGCGGCGTCGAGCGCTGGGGCGCATCGGCAGCCCAGGCTACCTGCATACGGGGCCTGACTTGGCGGGGCCAGGGGTCCGCGCTCGACCGCCAGGCGTTCGGAGCGGACCGGTCGGAGTTGCTCGCCTTGCTCGCTCCGCTGGGAGCAGCCGATCTGGCGGACGATAAGGGCAATGGCGGGGGCGAAAGTTATGCCATGGCGCGTCCCGGCCTACACGGCGCCTACTTCGGTCCATGTGTCAGCCGCGAGGCGGGGGCCGCGAAGGAACTGCTGGCATGGTTTCTGTCACGGCATCAAGGAGAACCCGTCTGCTGGGACCTGCTGCCATCCAATACCGAAGCGATCCGGCTGGCGCGCGCCTCCGGATTTGCGCCGCTCCGCCGGCTGGTGCGCATGGTGCGGCGAGGAATTCCAGGCGCGGCGCCGCTAGTGCATGACGATTCCCAAGTATTCGCGATTGCGGGCTTTGAATACGGATAGCGCAATCGTGAGACAGTGGTGAGAGACCGAATGGGCCGCGCGAGCGGGTCTCCCATCCGTGCATCTGTGTTCATCTGTGGTTCCGTCTTATGCGTAAGCTCTTCTATTGGAAACTCAAAGGCCGCGAGATCAAGCTGGGCGAGCGTACCGTCATTCTCGGCGTGTTGAATGTGACGCCGGATTCCTTCTCGGATGGCGGCAAGTATCAGGACCCCGACCGGGCCTTCGCGCGCGCGCTGGAGATGGAAGAGCAAGGCGCCGACATTATCGATATTGGGGCCGAGTCCACGCGGCCGGAATCGACCCGGATCTCCGCGGCGGAAGAACTGCGGCGGCTGATTCCGGTATTGAAGCGCCTGCGCGGCCAGTTGACGATTCCGATCTCCGTGGATACGTACAAGACGGAGGTGGCCGAGCGCGCCCTGGAACACGGCGCCGAGATTATCAACGATCCCACCGGCCTGACGTTCGAAGCGCAGCTTGCGCGGGTGGTCTCCAACCACGACGCCGGGCTGATCCTGAATCACATGCGCGGCCGCCCGGAGACATGGGCCAAGCTGCCGCCCCTACCCGATGTCATGGGCGCCATTGTGCGCGACCTGGAGGCTACCGTGAGCCGGGCGCGGCTCACCGGCATCGACCGCGCGCGCATCGTGGTGGATCCGGGGCTGGGTTTCGGCAAACGCAAGGAACAGAACTCGGCGGTGCTGGCGCGCTTGCATGAGTTGACCAGCCTGGATCTCCCCATTCTGACCGGGCCTTCGCGCAAGTCGTTTCTAGCGCATGCGACCGAACGGGAGACGCTCTTCGCTACGGCGGCGGCGGCAACGGCGGCGATCCTGGGCGGGTCGCATCTGCTGCGCGTGCACGACGTGCTGGAAATGCGCGCCGTGGCGGACGTGGCGGACGAGATCTTGCGGCAGACGCCGGGGCAATAGGTGGCTGGTACAGCGCCGCCAGGGCCGCGCCACACCTCTATTCACCGGCTTGCGGTCGTTGGCCCGTGGGCACTTCGAGCCAATCGCGATTACCGGTCGTGTCTAGCTCTAGCCCTCGGAATTCGTAGCTCGTTTCCCTCGTCCTACTTCGCCACCACCGCATACTGGAGACGCTCGGTAGCGGATTCTTTGCCCTGCAGCGCAGTGATCTGCAACTCGCAATTGCCAGGCCGCGTGGCGGCCGCTACGAACATGGGGATAGTCCCGGTAGCGTCGGCCGCCGGGAGATCCGCCGTCGATTGCGCGAAAACCTGGCCGCCCGTCTTGAACTCGACGTGTATCTGTGGTTTCTCGGCATTCGTTTTGTCCGGGTACACCACAAAGTAGATGTATCGCTTGGCGGCGGGACTGACCGTGGCCGCGACCATCGGAATCACGTGCTTTCCCTTGAACGTGAGCGGATCCGCGCTGTCGGCCTGGGCGTTGGCGGGCTCGAGGTGTTCCACCGCCACGAGACTGCTGATCCCGACGCCCTTGGAGGGCGCGGGAATGTCTATCTCCGCGGTTTCGGCGGTCGCCTGGCCCCCCTCGCGATCCACCACGGCTGTATCGACTGTGTAATGGCCCGGAGGAAGATCGACGGGATGCGTATAGGTCAAGTCGTCGGCACGTACCGCGGCCAGCCTGGCGTCGGCGATGAGATAGGGCATGTCCAGACTGTACTTGTCGACCACCTGCCCGTCCGCATCCCTGATCAGCGCGAACAGCGACACCTCGAACTTATGCGCTTTGCGCGCCGGGTCGGCGGTGGCGCCCAACTTGGAGCTAGGCAGTTCGAACGCCAGCGTTCCCCGCGAATTCGAGCCGGCGCTCTGAAAATGGTAGCCAGTTACGTGGAAGGAGAAAGCGTGCGGCCGCGGCTGGGCGCTCAACACCGCGAGACCGGTGGATTCCACCGGCGTCAGCGGGCCGGAACCTTTCAGGTCGGGCATGGCGAAGTATCCGGTGCGGCTGTCCACTTCCAAATCGTTGCGCGCCAGCTTTACTTCGACTTTCCGCAAGCGCCCGTCGTATTTAGCGGAGGCGGGACGATATACCACTTCATAGTGGGCGTCCAGATTCTCGACGAATTGTTGAAACGACTTGCGGAAATCGTTGGTGTTGGCGATCAGGAATCCGCCCGTGCCTTCGGACAACTGCCGCAGGCTGGACTGTGTATCCGAGGTGCGCACCGCGGAGATGGTGTCGTCGCCCTGCTTGCTGTTCTGCCGCATGACGCTGGCGCTGGCGGATTTGTTGCTCTGGTTTTGGCTGACAGACGCCATTTGCGCCACGGCCAGCTTGCCGCCCTGCGCCGTGTCGGTATCCGGGCTCATCTCGGTGCTATCGAGCGCGTAGAACGTGATGCCGTGGCTATTGGCATTGTCCAGAATCTTCTGGAACCGGTCTGGGTCGCCGGTGGTAGTCAAACCGGTGGTCACCAGTAAAACACTCTTCCGTCCGGGCAACGTGCCCAGTTGGTTGATCAGGGTGATGATCCGATCGGTCTCGTGCATTCCGGTAATGTTGGCGAAATCGCTTCGCTCCCGGACCTGATCGCCCCGTAAGCGGTTGGCGCCGGTGCTGTTGGAGACGTCCGCGCCCATAATGACGTTGTTACTGACCTCGCCTCCGGTAGTGTCCACAGAAACGCTGGCCGTGTGGCTGGCGCTGTTCACCTGGGCGTTGACGGTGACGATGTTCGGACTGGCGGTGAGGAGGGCTTCCGAGGCCCTGCCAAAATCCAGGGGCTTCCCGTCGAACCCCGATTGCAGCAGTTCAGCCCGGTTCTTGGTGAACGCGTGAATGGGTATCAGGGTCTCATTGAGATTGAAGATGCCGATGTATGTTTCCGGCGGCAAGTCGCTCTTGATGAACTCCTTGACGATTTCGATCGCATGCGGACGGGTGACCGGATCGATGTTATGGAAAACGATGCAGACCGTGTTTACTTCCCGCAGCGGCCGGGAAGTGGCGGCGCCCGATCCCGCCGTGGGGTTTGCAGCCTCCCGGCGCTGCTCTTCGCGGCCCGGCACCAGGCGGAAACTGAGAACCTGCTGGCGCACGCCATCTTCATAGATTTCGACATCGCCAGGCTTGAGGTTTTTCACTTGGCGGCCTTTTTTGTTGCGCACGACCAGGTCGAGCGCCACCTCGGTGGTGGTAACCCGGATCGTCGATCCAGGCGCGGAGGGAGTTGCATCCTGCGACCGCCCGGGGCCACCGGCCATGACAAGCAGACCGGCAAGGAGCGGAATTCCAAGCTTTTGCATAGGACAATTCTATCTCTTTCCGCGAAGACCGGCGGCACTACGCACCGCGCCAAGAGATAAAGACGCTATAAAATGGTAAGGAAGGGTGGTCACGATGCTTCGCTCGCATCTTCTCGCAGCGTTCTTGTCCGTGCTGGGGCTATACGCCCAGACCGCGCCCACTCTGGCGGTGGACGCCAACGCGAACCGCAATGCCATCAGTCCGTACCTCTATGGCATCAACGAGTGGAGCGACAACGGGCTGATGGCACTGATGCGCATTCCGGTGCTCCGCTGGGGCGGCGACGACGCCACCAGCTACAACTGGCAGAACAGCGTCAAGAACAACACCGGCGACAACCCATGGTGCTACGAGAACTACAGCGTCAGCCCCAGCTTCGATGCGTTTCACACCGCCAACCTGACCGCCGGCACGCTCAGCCTGGGAACCATCCCCTTGATGGATTGGTCTCCCCAAGCCGCCGGCGAATGCAGTTTCAGCGTCATGAAATATGGCCAGCAGAAGGCCACGGCCCCCGACAATTCCGACTGCGGCAATGGCGTACTCCTTAACGGCGACCCGGTGGTGAACGACCCCAATGACGCCTACGTTCCGGTGACGCAGTCCTTCGCCCAGCAATGGGTGCAACAGATCATGACCGGCTACGGACCGGCCGATGCGGGCGGCGTGCGTCTGTGGAGCATGGATAACGAACCGGAGTGGTGGTATTCCAATCACATCGATATTTATCCGCAGGCGGCCACCTACGACAACATGCTGGCGCGCAACCTCAAATGGGCGAAGATGGTAAAGGCCGTCGACTCCACCGCGCTGATTACGGGTCCGGTGCCCGGGGGCTGGTCGGGGATGCTCTTTTCCAGGGCCGATATGGATAGCGGCTGGGACACGCCGCCGTATCAATATTGGGACAATCCGACCGACCAGAAAGCGCACGGCGGTGTTCCGTGGATTCCGTATTACCTGCAACAGATGAGCCAGTTCGAGCAAGCCAACGGATACCGGCTGCTGGACTATCTTGACGTGCATGCGTATATCGCGCCCAGCGGCCTAAGTAGTTCGCAGGGCGACAGCGCAATGGAAACCTTGCGTATGACCTCCACGCGCGCGCTGTGGGACCCCAACTATCTGGTGCCCGGCGGTGGTTTTGAGGACGCCACCGGAGCCGAAGTGGCGCCACATCTGGTTCCGCAGATGCAGCAGTGGGTGACCCAGAATTATCCCGGCACGAACCTGGCCATCACGGAATACAGTTGGGGCGCGCTCGACAGCATCACTGGCGCCATCGCGCAGGCCGATATTCTGGGCATCTTCGGCGCCTATGGCCTCGGTCTGGGGACGTTGTGGGGCGCACCGGCGCCCACCGATCCGGGCGCATTCGCGTTCAAGATCTTCCTGAATTACGACGGCAACGGCAGCCAGTTCGGGAGCATCGGCGTATCGGCCGCCAGCAGCGATCCCGATACTCTCGCCATCTACGCCGCGCAGCGCGCAGACTCGGCCTTGACCGTGGTGGTGCTCAATAAGACTACCGCGGCTATCGCCGACTCCATCAGCCTGGCCAACTTCACGCCCGCCGGGACGGCCCAGGTGTGGCAGTACAGCCAGGCGAATCTGGCGGCCATCGTGCGCCAGACCGCGGACATCAATGTGAGCGGTAACAGCCTTACCGCTACGTTTCCGGCATATTCCATGACGTTGTTAGTGATTCCGCAGGCGCAGAGCGCCATGACCGTACCGCAGCCGGTGGTTTCCGCAGTGACCAGCGCAGCTTCGTACGATGCCAGCGGCGTCTCGCCGGGAGAGATAGTCACTATCTTCGGACAGTCGCTGGGACCGGCCGCATTGACGGGCCTCCAAGTCAACTCCAGTGGCATACTGAATAGCTCGATTGGCGGCGTGCAGGTGTTTTTCAATGGTTACGCGGCGCCCATGATCTACGCGCTTGCGACGCAGTTGAGTGCGGTGGTCCCTTATGAGATCGCCGGGCAAGCAAGCGTTAATGTGGTGGTGGTGTATCGGGGGAATGCGTCCGCGCCGTTTCCGGCGCCGGTCGCGTCCGCTAAGACCGCCATCTTCACCGGCGATGAGTCGGGGCGCGGCCAAGGCGCAATTCAGAACCAGGATTACAGCCTGAATACGGCGGCCAACCCCGCGCCGCGCGGGCAGTATGTATCGATCTATGGGACCGGCGAAGGAGTGACGACGCCGCCGGGTGTGGACGGGCGTATAACTGGGACGCCGCGGCCCAACGTGAGCCTGAGTTGCTCGGTCACCATCGGCGGGCAGGCCGCGATGGTGAGCTACTGCGGTGAAGCTCCGTTTGAGTTGGCGGGCTTGGTGCAGGTGGACGCGTTGATTCCGGAGTCTGTGACGCCAGGCGGTGCAGTACCGGTCGTTATCGCCATCGGTGGAGTGGCGAGTCAGGCTAACGTGACCGTCGCGGTGAAGTGAGATTAGTATGCGGTTCCGCATCTGCCCGATCGCAGTGGTCCCGTTTTTGGCCCAGAGCCTGTTCGCCCAGCCGGCGCCCACGCTTGCCGTCGATGCGGGCTCCAGCCGCCATCCCATCAGCCCAAATATATACGGCATCAATGAGTATGCCGACACCGGCTTGGGATCCATGATGCACATCCCGATGCGGCGCTTCGGCGGCGACGCCACCACCAGCTATAACTGGCAGATCGACGTCAGCAACTCCGCTTCCGACTGGTATTTCATCAACGGCTCGCAAACCAGCGGCAGCACTGCCACGCTACCCGA
>Ga0209333_1000218_pt1 | contig 31983 bp, 21 predicted proteins | sample BlaSpr_A8_OM2_O3_FD_187982 | JGI IMG/M metagenome (GOLD analysis project Ga0209333, IMG submission 187982) | Forest soil microbial communities from Thunder Bay, Ontario, Canada - Black Spruce, Ontario site 2_A8_OM2_O3 (SPAdes) (version 2) | ecosystem: Environmental > Terrestrial > Soil > Boreal... | reverse complement strand
GAAGCTGGTAATATTGCAGAATGTCCGCGCAATTGATCCTCATCCGATACGACGGATGATTCGGCCGGCCTTCGAGACTCTCCGGCTGAAATTTTCACGACACTTACGATTCTCGCGACGAAAAGAACTGAAAGCTATGCCACCGCGCGTGGATGTCCCAGATGACTAAGCCCGCAGTCGCGGTGCTGATCGACACGTATTAATTATGAAGTCCTGGCATGAGGCCCTCGCCATGGACGACTAAGCGCGGTCATAGACAAACTATGGTGTTGCGTCACATCGAGAGCTTCCTGCATGAGTCTTGGGACGAAAGATTCACAACTGCTCGGTATTTCCTTCGCCAGGGTTTCGCGAAGGTCCCGTACGCACCGATCCCCGTTCGGATGAGGATGTCGGAAACGGACGAAGTCAAATTCTGGTGGTCCTATGTCGTGCCTTTCTTCGATTCTCGTCGAGATTTTTTCGACTATCGGGGACACGATCTAGGCGACCTGCGGTACTTATGGAGAATGCTCAAACCCGGGATGGTATTTCTGGACATCGGTACGCACCATGGTTTGTATTCCCTTGTTGCTGCGAAACGCCTTGGCGCGGACGGCACGGTCGTTGCATTTGAACCTTCTGCACGTGAGTTTTGTCGCCTCCGTTTGCACCTTCGCTTGAATGGAATGCGTTCGGTCCGCGCCGAGCCCATTGCAGTCGGCGCTATGGCTTCTAAACGGAAGTTTTTTCAGGTCGTTTCTGGCGACAATACCCGTGGAGATCTGCGACCGCCCGCCAGTTCGGATCGGGTATCGGAGACATCAGTAGAAACCGCTCGCCTTGATGACTACGTTGCGCGACTCACGCTCGATCGTGTGGATCTTGTGAAATTGGACGTGAAAGGCGGTGAGTTCGAAGTGCTTCAGGGCGCTTCATTGGTCTTGGCGAAATTCCGTCCCATTTTCATCTGCGAGGTGCATGACGCAACGACACAGGCTTGGGGGTATAACGCACGTGAAATGGTCCTGATGTTTCAGAGGTCCGACTTCCAGCTGTTCGTGCGAAACTACCTGGCAGTGCCGAGAGAACAGCGTGGGCTAAGCTAGAGTGACTGCCAATATGAGAACCCCTTCCGTTACAGTATTGATTGACACCTTCAATCACGAGCGCTTCATCGAAGAAGCGATAGTAAGTGTGCTCGAGCAGGATTTTCCTGCGACAGAAATGGAAATTTTAGTTGTCGATGACGGCTCAACCGACCGCACTCCCGAACTCGTACGCAAGTTTGCGCCCCGTGTGCGCTACGCGCGCAAGGAAAACGGTGGGCAGGCATCTGCGTTCAATTTTGGGATTCCGATGGCGCAGGGCGAGATTATCGCATTTCTCGACGGCGACGACTGGTGGGCAAAGCCGAAGGTTTCGAAAGTCGTGCAGACACTGTCATCTCGTCCGGATGTTGGCGTCGTCGGGCATGGCATTTACGAGGTGGATTCAGACACCGGCCGGACAAGCGCCACTTTGCCCGAGGAATCGGGAGACATTGACCTTCACACAGTGGCGGGCGCTGCTTTCTTCCGGCACATGATGTGTTTCTTTGGCACTAGCCGGGTCACCATTCGCAAGCGAGTCGTGCAGCGCGCACTTCCCATTCCCAACGAGCTCGTGATCGAAGCGGACGAGTTCATGTCCACGGTGAGCACCGCCTATTCTATGGCATCACTGATTCAGGAGCCGCTAACGTTTTACAGACTCCACACTGGGAACCTTTTCCAAATTCGATCCTCGGATGCCGCCAAGACAAGGCGTATCTACGAAGTGATCGTGGCGTTAGCGAAGGCGCTCGAAGAACGCCTCCCTACTGCGTCGATTCCGCCCGACTCGGTACACGCGATTGTCGAGCAGCTTCAGGTGGGCGCCTTGCGGATGCGATTGATGCTCGATGGCGGCTGGCCGTGGGAAACGTTCCGCTCCGAGCGGGCCGACTTTCGTCTGTCTTACAAAGACGGAGGAATGGCGTACAAAATCTTCAAGCTGTGCGTCTTGAGCGCAACTCTCGTGCTGCCACCGCGTCTATTCTTCCGGGCACGCAACTGGTACAGCAGTAGCGTACTGAGAAAAATGCGCGGCGCGCTCGGCGAACCCACCACCAACGCGGCCATTATGAATCTTCCCCAACCTAGCGACCGTAACCACCAAAACGAGCGCAGCCGCTGAATCGTCGGTCGTAGCAGGCCAATCTTTGAGATCAAAAAGCGAATAAATGGAGGTATCAAACGGCGCGCTCGGTGAACGACTTAAAATACGGGCACTATAACAAATAGTCGAAGGCAAGGCGCGGCTTCTCGTTTCTGCCATTCGATTCGACCGACTAACCCTTGCTTATTCGCTGTAATTCGGAAGAATAGATCATAGGAAATTCGACAGATGAGTCCAGAACCCACCGTGACAGTTCTCGTGAACACTTATAATCATGAGCGTTTCATCGCGCGGGCACTTTCGAGCGTCCTCGAACAGGACTTCCCCGCAACGAAAATGGAAACGATTGTCGTCGACGACGGCTCAACCGATCGAACTTCCGAAATCGCCAGAAGCTACGTGCCACACGTTCGGTACATTCGCAAGAGGAATGGCGGCCAGGTTTCGGCCTTTCACACCGGCGTGACGGAGGCTCGAGGACAAATCGTCGCATTTCTGGATGGAGATGATTGGTGGGCGAAGAACAAAATCAGCAGGGTGGTGGCTGCGTTCGACTCGAATCCTGAAATCTCAGCAGTTGGTCACGGTTACTATGAAGTGGACGAAAACGGCGCCGTTCGCGCCCAAATGATTCCCCAGGGCGAATTGCTTTTAAGCCTTGAGACCGTCGACTCCGCGCGCTTGTCTGCTCCTCTGCGCATATTCCTGGGAACCAGCCGCCTTGCCATGCGCCGAAACGCGCTTGAGCGAGCGCTGCCGGTGCCTTCCGAACTGCCGTTCTTCGACACGTACATTTTCACGCAGGCAATTGGCATTTCCGGTGCGCTCTTGCTCCGGGAGCCCCTTTGCTACTATCGCTTGCATTCCAGGAACCTGTACGCTTCCAAGTCGAACGATAAAGCGAGTCAATGGATCCGATACCGGCTCCTGCGCGGGCTTCTTAAATACCTGCCTCGCCGGCTTGCGGACCTTGGCGTCCCGCTCGAACGGAGTAACGCACTGCTGGATTTTGACCGGGTGGATGCGGACAGGCTCGGTCTGGTTCTTGAGGGAGGGAAACCGTGGGACACCTTCCGCGTCGAGCTCGCCTCCTTCCGACTATCGTACCGCGAGCCAGATTTCAGCTATCGAATTTTCAAATACTTCACGCTGATGCTAACGCTGCTGATGCCACCCGGGGCGTTTTGTAATCTGCGAGAATGGTACGCCTCCCACGGCCTGCGAAAGGTTCGCGAATCCATCGGTGGCGCAACACCGGCGGTGCCTGAAGTGGTGCGACAGCCAGTTGAAGAGAATGAGAACTCGGTCAACCGGGGATGATAGAAATTCTGCGCGACGCGATCGTATTTTCGACCTGGTCCTGGGAAGTATTCAACGTCCCGGAGCGTATTGCGTTGGCATTGGCATCGCGCGGAAGTCGCGTGCTTTATAGCGAGATGCCGGTCTCGCGATTTCGGCGAAGCGGGAAAGCACCGCATGCGGTGGCACCGGGCGTTTATAGTTTTGCACCCCGGTATCTTGGAGCGAAATTGAATTCCCTGCCTGTGGCGGGAAACCTGCAATGGAAAATGGTTGCGCAACAGGTTATCGCCCGCGCAAATGAGCTGGAGTTGAAGGATCCTTGGTTTCTCTACTCGCATATTGAGGGGATTGCTCCTCTTTGCAAGGAAATGCGAAGTGCAGGCTTTCCTTTGGTCCACATCTGCATGGACTACCCGGAGCTTTATCAGGATGAACTGATCGAGCTGTCCGATCAGACACTGGTCATTCCAAAATCGGTTTTTCGGGAATTGCGAGCGAAGTACGGCACCAAGATCGAATGGATTCCGCAATCGATCCACTTGTCCGCTCGCTCGTTTGGCGCCGGGCCGCGAGGCAAGGACCCGCACCCCGAGCCCGATGAACTTCGGCCTGTCCCGCGGCCACGACTTGGCTACCTCGGACCGATCTTCGCGCGAGTAAATCTTCCCGTGCTGCGCGAAGTGCTCGCACGGAATCCGGACTGGCATTTCGTGTATTTCGGCAAATCAAAGGACTTAGACCTTCCAAATGCCCACGGAATGGCCTGGCATACGCCTGAGGAATTACCCTGCTTCGTCGCCTCGTTCGATGTGGGCCTGATGCCGTATGATTGTTCGGACAAAAAGAATCTGCATTGTTCCCCGTTGAAGCTATACGATTATTTCTTGGCCGGGTTACCGGTGGTTGCGACACCGATTCTGGAGCTCGCGGAGTTTCAAGCTCTGATTTATTCGGGTGAAACTGCGCGCGAACTTTCCGTGGCGATTGCACACGCACTCGCAGAGCCGGCGGACAGCCCTAAACGGGGTCTCCGCGTAGACGTCGCGCGCGCGCATTCGACCGAAGCTCTAGGCCTGAGACTCGAAGAAGTGCTGGGTGCTCTCGAGACCCGCGTGAGAGAAAAGCGTTGATCACTCTTGGTCTAAACTATTCGTTGATGCACGATTCGTCGGCCTGCATCGCGCAGGACGGGCAGGTTATCTTTGCAATCGCCGAGGAACGTCTCAGCCGAACCAAACATGACGCGCGCTTCCCGGTACTAGCGATTCAGGCATGCTTGGAGGCGTCACGTCTGCGGGCAGACCAGCTTGATTTTGTGTGCTTCGGTTGGCCGCGGGGCGTCGAAGGAATCAAACACGACATAAAATGCTTCGCGCGTGGAGCTCAACCGATCAATTATCTTGGTGCAAAGAATTTGTTGCGCCGCTACTTAAACTCTCGCAGTGATTGCGACGGTGAAAAATCTTTTCTGGCGAATTTCGGACCGACCAAGGCGCGATTCCTCCACGTGGATCACCATCTAGCGCATGCGATCAGCGCCTACGCTTACTCGGGGTTTGAGGAAACGGCGGTGCTTGTCCTTGATGGTCGTGGCGCCTGGGAGGCGACTTCGCTGTGGTACGCGCGAGGTGGAAAACTCGAACATGTCTGGACAATTCCTTGGCCTAATTCGCTTGGACTCTTTTATGCGCAATTCACTCATTACCTGGGGTTTCAACCTTACAGCGATGAATGGAAAGTGATGGGCCTTGCTCCGTACGGCGAGCCTGGGATCGATTTGCACGATTTTATTATTCCCGACGATAACCCGTACAAAGTCTCGGCGCGCCGTTTGCTAGGACAGGATTCCAGTCCCCTCGCCGGCATCGTATCTCGACTGGGCCCTGCGCGGGTTCCCGAATCCCAGATTGATGCCCGGCACAAGAATCTGGCTTTTGCTGTTCAGCAATCGTGTGAGGACGCGATGTTGGCGCTGGCGGCCGCGGCTGTAGAGAAAACGGGGTGCCGAAATCTGTGTCTCGCCGGAGGAGTCGCGCTTAACTCAAAAGCGAACGGAAAGATCGCCGCCTCGGGTCTTGTAGACCATATCTTTGTGCAACCGGCTGCCAGCGACGATGGGGTTTGCCTCGGCGCTGTTCTGGCTCCGTACATGGATAATGGAGGGAAACTGCCCGCGCACAAGATGCGCCATGCCTATCTGGGTTCCGCAAGCTCGGATGAAGAGATCGAGAAGGCCCTTCAGACGTATAAGCTGCGCGCTACTCGCGTCGCAGACCCCGCGGCGGCGGCGGCGCAAATGCTCGCCAACGGCAAGATCCTCGGATGGTTTCAGGGGCGGATGGAATTCGGTCCGCGCGCACTCGGCGCACGATCGATTCTGGCCGACCCGCGTGATCCGGAAATGAACTCCAAAGTGAACAATGCCGTGAAGTTTCGCGAGTGGTGGCGACCTTTCGCACCATCAATGCTCGCTGAGGTAGCGGATGAGTACATCGAGTCCGCCACGGACTCGCCGTTCATGATCTTGACAGCGCAAGTCAGGCCCGAGAAGCGAACGGTAATTCCATCGGTGACGCACGTCGACGGGAGTGCGCGCCCCCAAACGGTCGAGCGTGACGTGAATCCTCTGTACTGGCGCTTGATTCGGGAATTCGGCGATCGCACCGGTGTGCCCGTCATAATGAATACGTCATTCAATTTGCGCGGTGAGCCGATCGTATGCACTCCGACGGACGGAATCCGCACATTTTTTAGCTCCGGGATGGATGCGCTCGTAATTGGCTCGTTTGTGGTGGAAAAATAGAATGCTCCGCTCGCGTGACTGGCTGGCCTCCCTCATGTTACGAGTGCCCGAGTCGATTCGGTCGTTTCGCAAAGTGCCCGTGCTCGGTGGTTTGCTCCACAAGTTGAGTTATCGGGCTCTACCCTCTGATCAAAAGGTATGGGCACAGGTCGAGGCAGGCCCTACAGCAGGCCTCTGGCTCGAGCTTAATCCCCGGACCGGGCAGAACTACCGGACGGGCGAAAACGAGAAAATCTGCCAAGCCGTCGTGGCGGAACGACTGCGGGCAGGTGATGTGTTTTACGACTTGGGTGCAAATATCGGGTTATTCTCACTCCTTGCTGCGCGAGTGGCAGGATCTACTGGGAAGATCTTCAGCTTTGAACCCGACGCTCAGATTGCCGAGCGGCTTCGCCGCAATGCCGCCTACAACAGCTTTTACAACATCACTGTTGTACCGATGGGCGTTTGGTCTGCCAGCGGCGAGGTGAATTTCGTTAGCGCGGATTTTACTTCGCCGGACCATGGCGTGGGGAAGTTCGATCCGGATGGAGTTGGCGTCGCCGGTATTCCGGCTCGTTGCGTTGCGCTCGATGATTTTATGGAGACATCACCTCCACCAGACGCCATCAAATGCGACGTTGAGGGCGCGGAAGTCGAAGTGTTTAGAGGCGCGGCGAAGTTGGTACGCTCTCATCGTCCTTGGATTCTGTGTGAACTACATTCCCGAGCAATCGATCAGGCGTGGCGAAAACTGGTCGGTGGCTTTGGTTACTCTTTTGAATCCGTCGACGAAAATCACGTGCTGGCTTTGCCACACAAGGAGATCTGAGTCGTGCGACGCAGGTTTCTTGATCGATTCGCCTGTCGAAAATGCGAGGGTGACTTTCGTTTTGATCTGCCCGTGTCTCAGAACAATTCGGACGAAGTCGTCGAAGGAAATCTTGTTTGCAAGAGCTGCGGCACAATAGTCCCGATCGTTCGCGGCGTGCCTCGATTCGTTCCGTCGGAGTCCTACGCTTCCTCGTTCGGTTTTCAGTGGAACCGGTTCGATAAACTCCAGGTCGATGCCGTGATGCACAACGATCTGACCAGGAACCGGTTCTACGCAACCTCAGGCTGGCCGACGCGTATGGAGGGCCAGCTAATCCTCGAGGCGGGATGCGGTGCCGGTCGTTTTACGCAGATTGCCCTGGATACGGGCGCGGACGTCATTTCGTTTGATCTGAGCCTCGCGATTGAAGCTGCATCGCGCAACAATGCAGGAGCTGACAGAGCATGCCTGTTCCAGGCGAGTATCTACGAGATCCCATTGCGAAAAGGATCCTTTGACAAGATTTTCTGTATGGGGGTTCTGCAGCATTGCCCAGATGTTCCTGCGGCGTTTCAGAGCTTAGTTCCCTTGCTTCGTCCCGGTGGCGAAATTGTAATTGATGTCTATGAAAAAACAACGGGATTCCCGCCGCTCAAATATATCGCAAGACCATTCGTTAGGCCTCTCGGCACAGAAGGTATTTATCGCCTGCTTTCCTGGACCATTCCGCCGGCGTTTGACCTCAAAAAAGCCCTTTATCGAATTCCTGCGATAGGTCCTCGTCTAGGTTCACTGATTCCGATTGGGCCCATATCCCATGCACCCCGACTCAATTACACCGACGAAGAACTTAAGCAAGTAAAGATCCTGAGTGCACTCGATATGCTCTCGCCTGTTTACGATCAACCACAGCGAATCGAGGACGTGCGCGAATGGTTCGAGCGCGCAGGCTTGGTCGATGTAGTACTGAAGCGCGGTTATAATGGGATCAATGCAAAGGGAAAGCGCCTCGGCTAGAACCTGGGTCGCGCTCTTAGGCCACGGTGAAGAAACTGCCGACGGTGTGCAGGACTACTGTGAACAGTTGGCGCGCGGGCTCGCTCCGAAAGGCGTCGAACTAAAGCTCGTTCGGGTCGACTGGGCAGCAAAAGGCTGGTGGTCTGCGCTGCAACAGCTGCGACGCGAATCCAAGGCGTGGCAAGGGCGATGGATTTTATTGCAGTTTACGGCTCTGGCATGGTCACGCCGTGGATTTCCTCTCGGGGTCCTTGCGGTACTGGCAGTCGTTCGTTTCGGAGGAGGTCGCTGTGCTGTGGTATTCCATGAACCGTATGCCCCAGAGGCCAACGGGTGGTTCGATCGCGTGCGCTTTGCATTTCAAGAGTGGGTTATCCGAAAGATCTACAAAACTGTCGCGAAGAACATCTTTCTCGAGACACTTTCAAGGATCCGCTGGCTTCCGCGCGACCCGCTAAAGGCAAGATTCATCCCGATTGGATCAAATATTCCGCAGCGCCACCCTGTAGTCAAAGATCAGTTCAACGGAAACGGACGACAAAAAACTGTCGTGGTATTCTGCTTGACGGGCATGCCGTACCTTCGCGAAGAACTAAAAGACATCGTAGACGCTACACAGACGGCAATTGCCGACGGCGCCAGGTTTCGCCTCCTGTTTGTGGGCCGTGGCACCTCCGAGGCGAAAGAAGAAATAGCTCGCTTCTTTCGGGACTTCTCCGTCGACATTTCGAACCTTGGACTGCAGGACGCCGAGCGGATCAGTGATATATTCGCCAGTTCGGATGCCATGTTGTGCGTTCGAGGAAGGGTCTACCTTCGTCGCGGAAGCGCAATCGCCGGAATTGCATGCGGTCTCCCAATTATCGGCTATGCGGGGGAATCGAAGGGCACGCCCCTCGATGATGCAGGTTTGATCTTGGTTCCCTACCGGGACGGCAAGGCCGCCGGCGCTGCACTCTCTCGCGTCTTGCAAGACCAGGGTCTCCACCGAGAACTGCAGGAGAAAAACTTGCTCGCTCAGCAGAAACATTTTTCCTGGAACGTAATTGCGTCCGCGTTTGTGAATTTCCTTGAGTCAGCTCAGCTATGACGCTGAACCTCTTGCTCTATTCCTACGATTGGTTGCCGCTCGTGGGAGGAATCCAGAGCATTACGGCGGACCTGGCCGAGGGTTTATGTGAGTGGTCGAGTGCCCATAACGGTGACAGAATCAACGTAACATTAGTCACTGAAACCTCTTCCGATGGCATGGATGACTCGAGGCTGCCATTTCGCGTCATTCGTCGGCCCTCCTTGCTCGAATTGATTGGTCAGATCCGGTCTGCCGACGTTGTGCACATCGCGAACCCCACTCTGTTACCTCTCGCTCTCGCTTTTTTTTGTCGCAAGCCAGTGGTGGTCGAGCATCACGGGTACCAATCGATCTGCCCCAATGGCGTACTGCTCTATGGCCCCGACACCAGCATGTGTCCGGGTCATTTTATGGCGCGGCATTACGGAAAATGTGTGCAATGCAATTCCGTAAAAATGGGCCTGGCGTCCACGTGGCGAAACGTTATTTTTACTTTCCCAAGGCGCTGGCTCTGCAAACACGTTTCGGTGAACGTTGCGGTCAGCGATCATGTCGCCCGAAGACTTCTGCTTCCCCGCACGCGCACGATCGTTCATGGACTCAAAGTTACCAGGCTCGAGGCGGAATCATCGTCGAACGGGGCTCCGATACGGATAGGCTACGTAGGGCGCTTGGTCACTGAAAAAGGAATTCCTATTCTGCTCGAGGCAGCAAAAATGTTGAACGACGAAGGATTTTCTTTTCGTCTGGCGTTAATAGGCGACGGCGCCGAGCGGAAAAATCTGGAGAGCGAAGCTCGCCGCCTGGGGCTTCAGGAGCGAATCACATTCACAGGATATTTAAGCGGCGCTGCGTTCGAGGAGGCGGTTCGCGCTCTAAATATCGTCGTGATGCCCTCGCAGTGGGAAGAAACGGCCGGCCTGGCCGTGATGGAAAAAATGATGACGGGTGGTCTCGTGATTGTTGCAGACGTAGGCGGTTTGAGCGAAGTCGTAGGTAGTGCAGGACTCAAGTTTACGCCGGGCGATGTTCGCACACTCTATTCTCAACTGCGAATCGTCATCGAAAAGCCCTCCATCATTGCCGCGATAGGCGCAACGGCACGCCAGCGTGCTCTGAAGCACTTTGATCGCGATAGCATGATACAAAATCACATTACGCTCTATCGCGAAGTCGGGCCTCATTGAAGGTGCTGGCGCCTGCCAGGAGCGGGATTCGGAACGCACCAATGACCGTGGAAAGAATCATCTCGAGAGTCGCCGAATATATACCTTTGAGGGTGAAGATTGCCTTACGGGGCGACCGCGGGTCACCGAGCCGCCTTGCGAACGTCATCCATGGCGTCCTGAATCGCCTGGCCGTCGAACGGTACCCGATCCTTCCTTGCGGCGGTGTGTTGAAGGGTTTCCGCATGAGGGTGGATTGGCAACTCCATCGCAGCTTTGTCTACGGCTCCTGGGAACCTGAAGTTGTTCGTTCAATTCAAGAGCATGTCGTGCCTGGAACTAGGGTATTGGATATTGGCGCACAGAGCGGATTTTACTCCCTCCTTCTTTCTAGGCTTGTCGGGCCCGAGGGAAGGGTCTTTGGTTTCGAACCTCTTCCTGCAAATTTTCGGATCCTGGAAGAAAACATGCGCTTGAACAACATCCAGAACGTCATTGTGCGGCGAGAAGCCGTTTCCGACCATTCAGGAGAGATCCGCTTCGATTTTCCGCACGAGGAACCTTCCCTTGTCGCGGGGCCTACCGTCGAAGGCGACGATCTCGGTACGTTTCTAGTACCGTCGATCTCGCTGGATGATTTCGTTCGCCGGACCGGGCACTCGGTCGAGTTCGTCAAGATGGACGTCGAAGGCGCTGAGACGGATGTCCTCAGGGGCGCAGCTGAAACCTTGAGAACTTTTCACCCTTCTCTGGTCATCGAGTTACACCATGACCTTCCTCAGAACGGACTACACCCGGCGATTCCGCTTCTGAAAGAGTTGGGATACCAGATCCAATGGTTGAACGAGCTTGATTACCGTTCGCATATCTTCGCTCGATGGATTCCGAGAGGCGTGGAATGCGGGTAAGGTGACCCAGAAAGCTAGGCCTTCGAGAGTTGATCTTCCGGCTCCCCGGGTTGGTGTGCTGCGCTAGTATGGAAGTACGGCCGCTAGGCCATTTGCCGCAAGGAAAGTGTTTGTGTGAGGTAGAGAAGATTTGCTGAATCAACGAGTCCCAATAATGCGAAATCAGGCGCTGATAGGCGTCGGTATCTTCATTTTTGGACTGTTTATGGCTTGGGAACTCGGCGGCAAGATCGTCGACAACGATGTGAGTTGGATCGCTTTCGTTGCGCTTGCTTGTATCGCGTTCTTTGTCGCCATCAAGATTCTACGGAATTGGCGTCTAGGCTTTTATTCTTTTCTCATCTGGCTCCTTTTTGAGGACTTAGTCCGCAAATATCTTGGCAACAATATGGCGATTTATTTCGCAAAGGACGTCCTGGTCGGGCTCACTTATATCGCGCTGTTTGTCGACATTCGGAGAGGTCGTGCGGCTACTTTTCGTCCACCGTTTCTTTTCTTTTTCTATTTGTTCTTGTGGCTCGGCGTCGTTCAAGTCTTTAACTCCAATTCGCCGAATATTCTCTACGGTTTAATGGGAGCGAAGATTTACTTTTTCTACGTTCCGCTCATGTTCGTTTCCTATGCTCTGATTCGAAATGATGAAGACTTGCGGAAATTCCTTGTGGTGAACGCAGTGCTCGCGGCCGTAATTTCCTCTTTGGGTATCGCTCAAGCGGTCCTTGGCAATACCTTTTTGAATCCGACCGTACTGGCGCCGGACTTGAGGGATTTGGGAGATCTCGACAAAGTCAGTCCACTTACCAATCAAATCCTATCGCTTCCCACGGCCGTCTTTGTCAGCACGGGCCGCTTCGCGTATTACCTCATTGTTTCGGTAATCCTCGTCATGGGATCCGCTGGCTATCTCTTGCTCTATACCAAGCACGGCCGCAAGCTGGTATATGTCGCATTCGCGCTGGTGCTCAGTGCTACGCTGTTTAGCGGCTCGCGCGGTGCAGTGGTCTACGTGGTCGCGAGCGTGTTGGTTCTCGCCGTGGGATTTCTCTGGGGCGCACCGTGGCGATTTCGGCAGGCGCATAGAATGGTCAAGGCCATCCGTCGCTCTTTCATCGTGGGTGCGCTTGGATTGGCCGCGATTCTGCTTCTTTTTCCGGATCAAGCAGGTTCGCGTCTAGCGTTTTACACGGAGACTCTTTCTCCGAATAGTTCTGCATATGAGGGCCAGAAGCGCGCATGGGCCTATCCACTGATGAATCTCGAGCTCGCGTTTACGAACAACAATTGGGTGCTAGGGAACGGTATCGGTACCGCGTCGCTTGGAGGCCAGTACGTCGCCCGGTTTACCGGATCCCCGCCGCTCAATATATGGGTCGAGGAAGGTTACGGTTTGCTGATCATCGAAATGGGAATCGTTGCGCCGTTTGTCTGGCTTCTTTGGACAGGCGCGCTCGTTTTTACGGGGTGGCGCGTACTTCTACGGCTTCGCCAGACTCGTTTATTCCCGATTGGCTGCGCGATTCTCTGGTATGTGTTCTTGCTTCTCTACCCGCTTACCTTTGGCGGCATGGTCCCTTACCAAAATTTCGTCACCAATGCATATCTGTGGCTTCTGGTAGGGATTCTATTTCGCCTGCCAGATCTACTCGCGCAAACACCAGACCCAGGCATCGTGGGCTCTCAAGAAGGGTCGGGCCGTGGTGGATTGCAGTTCTAAATTAGAGTGAGGAATCAGATGTGCGGGATCGCGGGGGTTGCGGACAACGAACAGCGCGCCGAGTCGGCTGCCGCAACCGAGCGCATGATTGCGGCCTTGCTGCACCGGGGTCCTGATAGCCGTGGCGTCCAGAATTTAGGTCCATGTGTTTTGGGAAACACACGTCTGGCGATCGTAGATCTCAGCGAACGCGGCCATATGCCGATGTGCAATGAAGACTCGACCGTGTGGATCACCTATAACGGCGAGTGTTACAACGCCGCCGAACTGCGCCCCTCGCTTGTCGCCCGAGGCCACCGGTTTCGTTCCAGCACAGACACGGAAGTGGTTGTTCATCTTTACGAAGAATACGGCGATCGCTGCGTCGAGAAGTTGCGGGGGATGTTTGCCTTCGCAATCTGGGATGTTCGCCGGCGCAAACTGCTTCTGGCGCGCGACCGTCTGGGGATTAAGCCGCTTTACTACAATTATTCAACTGACTCCCAGCGCCTCCTGTTCGCCTCTGAAATTAAGGGCCTACTGGCGTCGCAAGAGGTTGCCAGGAAGATTGACCCGTCGGGGATCCGCGCCTTTTTGCAGCTCGGGCACGTGCCGCCCCCGTGGACAGCAATCCAGGGAGTGAAACCACTTGAGCCCGGGCACCTGGGCATCTGGCAAGACGGGAATTTCAAGACAAATCCCTACTGGAGATTACCGTCCTCAAACGGTCACCGTCCAGACCGCCCGGAACAGACTGCCGCGAATCTTCGCGAGATCCTTCTCCGGTCCAGTCGCGAGCAATTGATGTCGGACGTCCCCGTCGCGCTCTTTCTGAGCAGTGGTACGGACTCCGCTGTTCTCGGCGCATTGATGAAGTCTGCAGGCACCACCTCCTTGACAGCCCTGACGATCGGTTTCGAAGAAGAATCCTTCGATGAGTCTGAGCAAAGCCAGCAAACGGCGCAGGCTCTCGGCATTCCGCACCGTACGGTCCGATTACCCGCATCACGAATGGCGGAATCACTGGACCACGCTTTGTGGGCCATGGACCAGCCGACCGTCGACGGTCTAAATGCCTACTGGATTTCAAAAGCTGCCGCAGAGGCTGGTTTCAAGGTAGCGTTGTCCGGCCAGGGCGGAGATGAGTTATTCGGCGGGTACGCTTCCCATGAGTGGTTTGAGCGGTTCTCGCGCGTCGCGAATTGGTTAAAGCCTGTATCCCACATCGCGGGCAGTCGACTGTTGGACCGCAAATCGTTCCCATTTCGCTGGCGCAAACTTTCCTACTTGTTCGGTGCCGATGATCCGTTTGTTGCCGCGCAATTGGCTGTACGTGTGCAATTCCTTGAAAGTGATGTGTGCAAGATCCTGAACCCTGCTCTTGCGCCTCCGACTTCTGTTTCGGAAGCGGCCGACTGCATTCGCGGATGGGCTCAGCAAACCAGTAGCACAGACTTAAGGGAACGAATCGCATTTGTCGACTTCCCCGCACACCTCGAAGCGCGGTTGCTTCGCGACGGCGATGCCATGAGCATGGCGCATAGTTTGGAAGTGCGCCCTGTCATGCTCGATCATACGGTTGTGGAGCACGTTCTTTCGCTGCCACCGTCTATCCGTCTTCAGAAAAAAAGATTGCTTCTGGACGCAACGCGCGAATGCATGCCTGACAGCTTGTACTCGGACCTGCTTGCGCGCCCAAAGCGCACCTTTACGTTTCCGTTCTCGCGCTGGATTAGTGGAGACTTGCGCCCCAAAATCGAGGAGGCGCTTGATCCGGATCGACTCAGCGCAGTCGGCGTGCTGAATCCTGACGCGGTCGCAAGACTTTGGAAAAGGTATCTGGAGAATCCCGCCGCAGTCGGCTGGTCACGGCTTTGGACAGTCTTCGTGCTGGCCCGCTGGTGCGAAATCATGCAGGTCAAGGTGTAGGGATGCCCGTCCGGACCGGCAAACCTCGTGTAGCGGTGATATCGCCCTTTCTCGACAAGAGCCACGGCACGGAGCGCCGAGTCGTTGAATGGGTTTCCCGCCTGACAGACAATTTTGAGATTCACGTCTATAGCCAGAACGTGGCCGATGTGGATTTATCCAAGATCACCTGGCATCAAATCCCGAAGTTGCCCGGCCCACACATTTTGAATTTTCTCTGGTGGATAGCGGCAAACCATCTTTGGCGCAGTTGGGATCGGCACATCCGCGGACTGCGCTACGATCTCATCTTCAGCCCGGGAGTCAATTGCCTGGACGCCGACGCGATTTCCGTTCACATCGTTTTTGCTGAGTATGTCCGGCAAGTTGGCGCGCAGCTTAGTCTCCTGCGCAGTCCCATCCGGACTTGGCCCGCGGTCCTGCACCGCCGGCTCTATTACCGCCTACTCGTTGCACTCGAACATCGCATCTACACCGATCCTAAAGCGGTCCTGATCCTTATTGCTCGAAAGACGGCCGCAGGACTTGCGCGTTTCTACGGGCGGGTCGATCCATTTCCCGTTCTGTATCTTGGCCTCGATCACGCCACTTTCAACCCTGCGAGACGCCTGGCGCTTCGAGACGAGGCTCGAAGGCAGCTGGGCCTCGCCGAATCCCAGTTTACGATTGTCCTGGTGGGCAACGATTGGCGTAACAAAGGCGTCCCTGTCCTACTCGACGCGCTGGCGCATGCAAGAGATCTCCCGCTCTATTTGATCCTCGTAAGCAGGGAGGATTCGACCGCTTGCTGTAGGCTCATCCAAGAACGCGCGATGGAGAATCGCGTGACAATTGTTCCGCCACGCAAGGACATCGAATTCTACTATGCGGCTGCGGATGTTTACGTAGGGCCCTCGCTGGAAGACACATTTGCGCAACCTCCAGCAGAAGCGATGGCATGCGGACTTCCCGTGATCGTCTCCTCTACCAACGGCACCTCGGAGATTGTGACCCACGAAGTGAACGGCTTGATTTTATCCGATCCAACGGACTGCGAAACGCTCGCCGACTTGATTCGGCGACTCTATCAGAATCAGCAGTTTCGCGATCAACTGGCCTCGAAAGCTGCTGAATCGACACTTGCATTCACTTGGGAGCGCAACGGCCGCGAACTTGTCAAAATCTTTGAGGAGATTATGCGGCGAAAAGCTGAGTCTTCTTCCGCGACGGCTGTCGAGGTATTGTGAACAACCCAGCGGCCGACCGAAGTGAGCAGGCAACAGCGTCGCCGGCGTATCGTTCTAAGCGAATTATCGGACTTTTCCCCGAACTGCTTGGCATTGGCGGAATTCAAGAAGCTGGCGCCCAAACGGCGGCAGCGCTTGATGAAATTGCTCGCCGCCGGGGATGGACGACGCTGTTTCTTAGCCTGAATGATGCCGTGGGGCCGCAGCAGCTTCCGTCCGGTGCGCTCGGAATCCCTTTTCGTGGCTTTGGCCGGGCGAAGGCGCGGTTTTTTCTCGCTGTCGCAAGGGCGGCGCGGGATAACGCTGCGATAATCCTGGCGGCTCACCCGAACTTGGCGCTGCCCACCGCCTTGGTGAAAAAGCTATCGCCGCAACTAAAAACTGTGGTGATCTCACATGGCATTGAAGTATGGAAGCCGCTGCCACATCTTCGGCGTGCCGCGCTGCTTCGGGCGGACCTGTTGCTTGCTCCCAGCACCTACACGGTAAAGAAACTCAACGAAATGCAAGGTATCCCGACTGACAAAATCCGTCGCTTACCGTGGCCTCTTGGTCGCGAGTTTTCTTCGTTGGCCGAACGTCCAGCGAGACTCGAGCCGCCGCCGGAATTCCCGCGCGGCAAAGTCATTTTGACAGTTGGCCGCTGGGCGTCATCGGAGCGGTACAAAGGCGTCGACGATCTGATCCGCGCGGTTGCGCAACTACATACCGTTATTCCAGACTTGCATCTGGTGGCGGTCGGCGCTGGGGACGACCTCAGCCGTCTTCAGAATCTGGCTGCAGAAACGAAGACAAATGACTCCGTTCATTTCCTTCAAGGGCTATCTCGCGAGAAGGTGGCTGCTTGTTACGCTCGATCCGATGTTTTTGCCCTCCCGAGCACGGGCGAAGGATTTGGACTGGTATTCCTGGAAGCTATGGCTTTTGGAGTACCGATCGTCGCAGCCGCGGCGGGCGGGTCAACCGACTTGGTCGAGAATGAAATTAACGGATTGCTCGTCTCGCCCCACGATCCGGAGCAGCTCGCAAGAGCCTTAGGCCGATTGCTTTGTGACGACGCCCTGCGCTCGAGACTCGGCCGACAAGGTATTGAAAAGGTCTGCAGTCAGTATAATTTCGGGCGCTTTACGTCCGAGCTCGATGAGATCCTCAGTACGCTCGCCTGACGGACGCTAAACCTTGAATCATTCCGGCTGACCTATAGTATTGTTTTTAATTGAGGATGAAACGCTTGAATTGCATAAGAGTCGGCATCATCGGTTCCGGATTTATAGCCAAGCAAAAGCACTTGCCGGCATGGAAAAAGGCGGCGAAAAACGCCCAGGTGGTTGCCCTGTGCGATCCCAATGTCGCCCAGGCCGAGGAGTTGGCTCGCGCGCACGGAATCTCTAAGGTTTACAAGGATTATCAACAGATGTTGGAAGCCGAACGGCTCGACGTGGTGGACATCTGCTCGCCTCCGCGCACCCACGCTGAGCTCGCCATTCGCTCACTGCAATCGGGCGCGCATGCGCTAATTGAAAAGCCAATGGCCATCAACACCGCAGAATGCGATCAGATTCTTGCCGTCGCGAAAGAACACGGCCGGAAGATCTGCGTCGCCCATTCGGATCTGTTCTATCCTTCGTTTCTGAAAGCTCGTGAAATCGTTAAAAAGGGTACGATCGGGGACTTCGCTGGAATGAGGATTTTTCTTTCGACGCCTGTCGACTACATTACCTCCAAGCCTGACCACTGGGCACACCGCCTTCCTGGCGGCGTCATCGGCGAAACTGGACCGCACGTTATCTACATGGCGCTGGCTTTTATTAATCCGATTCAAAGGGTGCGTGTTGAGGCCCGTAAGCAGTTGAAGCAGTTTCCTTGGTCTCCTTACGAGGATTACCGTCTGGACCTAATCGGAGAAAGTGCCACATGTAGCGTCGCTCTCACCTACGCCACAAATCGTTGGGCCGTGCAACTCGACGTTTGGGGCAGCGAAGGTCACTTGAAGTTTGATCTGGAAACTCAGACTCTGATCCTCCATGGCAGGCCCGACCTAAAGCCGGTAACTCTGGGTCTTTCGGCAGTCAAGGAAGCAAGCCAGATGCTAGGCGGCACTTTGGGAACCAGTTTGAGTTATCTGACGGGGAACTTTGAAAATACCCACGAGCGCCTCGTCAGGGAGTTTGTTGAGAGCATTCGGAACGGTTCGCCAACCCCGGTTCCTCCGGAGGAGGGGCGGGAGGCAGTGCGTGTCATGGATCTGCTTGTAAGCCAGCTGGCGGTCGGGACGACTTAATCCAATGTGTGGAATCTCCGGGCTCGCGACCAAGCGCTTCGCTCAACTGGACCTTCAGTCCACGATTGAGAATATGGCGAGTGCGATTCGTCATCGCGGACCCGACGGCATGGACGTCCGCTGCTTCGGGCCGCCAGAGATTTCTCAGGGCGTTGCGCTCGGCCATAACCGTCTCGCCATTATCGATGTCTCGCAGGCCGGCCGAGAGCCGATGACGAATGAAGACGGTACGATCTGGCTTGTGTTCAATGGCGAGATTTACAATTTCCAGGAGTTGCGCGAACGCCTTGAATCGGGCGGTCACAGGTTTCGCTCGCGCACCGACGCGGAAGTAATTCTTCATTTGTACGAGGAGACTGGCCCTTCGTGCGTAAAGCAGCTCAATGGCATCTTCGCATTCGCCATCCTTGACAGCAGGCGCGATCTTCTGCTGCTGGCGCGCGATCCGATCGGGGTAAAGCCCTTATTTTACGCCGCGACCCCGGAGCATTTCCTTTTTGGTTCGGAAATCAAGGCGATTCTTGCCTCCTCACTGGTCAGCCCTCACGTGAATTGGAATGCGATCTCGAATTTCTTCACTTACCTTTATGTGCCGGGGCCTGAAACTGCATTCAGCGAAATTCGGCAGCTGCAGCCGGGCCACAGCCTTACGGTTCGCCTGCGCGACAATTCCGTTGCGATCGAACGCTATTGGGAAGTGGGGCGGAATCCGAATTTCGAACACTCTTCCTATGACCAGCTGAAAGCTTCGATTCGCGAGAGCCTCGCCGCCTCGGTAAAGCGCCAGCTTGTCAGCGATGTCCCGATCGGCGTTTTCCTGAGCGGTGGGATTGATTCGACCATTGTCACGGGGCTGGCACGAAGTGAAAAGCGAGACATCCAGACCTACACGCTTTCGTTCACAGGTGAGGAATTCCATTTTTACGATGAGGCGGCAAAGAGCCGCGCCGTCAGCGAGCACCTCGGCACCGAACATTTTGCACTGGCGCTCGATCTTCCCGACGCCGCCAGTATTCTCGATCTGGTCGAATTCGACGACCAGCCCTTCGCCAATCCTACCTCTTATCTTATGTACCAGCTCTCCCTCAAAGCACGCCAGCATATTACGGTCGCGCTTTGCGGCGCCGGCGGCGACGAGCTTTTTGCCGGATATCCGCGAAGCTCCGCAGTCCGCTTGGCAAATCGCCTCGGATGGGCCCCTAAGCCCCTTCTCAGCCTCGCAGGCGCTGCGCTCGGCTGCTTGCGCGACTCCTATCGAACCCCTTATCTAAGACGCGCGCGTAAATTTCTCGGCGGCATAAATTCTGACTTCTTCGTGCAGTATGCCAACTGGACGTACTTCATGAATGAGGATCAAAAGCACCAACTGCTACAGCAAGCGTCTTCGCGGAACGAGCTGCACAGCTCGGTCGAAATCCTCCGCAAGGCGTATTCGCAGAGTTCTCTGGCCGAACAGGACAATCGTGTTCTTGAAATGGACTTGAATACCTTTCTCGTCGACAACGTCCTTGATTATACCGATCGCATGAGCATGGCCACGGCTCTGGAAGTTCGCGTACCACTCCTCGATCCTGCGTTCGTACAAATGAGCCTCAACGCCCCGTTTGCCTACAAGATTCGAAAGCGCGAACCGAAGTCGATACTGGTCGATGCCTTCAGCGAATTCTTCCCACCCGAAGCGCGCCATGCTCCCAAGCGTGGCTTCAACGCGCCTCTTGGGCAATGGTACGAACGACTTCTCGATCCTTACTTCGATGCCGCTGGCAGCAGTTCGAATCCCTCGCAGAAACAATTCGGCGAAGATGTCGGAGCAGCATGGCGAGACGGAATCTTGGACACTCGATTTATGCAGCGCCTACGGAATCAGCATCGCCAAGGGGCGCGGGATTGCTCGCACGAATTATTTGCCTGCATTATTTTTGATGTGTGGTGGAGAAAGTATATCAAACGGACAGAGCCTCTCGTCCACTGGCAGACCAACAAGGAATGGCTGTGCGCATTCTCAACGTAGCACAGACCTATTATCCCTATCTCGCCGAAGGCGGCAGACCCGCAAAAGTTCGGGTCTTGTCGCGCAAGCTCGCCGAACGGGGACACGACGTGACGGTGTTGACGGCGAACCTCGGCGCGGCAGATTGGTCTCGCATTGGTTTACCGATCGAGAAAACAACGATGGGGTGGCGATTGACCGAGGGAGGCGTCGTCGCCATTTATCTCCCCACCTGGTTCCGCTATCGCACTCTCACGCTCAACCCAGGCGTGTTACGATTTTGCGGATCGGCTCTTATGAAGTTTGATCTTGTCCATTTCTACGGCCTTTACGACTTGCTCGGACCGTCTGTCAGTTATTATTGTCGCCGCCACGGCATTCCCTACGTCGTCGAACCCATGGGGATGTATCGGCCGATCGACCGAAGCATTCTGCTGAAGGGCGTATGGCATCGCAGCATCGGTACTGCGTTTTGGCGAAATGCCAGCAAGGTTATAGCGACTTCTGAGCTCGAGCAGCTGGACCTGGTGGACCACGGCGTTCCGCGCGAACAGGTTGTCGTTCGCTACAATGGAATCGATGCCGAAGTTCCGGCCACGGCTGTTGCCCGCTCGAACTTTCGCGCGAAATGGGGCATCCCGAAGGGCGAGCCTTTCATATTCTTTCTCAGCCGTTTGATTCCGCGCAAGGGGGCGGATATTCTGATCCAGGCGTTCGCGGAAGCTTGCCCCGTCTCCGGTCGTCTTGTCATCGCCGGCCCGGACGGCGAGCCGGGTTACGGCTCCTATCTTAAAAAATGCGCGCAGGAATCTGGCGCAGCAGCGCGCATCATTTTTACCGGTCCTCTCTACAACGAAGAAAAGACGGCGGCCTTCGCTGAAGCGGATGTCTTTGCACTGCCGTCGCGTTATGAAAACTTCGCGAATGTGGCGGCCGAATCGATCGCTTGCGGGGTGCCGGTTATCATCACCCCGTACTGCGGAATCCACACCTTAGTGGAAGCTGGACCCGCCGGCCTGATCGTGGCCCCGGAGAAACGACCGCTGGCGGACGCGATCTACCGCATGATCCACGATGAAGGTCTGGTTAGCCGCTTGCGAGACGGTTGCCGCACTGTTACGGAACACCTGAGTTGGGACCACTTGGCCGCGGAGATGGAAAAATATTACGCTGACGCGATGACGGGGGACAATGGCGTCCGGTGAACGAAACACCTTCTACGACGAGCATCCGTTCGATTGGGCTTTGCCCGAAGTCGGTACCGATATTCGTTCTGTCGTCTCGCCTGTTCTTGTCGATTTGATTGAGAGCTTGCGCCCAAATGATTTGGTTCTCGATGTGGGGTGTGGTCCAGGAAGGGTCCTCGGATTTCTCGCCAAACGCGGAGTTCGCTGCATTGGCGCAGATCGCAGCCGCATCTCATTACGACTGGCAGTGACTCGTTACGGTTGCCCGGGGGTCGTCGGCGATAACCTCCGCCTCCCATTCGCAGACGCGGTCGCGGACGTGCTCATCTCAGACGGCGTGATTCATCATACGGATGATCCCAGCGAAGCATTCGCGGAAAATCTACGCGTCCTGAAGCCGGGCGGCCAAATGTATCTGGGCGTCTACAAACCTTCAGGACGATATCCATTTCTCTACGATTTCCCCGGCGGCATAATTCGGCGCGGTCTGGATCAGGCGTGGAGTCGGCCTTTGGTGGTTCTCTTCGCCCGCATTCCGTACTTTCTCGTTCATTTAATCAAATCGAAAGGAAAGCGGACGTGGGCGGGAGCGCGAAACCTGTTCTACGACTATTTTGTAACGCCGCGCGTCGTTTTCTTGCCTCGCGAGGTGATTGAGCACTGGTGCTCATCGCGCGGAGCCCACGTTGTTCGATATGACGAGAACCGAGGTTCGAACGTCCATTCATTCCTTTTGCAAAAGAGTTTCTCCCCCTCTCGCTAGGTCGTGACTCGGAGCGCGCAAACCCGCCTGACCTGATCCTGCACGCGTGTCGAGGGCGAACGTGTTTACGCAACTATACGGTTGATGCATAGACGCGTACAATTGATTATCTAGTTTATAGGATTCGTGGAGTACCTCGATACCTGGATGTCGCGAGCGAAATATTTCGCTTATACTTTCTTGGTTGAGTTCTGGAACTCAATGGAGACGCCTCTTTGAAACTGCTGATCTACTCCTACGACTGGGCGCCGCTCGTCGGAGGAGTTCAATCAGTGACAACGGACCTCGCCAGAGAGATCTCCGAGTGGTCCAAGGTTAACCCTGGCCGGGCGTTTGACGTTACGCTCGTCACGGAGACTCCCGTCGGACATAGCAGCGACTTGTCTGTACCTTTTCGAGTAATCCGTCAGCCTTCATTCCTCAAGCTGCTGGCTCAAATCCATTCTGCGGACGTTGTTCATCTTGCGAATCCTGCGTTGCGTCCACTTGCCTTAGCATGGCTCTTGCGAAAGCCGACCGTTGTCGAGCACCACGGTTACCATGCCATCTGCCCGAACGGGCTGCTGCTCTATAAGCCGGGTAACAGCGTCTGTCCCGGATACTTCATGGCGGGTGATTATCGGAAGTGCATTGCCTGCTGCAGCCAAACGGTGGGGAAATTGCGAAGTCTCAGGAACCTGCTGCTTACGTTCGCACGGCGCTGGCTTTGCCAACGCGTGTCGGCAAACGTTGCGATCACGGATCACGTGGCCACACGAGTCTGTTTGGCATTTACGCAACGGATTTACCACGGCGTGTCAGACCACGGCTTGCAGGTGCGCACCGAGAAATCGGCGTCTGCCGCCAACCTTGAGATTGGTTACGTCGGCCGGTTTGTCGAAGAGAAAGGCGTGCCGCTTCTGCTCGAGGCCGGCAAGAAACTGGCAGATAACGGTTTCGCCTTCCACCTTACGTTGATTGGAGACGGTTCATTGCGCGAAAAACTCGAAACCGAGACCGACCATCTCCGAATTCGGGATCGCGTTACGTTCACGGGATACCTGGAAGGTCCAGAACTGCGTAAGGCGCTGCAGAAGATCCCAGTCCTCGTCATGCCTTCGCAATGTGAGGAAACGGCTGGACTGGCAGTTATGGAACATATGATGCGCGGTGGTGTGCCGATTGTTGCCGACATCGGGGGCCTCAGAGAAGTTGTCGGCGAGGCCGGTCTAAAGTTTACCCCCGGGAACTCGGATTCGCTCTATCTCTGCCTTCGCGAACTCGCCGAAGATCATTCAAAAATCGAAGCTCTGTCTGTGGCGGCAAGAACTCGCGCCGAGGTTCTGTTTTCTTTGCCCGTCATGATTGATAATCACCTCGCGCTGTATCGGCAATTGTGCGGGTGAAACCCAGTTTCTTGAATCGCGCGAGGAAGTAAATCCCCGCTCGCAACTCCTGGAATCGTCAACAGCAATAAGGAAGCGGCCGCCGTCTGAGCTCAGCCCTTCTTGGAAGCTGCGCCCTGTAGCAATCTGTCGATTAGCCCGTCTGAAACCACAACTCCGGATCGCTTGAATTCCATTGAATTGAGCCCGGATTCGCTTTGATCGAGGTGAATGGACCTGTTCGATCGGAGAATCCTTCACGAGTACGACCCATCATTTCTAAGCGGAACTCAATGTGGTTTGCGCCTTGCCGCGCCGCTGTTTTGCTGCGACAGCAAGCCGTAGACATCCAGTTCGGTTTGCGTTCCCACATAGACCTTGCCGTTCGCAATCGTCGGTACAACAAACTTGACCGCATTGCCCATGACATCTCGGCTCTGATTCTGCGTCGTGTTATAGAGCTCAGTGGCTACGTTGGTTGCATCGAATGCGTGCAAGATAGCCGGAGCCGATGGAGGACCCATGCCCCCGTAGTTGGAGCTATCGACTGCCCAAACAATTCCGTTGCCAGTCCCATTTGCAGAGATTGCAGGGGTCGCACCCGGAAACATGAACAAAGGGACAGACGAACTCGGCGTTCCGCTAACAATACCGCCGCTGATGGGATAGACCGAAATTGGCGAATTCGCACCGCCATAATAAACGTTTCCGTTCCAGTAGGCCGGGATGCAGAATGAATCTCCCAAAGGCTGAAACTCCGAAATTATTTGGGGATCCGTAGTGCAGTCGATAAAGCAATAGTGCAGATTATTGAGAGTCATCTGATCTCGATCGACCTCATACATCCAGCGATCCTTGGCCGGGAGCACTAACTGGTGTGGATGATTACCCATCTGATCCGGAAGTAGCAGGACGCCTCCTGAGCCAACGTCCAAGTCTCCCGTGTTGTAGGCAGCCTCGTTGTATGGCGTAAAGTAATCGCTAACCGTAATCGAGCTGCCATTCAGGAAAAGTTTGACAATGGAATCGCCCAGGTCCGTCGCCGGAATTGGCCCGGTATCGAAGGTACCGTTCCCGGTTGCGACGTACACATTCGCGTTTGAATCGGCCGAGATGCCCGCGCCAGAATTCCAGAGACCGCCATCGCCGCCATTGGGAGTTGAGACATAGACTGCCCGCTGGGAACTTGTCGCTGCGTCATAAGCAAACAGCCAGCCGTGAAATGGACGGTTATCGCAATTGGAAGCAAAGCCCACATAAACAACCCCGTTGAGTAACAATAGCCCGGGGCGATTGAGGTGCATCGCGGGATTGAAGGCGATCACACCGTTGGAACTGGCATCGCCCGTTCCGGAGACGGATCCGGCAATTGCAACCGAACCCTGCGATTTCTCCGCTCCCGTCGTGATATCGATCGCGTGAAGACGATAGACGTATTGATTGTTTTCCGCTGACTTCGCCACCACATACATCGTATTTGTGCTGGGATCAATCACAGGAGTGCCGGTAACCCCGACGACAGGCACCAGAGCGTTGCAGCTGATGCCATTGATCGCATCCACCGGCGTCGCTCCCGGCGCGGCACCATGAGCCGCATCGATCAGGCTCGCGCGCCAGAGCGGATTCGCGTTCGAACCGGTATTATTGTCGGCATCGATGGCAAAGACACTATCTGCTTCGGTGGCCACGTAAATGACATTGTGAGAGCTGCTCCCTATGGTCACGTTTGGAACGTATAGGGATTGCGCGTAAACTTGTCCGTCCACTGCTTGCGAGAATAATTTCCCAAAAGTTGTCGAGTTCACATTGGCGGTTGTGAGAACAGTTTCATTTATGTTTTGGCCCGTTCGTCCGATGTCATTGTGCTGGGTGAAAACTCCGGCAAAGCCATTGCCCTGATGGTTGGTAACGGACAAAATGGACACACCCTTCACTGCACCGAGCGCCGCCTGAATTGAGGCAAATCCCGCTCCCTGACCCGTCGGCAACGCCACACTTGTCACTTGTCCCGCGCTCTGCACGGTGGCCACGGGAGGATTGTTGGAAGACCACGCCGCAAGTGAAGTGAGATCGATGCTAGTGCCGTCGCTGAAATAGCCAATGGAGTTGAACGTCTCGGTCACCGCGGCATCGGAAACCGATGGATTCTGTGGCGTGACCACTAATTCGCCAAGTACGGCCGCGCTGACGCTTAGGTTCGAGCTGCCTACAATATTCCCTAAAGTTGCTTGAACGACAGCTGTTCCGGTGCCTACCCCGGTGACGACACCCGTTGGAGAAATCGACGCGACATTCGGAGCGCTGGAAGACCAGGTCACGGTCGAGGTGATGTCTTGCGTTTTCTGGTCCGTATAGGTGGCAGTCGCCGCGAATTGTAGGGGTACGCCTTGTGGAATCGTCGAACCTAAAAGAGCGGCTGGCAGGGAGGACGGATTTGCGACGCCCACAGCGATGGAGGCAACGGTCGGAGACATCGAACCGGATCCGGATGAACAGCCCACAAGGTTTGCTGCGATGAAACCGAATACTAACAGCAGTGAGCCATTTCGTATCAGATACGGCATTCGTCCCATATGGAGGGTCTCCCGGACAAGCATTGCTATCGACTCGACTGCGTGAGGCGCCTTCCAGGCCTTTGGTAGAACTTGTCCTGAGGACTTAGGCCGAATTCGGACAGGAAGTAACCAACTGAGCTGAGAGTGTCAACGGCACCGTCACATCGTAAAATCCACAATGCTCCGACGCAAGGGCTTTTCTTCCTGGCTAGCCGCCGCTCTGGATAACTGCCATCGCCTGCAATATGAGGCGGGTTCGCATGATACTTTACGATATCGGGGCGGTCCAGTCTTGGTGACGTAGCATGGTAGCATCTAGCCGCACGAAGCGATTCTTCGAGGAATGCTCCTAACGTTTGCGAACTCCGGCCGCGAGGGATCGGGTTCCCAATCAAGAAGACGGCGTCGTAGCGCGCGCCAGGCCCGTTCGAAGCTCTCACGCGAACGAAATCGCTGGTTTGGGTTGGACAGGGCAGGGCCTTCCTCAAAATGAATCGTCGCCCAGAGGCGAACGTTCTAGCGCTGGGAAAATGAAAATCCCACGCGAGCGATCAATCCCGAATTGCCATTCCCGCGGAGCCTTACATTCGCCGCCTCGCGACTGAGTGAGAAGCGGGGAAGAGTCGCGAGACGCGTCCGGCGTTGATACGTATGTATTCGCTCAACTCTGCGGTCGATACGAATAGACGCAACTTGGCCAACCGGGTAAAACTCCCGGCGTTAGCTCGCTTTCACGCAGGCCCTGACCACGTCCATTCCGAGAGGTGTCCTGTTGAGAGAGCGTGATTCCGAGAGGAGCCGGGAGCCACTCTAATCCTCCCCGGGAACGATTGGCCCCGGTTCACTTCTAGTTTCAAGCCTAGGAAGATCCGTCGATTTCAGTTGGCGTGGAATGGTGACTCAACTATTCAGCGCGTGCTTGTCGTAGCTGTTCCATAAAAACTTCATGCCGCGGGCGCCGAAAACTCCGTGGCGACGTTCACGATCGCAAACCAGCCCCCCTCATTTTGATTTTTGGTTTCTCGTTCGACGTGTCGACGAGTGTCTGATACTCAGCAGAAAGGATTCTGTTCTTGCTCGTCCGCAGCTGGCATTCGGTTGCTTGCAACTCCGTGCGTCCAAGCTTTGCCCACAATTCTTGGATGCGGCGAAGCTTATCGATGGCGATCTACGGCGCACTGCACGCACACGTAACTGGATCTTCGCACTCGGGCGCTCGGCATCTGGCTTTGCGGAATTACGGTACACAATAGCATCCCCTTCTAGAACAATCTGACTGGCAGCCGTCTTCCCTCTTCAGTCAGCCGCGACGTGCTGTAGTGGTGTCCATCGATGATCCAAAGGAAACGAGATCAAGAAAACGACGCCGGCCTCTGACCAAAGGGAGCGACACCCTTGCACGATAACTCAGCAACGATAGCTATCAAGGCGAAGGGGTCAAATAAATTGAGGATACGCGCCGTGCACCGTGCATTCAGAAATGGAACCTTGTCCTTCCCGATTTGAACCGAAGTGAGTTCTCCAAGAAAAGCCTCTTGTCCTTGTCTAAGACAACATGATTTGCCACGGGGCTTGAAATCAATGATTTAGCTCGAAGTCAACATGCGCACTTCAACGCGTAAAACCTCACTTAGCTTTGGCACAGATTTTGCACAGTTTTATCCCCGCGCGAGCCATTTTGAAGTGCCAAATTGAAAATTCCGTTTTTGCACCGACGTGCGACAGCACTCGGCCGGAGCATTTTTTTGGAGACTGCGGAGTTTTGCAAGCCCGCTGCCGATCGCATCCTCAGCGATCAAGGCTTTTGTCGCCGAGAATCTAGGGGGTTTCCTTTCGCGTCTCTTCAACCCGGCAATTGCCCTGCGCTGTGTGCTACTCCGCGACAACGAATAGGAGAATTTCATGAGCAAGCTGATGGTTCGTTTTTTCTGGGTGCTGGCACTACTGGCGACGGGTGTGATTGGCGGATGCGGTCGCGAACAAACTCCGGCCGTGCCTCCGATGGTAGTCAGCGTCGTGCCGGCAAACGCGACGACGGGCGTCGCTTTCACCTCTGTGATCACCGCAACGTTCAACGAAACGATGAACCCTGCGACGATCACTACTGGCACGTTTACTTTGACCGGGCCCGGTGGAGTCGCGGTCGTCGGCACGGTTGTCGGCTCGGGGCTCACGGCGACGTTCACTCCCACGCTGCCACTGGCTCCGAGCGCCACCTACACAGCGATGATTACCACGGGGGCGCAAAGCCATCTCGGCTTCGCGCTGGCCGCTAATTATATGTGGAGCTTCATGACGGGATTTGTGCCGGCAGTAACCGCCACGATTCCTGCGAATGGCGCGGGCAATGTGCCCTTGAACCAGAGGATCACGGCCACCTTCAACCAGGCAATGAACCCGGCAACGATCACCGCAGCCGGAACGTTCAAGGTGGCTGTGACGGGCGGAGCTGCCGTTGCGGGAACCGTCACGTACGTGGCGGGCGCGAACACCGCGATTTTCACTCCCACAGCGAACCTGGCGGCGAGCACGCCCTACACGGCTACGATCTCGACCGCTGCGCAAAGCGCCGGCGGCATCCCGCTGGCCGCGACCTATGGGTGGGCTTTCACAACCGGCATCACCACCAACAGCACGGCTCCTACTGTGATTGCCACCGTTCCGGGATCGGGCGCGACATTGGTCCCGACGAATTCAAACGTTACCGCCACGTTCAGTAAGGCCATGGATCCATCCACCATCACGGCGACCGGCACGTTCGCGCTGGCCGTCTTTGGAGCCGGAGGCGCCGCTGTGCCCGGAACAGTTCAATATGCCGGCACGATCGCGACGTTCACGCCCACAAGTGCGCTGACCGCCGCGACCGAATATACCGCGACGATCACGACGGCAGCGAAGGACCTTAGTGGAAACGCGTTGGCCGCAAATTATGCTTGGAGCTTTACCACCGGAGCGGGTCCCAACACCACCGGGCCAACGATAACGCTCACCAATCCGGCCGATCTGGCACCAAGCGTTACGCTCAATGCCGCGATCAACGCGACCTTCAGCGAGGCGATGAATCCCACGACGATACTCGCGCCCGGAACTTTCACTCTGGCCGTGAGCGGGGTTGGCGGCGCGGCCGTTCCCGGAAACGTAACTTACGACGTCAACAGCGACATCGCCACATTCACGCCGCTCGCGAATCTCGCGCCAACGACGAACTACACGGCAACGATCAGCAACTCCGCGACAGACGTCGCCGGCAATCCGTTGATCGCGGGAGCGACGCCAAATCCGTGGACCTTCATGACCGGCACAACACTCGGACAGCTTGCACCGAACTTGGGAGCGGCCGCGACATTCGGCACCTTCGGAGGCAGTGCGGGCATCACCAACCAGGGAATCGACACGGTTATTAACGGAGACATCGGCACCACCGCAGCTTCCACGCTTGTTACCGGATTCCACGATGCGGGCGTGGGATGCACGTACACCGAAACCGGCAGCAACATGGGGATGGTGAACGGGAACATTGACACCGCACCGCCGCCGCCGAATGGCACATGTTCTGAAGAAGGCACCGCTGCCACCTTTTCCATTGCACAGCAGGCGGCCCTGGCTGCGAACGCTGCCTACCTTGACCTTTCCCCTGCTTCGCGTCCGGGCGGCACCGATCCCGGCGCAGGGCAACTTGGCGGGCTCACTCTGCCTCCGGGCATCTACAAGGCTGCAGCCGGCTCGTTCCTGCTAACCGGCACGGACCTGACTCTGGATGCGCAAGGCGATGCCAACGCCGTGTGGGTGTTTCAGATGGCCAGCACTTTGACGGTGGGCGGTCCTGGAGCTCCGCGCCAGGTGATTCTGATCAACGGCGCGCAAGCCAAGAACGTGTTCTGGCAAGTGGGCAGCGCGGCGACTATTAATCCGGCGGGCGGCGGAACCATGGTGGGCACGATCATTGCCGCGCAGGGTGTCACGTTCTCGACTGCCGGCATTGCGGCGGTTACTACGCTAAACGGCAGAGCGCTATCCCTGAATGCGTCGGTGACGATGGTGAACACCGTCATCAACGTGCCCGCGCCGTAAACCGGAAGTTTTTCGCTAAACGCAAGCGCCGAAGCTGAAGTGGCGCAGAACCGATTGAGTGGCAGCTCAGCAAGGATTCTTGGACCCGTTGTGCAGCGAGCAGCCAGGTTCTAGGGGGCAACAATGAATCGAGCAGCCCGATTGATCGCTACAACAGCGCTAGCGTTTCTGCTGGTGCCGACTCTCTTTGCCGACGACACCACCAGGCCGAAAGCAAAAGCCAAGGATGAGGCTGCTGCCTCGAGCAGCACACCGGACGCGTCAAACGCTTCCATTCCGCCATCGGGCGCATCCATCCCCGCAAGCGTGCCCGCGGACGCCCGGCCCCTGCCAGACGCTGCTTCCGTGACTCTGGTGCGCCCTTCGGTGATCGCGCCGCCAGCGGAAGCGAATGCCGAATCCATGGGTGCGATGCATCGCTGGGACGACGCGGAAGGCTACACCCCGAAGGTCGAGTGGTTCCTTGGATATTCATTCTGGCGCGCCACGCCCACCTCGAACGGCAATCGTATCGGCTACCTGCATGGCGGCAGCACTTCGGTTGCGTACAACTTCAACCACTATGTCGGCTTGGTGGCGGATTTCGCAGGATTTGACAATAGCAAGCTGACGCTGTTTGGTTCAGGCGGCAGCGAGACCTTTAACGCCAGCGGGAGTGTTTACACGTTTATGGTCGGCCCGCGCCTGTCGTACCGCAAATACCAAAAATTCACGCCATACATCCAAGCGCTTGGCGGCGTCGTGCACGCCAGCTCGGTATCAATTTCTGGATGCACGGGCGATCCCAGCTGCACACCCCTGGGCTCGGATACCACGTTTGCGGCCATGGCAGGCGCCGGGTTCGATATCAATATCAGCCATCGCATCGCGCTGCGCCTGCTGGAAGCCGATTTTCTGCTCACTCATTTCCGCGACCCCATCTCGGCCACGGGCCTCTCGCGCGGATGGCAGGACAACACGCGACTTTCGACTGGAATCGTGTTCCGCTTCGGCGGCAATCCGCCTCCGCCGAGTGCGCCACTGGGCGCGAGCTGCTCGGCAAATCCGGAAATCGTGTATGCCGGCTCGGGCGATTGGATCGCGGTGCGCGCAGACGCGAGCAATCCGGCCAACTATCCGTTGAATTATTCCTGGTCGGCAAGTGAAGGCAGCCTAGACGGGAGCGGTCCGAACGTCCGGTGGAGTTCGGTCGACCGGCACGCTGGCACTTACACGATCTCTCTACGCCTGGAGAACGGGCGCAATGGGACGGCAAACTGCTCGGTGAGCGTTCGCGTGGTTCCGCGGCCGAATCGTCCGCCAACGATCAGTTGCTCGGCGGATCGCAACAGCGTGACGGTAGGCGATCCAGTCGAGATCACCGCGATCGCGAGCGATCCTGATAACGACCCGCTGACGTTTTCCTGGAGCACCAGCGGCGGAAGACTGGAAGGCACGGGTGCTGCGGTGCGGTTCTATAGCCGCGACGTGTCGCCGGGCGCGTACGCCATTACCGGTCATGTGGACGACGGCCGCAGCGGGACAGCCGATTGCACCGTGAACATTGATGTGCAGGCGCCTCCGCCCCCGCCGGAAATCAAAGAGCTGGAAACGCGGCTCGCGCTGCACAGCATCTATTTCCCGACAGCCCGTCCGACGGAAGCAAATCCGGAGGGCGGATTGCTGGACAGCCAGCGGCAAGTCCT
>Ga0209333_1000217_pt1 | contig 31995 bp, 35 predicted proteins | sample BlaSpr_A8_OM2_O3_FD_187982 | JGI IMG/M metagenome (GOLD analysis project Ga0209333, IMG submission 187982) | Forest soil microbial communities from Thunder Bay, Ontario, Canada - Black Spruce, Ontario site 2_A8_OM2_O3 (SPAdes) (version 2) | ecosystem: Environmental > Terrestrial > Soil > Boreal... | reverse complement strand
CGGCCCTCCGGTTCCCGCCGGCGGCGGAGCGCCCGCTTTCGCCTGACCGCGCTCTACTGCGGTCTCTTCTTCCCCTCAGGTGTCGTACTCGTCCTCGTCACCTACTTCGTGATCATCCTGGCCGGGCGCCCAAAGCCCACCGACATCGCGCAAGTACAAAGGTCTGTTCATAAAGGACCGGTCACCAATGGGCTGGCACCGCACGGGCCGAGCGCGGCCCCTGGCGGTGGCGGCGCAACGGTACATATCGGTCTTCTTGGCCACTCACTGGCCCTCAACACCAGCGAGTTCATCGCCGGCTCCTGCATCATTCTCCTCGGCATGATCGGGGTATCCGTGGCCCTCGGCTGGCTCGTCGCAGGCCGAGTCCTGCGACCGCTGCGGGTGATGACGACCACCACCCGTCAGATCTCCGAGCGCAACCTGCATGAACGCCTTGCACTCCCCGGCCCCGACGACGAACTCAAAGACCTCGGCGACACCATCGACGGGCTGCTCGCCCGCCTCGAAGCGGCATTCGACTCCCAGCGACGCTTCGTCGCCAACGCCTCCCACGAGCTGCGCACCCCGCTCATGCTCAGCCAGACCCTCCTCCAAGTAGCGCTAGCCGACCCCGACGTCACCCTCGACTCGCTCCGAGCCGCCTGCCAGGAGGCAATCGACGCGGGCAAAGACCAGGCCGAACTCATCGACGCCCTGCTCACCTTGGCCCGCAGTCAACGTGGCCTCGAGCACCGGCAAACCGTCGACCTCACCACCATCGTGGAGAACGTCCTCACCGACCGCCAGCCATCTGCGAAAGCCACAGGGCTACAGGTCGACACTGCCCTCGATCATGCCCAGGTGTCCGGGGACACCCGGCTCATCTACCGGCTGGTCTCGAACTTGATCGACAACGCCATTCGATACAACATCGCAGGCGGCCAGCTCAAGGTCGAGCTGCTAGCCAGCGCAGAAACGACGCTCACCGTGGCCAACACCGGACCGCCGGTGCCGCCAGACCAGATCGTCCGTCTGCTTGAGCCGTTCCAACGCGCCGCCCCGGACCGGGCGGCCAGCCCGGACGGCCTCGGCCTCGGCCTTTCCATCGTCTCCCAAATCGCCGAAGCCCACGGAGCCAGGCTCGATATCTTTCCCCAACCCGAAGGCGGCCTCATTGTCAACGTCGCCTTTCCGCCGCCTGCCGCACCAAGTAACGGGATCCAAGGGACGGGCGGGGTCTATCTCACGAACGGTGTTTCCGGCGTGGCTGGTTAGTACGTCTCGGCGGCCGGCGCACCCTCAGGCACGTCCAGGCCGCCGACGGCCAGCTCCGCATCCGGCTCGGCCGTGAGCGCGTCATCCTCCCCTAGCCCCTCGACGCCCTGGCCCTGCAACTGGCCGCAACCCGCCGCGGTCACGCCGCCCTCGGCGACCAGGGCACGTCCCCCTGGCTGCTCCCTGGCGGGCACGCGGGGCCGGAGGATTCTTCCGGGAAATGGCAAGCCGGACCGATGATTTCGGGGCCGGGCATTCGTCTTCATGGTTAGAAGACTGTCTCAACGCGACCAGCGCGTGCACAGGAGCTGTGATGACCCTTCCGGAGATCGTGACCCGCGAGGCAATGCTGGAGGCCAGGAAGAGTCTGCTGGCGGAAGAGAAAGAAGCCACCCGCCAGCGGGACGCGATGAACGCCAAGCGGCGGCGGCTCCCGATGGTACGGATCGAGAAGGAGTACCTCCTGGATGGCCCGGACGGCACGGTCCCGCTGGCCGCGCTGTTCGGGGAGAGCAGCCAGCTGATAGTGAAGCACGTCATGTTCGCGCCGGACTGGGACGCGGCGTGCCCGGGCTGCACAGCCGACGTAGACGAGATCTCCGACGGGCTACTGCGGCACCTGCGGTCCCGCGATACGGCCTTCGACCTGGTGGCCCGGGCGCCGCTGGACAAGCTGCGGAAGTACCAGGCCGCGCGGGGGTGGACGGTGCCCTGGTACTCCTCCCACGGCAGCGACTTCAACTACGACTTCCAGGCCACCCTGGACAAGGACAGGCCGCAGCTGGAATACAACTACCGAAGCCAGCCGGAGATCGTCACCGGGGACCAGACCTCAGTGGAGATGTCGGGAGTCAGCTGCTTCCTGCGCGATGGCATGCAGATCTACCACACCTACTCGGCCTGGGCGCGCGGCACCGACGTCTTGGGCAACGCCTACTCGTGGCTGGACCTCACCGCCCTGGGCCGGTCGGAAGACTGGGAGGAGCCCAAGGGGCGAGCGCCGCGGCTGCACGGGGCCGACCCCACCTTCACCGACTGAAATATGCCCGGCGGCGTCCCCGAGATCAGGCCCGATCCCGCTGGTCCGCCCTCCATGCCTTGCGCCGCCGCCGACGGTCACCATCGGCCTGCGTGACCATATCCGCGGATGCTCATTCTGCCGAGATGACCTCGCTGATGGCGACGCGGGCTGCGGACTGGCCGACGATCTTCTTCCGGGTGGGCGTGTCGAGCTGAGGACACCCGAGCGGCGGGGGACGTGGACGGCCGCACTGTGCGGCGTCTGGAATAGCGTTGACAGTGACACGGCCCCGTTTCCCATGCCTTGTTGGTCTGTGTCCTCGACGATGGCACCCTCCGGGAGCGTTGCTCCGGACTCTGGTAGCGCATTAGCGCTAGCGTTCGCCGACCGGGAGCTTGCCGATGACGCTCACAGCAGTTTCGTACCGCACACGCACGAACTCGCCTCGGTCGGGCTCGTGGGCGCGGGCATCCGCGCTGCTCGTGGATGAGTGGCTGCTCGAACGGGAACCGCCCGCTGATCTCGCAGGACAGCTGGTTTGTACGTGGCGTGGCGACGTCGGTGAGGCGCGGATGCTGCTGCCGGACGAGTGCGTTGATATGTTCTGGGTCGGCGGGTTGGTGTGGGTGTCAGGACCTGAGACACGATCATGGCCTTCTGCCGCAGCGCCTGGCACCGATGTGGTCGGTGTTTGCTTCCGTTCCGGCGTCGCGTCGTCGCTTCTGGGGGTGGCGGCGTCGGAGTTGCGCGACGCGCGGGTCCGGCTCGACCAGTTGTGGGGCGGCCGGGCCGCCCGCGAGCTGGCCGAACGGGTTAGCTGCCGGGATGATGATGGCCGGGTAGTCGAGCTCGAGAACGCGGTGCGCCGCATGGCGGCGGGTGCGTGGGGTCTTGATGTCGTGGCGTTGGAGGTGACCGACAGGTTGCGCACGGCACGGACGCCATCAGCGCGGGAACTCGCCCGTGCTACTCATCTGTCCGAACGTCAGCTCCACCGCCGGTGCACTGCCGCGTTCGGGTACGGTCCTGAGTTTCTGCTGCGGATCACTCGCGTCCAGCGCTTCTTGCAGCTGGCTCGTGATGAGTCAAGACCGCCACGGCTGGCCGGCCTGGCGATCGACGCCGGCTATGCCGACCAGCCCCACCTGACCCGCGAGGTTCGGTCCATCATGGGGACGACGCCCGCGCAACTGCTCCGCAGCTCGCCTGAATGTCCGACCGGTTCAAGACCAGGGCCGCTCGCCGGTGCCACGCTGGTGGGATGAAGCCACGAGAGGGTCAGCTGCGAGCGGCTGCTGGCCGCACCCGCCCGGGTGTGATCCTGGCCTTGGCGTGCGCAGCGCAGTTCATGCTGATCCTCGATCTCGTGGTCGTGAACGTGGCCCTCCCAACCATGCAGAGAGACCTCCGTCTCAGTTCATCGGACCTGCAGTGGGTTGTGATCAGCTACGGATTGACCTTTGGCGGCTTCTTGCTGCTGGGCGGTCGCGCCGCTGACCTTCTCGGGCGGCGCAACGTGCTCGTCGCCGGGCTTACCATGCTCACCGCCGGCTCGCTGGCCGCCAGTCTCGCCGGATCGCTCGCCCCGCTGCTGGCGGCCCGCGCGGCGCAGGGCTTCGGCGCGGCGATGGCCGCGCCGGCGGCCCTGTCCGTCCTCACCGGCACGTTCGCCGAGGGCCCGGCGCGCAACAAGGCACTCGGGATCTTCGGGGGTGTGGCGGGCAGTGCCGCCTGCCTGGGCCTGGTCGTGAGCGGGCTACTCGTTGGCGGCCCGGGCTGGCGGTGGATCTTCCTGATCAACGTGCCGATTGGCATCGGGCTGGGCGGATTCGTGCTCACGTGCGTCCCCAAGGGCAAACGTGCGCACCGGGGATCAGCCGATGTGCTCGGCGCGGTCACGGTCACCACGGGAATGCTGGGGATCGTGTACGCCGTCAACAAGAGCGTCAACTACGGCTGGACCTCGCCGATCACCCTCGGCGCCCTCGCCGGCGGCGCGGCAATGCTCGGACTGTTCATCATCGTCGAGCTGCGAGTCACCGCACCGCTGATCCCGCTATCGATGTTCCGCCTCGAGACCCTCACGACCGCCAGCATCGTCGCCGGCCTGGTGATGGGCTCATTCTTCGGTATCGGCTTCCAGATCACGCTGTTCCTCCAGCAGGTGCTGGGCTACTCCCCGCTGCGCACCGGTGCCGCCGTTGTCATCACCGCCGTCAGCTCGATAATTGTCGCCAGCGCCATCGCCGCGCGAGTGGTCGGACGCCTCGGCGCCGCATGGACGCTGGTCATCGGGCAGGACATCGCCGTCGCCGGGCTGCTGTACCTGTCCCGGGCGTCCGTGCACGCCGGCTACTGGAGCGACCTGTTCCCCGCGTTCCTCGCGTCCGGAATCGGCATCGGCCTGTCCGGGGTGGCCGTACAGGTCGCGGCGTTCATCGGGGTCAAAGACAAGATCTCCGGACTCGCCGGGGGGATGGTTTCCACCGCGCAAGAAGTCGGCGCCGCCCTCGGGCTCGCGACCATCGCGACCGCCGCGCTCGCTCGCTCAGGAGAGGTCACGCATGCCGCCGGGAGCCAACCGGCCGTCCGCGCTCTCTCCCAGACCGCAGGCTTCCAGCGCGGCGCGCTGGCGGCTGCCGGATTCAGCATTGCTGCTGCGCTCGTCGCGGGGCTCCTGCTCCGACGAGCCGAACAACCGGCGGCCTCGGCTCGCCTGCCGGCACCAGCGCCGGAGCCCACGCTGCGCGCGGCATGACACCGCGCGACGCGGCTCGCTCTTGGCAATCGTCAGGCCTGAGATTGAGTGATGAAGATGGAGACACGAATGGCTGAGCCCGAACCAGCAACCGAGCTGAGCGCCTTCAGCAGCGACAATGCGGTCCCTACAAAGTGGGGACAAGGACGCAGGGAGCTGCAGGATGCCGAGGTGTACTGGTTGTCAACGGTGCGTCCGGACGGGCGTCCGCATGTCACCCCGCTGCTGGGAATCTGGCTGGACAGCGCGTTGTACTTCTGCACCGGTCCAGACGAACGCAAAGCCAAGAACCTCGCGCGCAACCCGCGTTGCATCCTCACGACCGGTTGCAACAGGCTCGACGGGCTGGACGTCGTCGTCGAAGGTCAGGCTGCGAAGGTGAGCGACCCAGCCGAACTCCGAAGCGTCGCCGACACATTCGAGTCGAAGTACGGCGCGAATTTCGCGGCGCCTGAAGGTACCTGGTTTGGTCTCGGTGACGCCATCCGGCGGAACGAAGTCCTCGTGTTCCGGGTCGCACCCTTGACGGCTTTCGGATTCGGTAAGGGCAGCCCGTACAGCCAGACTCGGTGGGGCTTCCGTAAGTCGCCATGACTCGGCTGTCTCGGTGTGCGCATTCGTCAGCAGGGGCGGGTCAGCCAGCCCTTCACGTTGAGGTAGGCGCCAAACGGTGCACATGCCCAGAAAATCTCACAATCCGGTATCCGGATTGCTCGTGCCGTTTAGCAGAACATCCCCGCGATCCTGAGCATCCTCTGCTCGAAGACTGTCACGGTGTCGTAGCCCTCGACCGGCGCGGCGGTGATGACCCGGCCGAACAGCTCGGGGTCCAGGTGCGGCTCCGGGATGCCCGCCGCGATCGCATACCGCTGACGATCTGCGGCTCAAACGTTCCCGCCCGGTCGCGAGGCACCTCGACCTGCACCTGGCCAGTGCTGTCGGTCAGCACCGTCTTGGGCCGCGAACCGTTGCGCACGTTCCCGCTCTCATTACCAGCCAGGGTGATCACCTGGATCAGATAGTCCATCAGGCACCCACCATCTCGCTGTAAGCCTGGGCGTCCATAAGAGCGGCTAGTTGCTGGTCCAGTGTGGCTGGGTCGGTCTCGGCCTCGAATATCCAGCCCTCGCCGTACGGGTCACTGGTCACCAGCTCTGGAGCGCCGGCCAGATCATCGTTTCGGGTGCGGACTGTACCGGTGACCGGTGCGACCAGGTCGCTGACGCTCTTGGTCGACTCGATGTCGCCGCAGGCCTCACCCGCCTTCACTGTGTCGCCAACCCGGGGCGGGGTTACGTCGACCGCATCGCCCAGGGACTGCTGAGCGAAGTCTGTGACTCCGACGCGGACCGCGTTGCCGTCCGCGAGGACCCTGGCCTACAGATGATCGCTGCTGTATCTCAGGTCGGCTGGAGTATGGGTCATTGTTTCTCCTTTCAGACCGTGTCCCATCCGGCCGTGAGACCGGGAAGGGCGCTGACGTTGCAGGTAACGGCCCGGCCGACCTGCAGCCCGGACGGTGGCGCGCCAGAGCCCGGCATCGGTGCTTGCCCGCGGCGGTCGCTGCGGGACGTAAACGGCTGGAACGGGTCCGATGGCCGGGCTGACCGCGATCCCGCTGGGCTGTGGCTCAGAGCTACTCGCCGGCTGGAGTGGTTGTTTCTTCTCGCTACTTGCCGGGCGCTCGCGTCGTGTACTCATGGCATTTGCTGCCTAGATGTCCAACACGACGTCGGTCCGGGGCTGGGCGCAGCAGATGAGCGCCTGGCCGTCGGGCGAAGCTTCCACAGGGTCGGGAGTGTAGGTGATGTCACCGGAAAGCAGCGCGGTGACGCAGGTGCGGCAGCCCCCGGTGCGGCAGCTCCATCGGCAGGGACGTCACAGGCGTCGGCTACGTCGAGCACGCTGTCATCAGTTCATAGACCCGGATACTGTTCACGTCTTTCCCGTCGGCGACCGCGTGGGCAATATCCGCCTCCATGATGATGCCGGCCGGCTGACCGGTCCGCGCGTCCAGGACCATCAGGGCGCTCGCACCCGCGTGCTTCATCAGATAAGCGGCGGCAGCCACATGACCCTGCTGTTCTACCGTCGCCAACGGCGATCGCATCACGTCTGCGGCGGTGGCCGGGGGCACGACGCTGGTCTGCTCGGACATCTGCTCTACCCCTGCCTTTCGCCGGGATCCGGCCCGTGCCGATGCACTGGTAGCTGCCGTGTCGTGGATGTAACTGCCCACCTGCGTCCTCCTCCCTGCCTGGTTTCACCCGGTGACTAGGTCAAACCCGTTGCCTTCCGGGTCAGCGAAGGTCGTCCACAGGTGGCGGCCGTTCTCGTGGAACACGCGCACGACGGTGGCACCCAAACCCCAGCAGCCATCGGGTCTCCTGCTTGGTCTTCTGGGTGACGAGGTCCAGGTGCGGCCGGTTTTTGAGGGTTTTGGGCTCCGGCACCTGGTGAAACATCAGCAGCGGCCCGATGCTGGCCACGTCGTTAGCCTCGACGGTGGCCGACTCGGCCGTGGCGCCGGGACGAACTTGGCGCCGCAGGGCGGCCGGCCAGAAGCCGGCTAGCTTTTCCGCGTCCGAGCAGTCGATGTTCACGGCATCCAAGGCGACGGTCATCGGTGCTCCTGTTAAGTAAGGCGCGGCTGGGTCAGATGGCGGTGCGGCCGCCGTCGGCGGCGAAGACAGCGCCGGTGATATAGCTGGCCTTGGGTGAGGCAAGGAAAACGATCACGTCGGCGATCTCGATCGGCTGGGCGACCCGGGCCATGATGGTGGTGGCGCCGACGGCCTCGGCTTGCTCGGGTGACTGGATCGCGGTGTACACCGGCCCGGCGGCAATAGTGTTGACCCGGACGCCATCCGGGCTGAACTCGGCGGCCCAGGAGCGGGTCATCGCCGCTAGCGCGGCCTTGGTGGCGCCGTAGGCGGCGCCACCGGGCATGCCGACCTGCCCGGCCATGCTGCCGATGTTGACGATGCTGCCGCTTCCCCGGGCGGCCATTTTCGGGGCCAGCGCACCGACGAGGAAGTATGGCGCCCGGACGTTGGCGGTGAAGAGCCGCTCGAAGGTCGTTACGTCGAGCTGCGCCGTAGGTCCGAACCACGAGATCCCTGCGTTATTGACCAGAATGTCGACGGTGCCTACCTGCTCGGCGAGGTCGTCCAGCTGGGCAGGGTTGCCGAGGTCGGCGGCGGCGAAGCGGGCCTTCCCGCCCTCGGCAGTGATACGGTCGACCACCTCCGCGCCGCGCGCGCCGTCCCGACCGTGCACGACGACTTGCGCTCCGTGTCGGCCCAGCTCGTGCGCGGCTGCCCGCCCAATGCCTGACGTCGCGCCGGTGACCAGTGCGCTGAGGCCTTCGAGGTCTCGCTCCTCGTTCATGCCTTGTCCTTTCCACTGGCCGGCCAGGACGGCTGCCAGTACAGGACTGCTCCGCGTAGTGGCGGCTATCGCGGCCGCCGGTGACCTCAACGATGGCCTGCGCGGTTTCGGCTGGGTATTCGTAACATGACGTCACCTTGAGGGAGGCCAGAGAAGGCGGTCACCCTCAAGCGGCACGGGCTGACCTCTCGGCGAGCGGTCTGGCTAGTCGTGCAGGGTCTCAGCGAGCTGCCGGTGCCGCACGTTGCGCGAAGGACGTCTGGGACACTGGTAACCGAGTAACGAGCCGGTCGGCCTGGCCCCGAAGGGAGGGCCAGATGAACTCCGGGCCTGAATTCCCCGGCGGCGCGGACACGCCACCGGGTTACCTGCGCCTTGGCCCCATCGTGGGCCGCGAAGCCCAGCTCGCGCGGCTCCGGACCGTCGTCGATACAGTCCGGACGCAAGGCCAGGTTCTCGTGGTGCTTGGCGACGCGGGCATGGGCAAGACCGTGTTGCTGGCGGACGCGGCGCAACGGGCCCGGGCCGCCGGCCTGCGGGTGCTGTGGGCCACCGCCAGGGAGTCGGAGGCGAACCTCGCGTTCGCCGGCCTGCATCAGCTGCTGTCGCCGGTGCTCGACGGCGCTGCCGACCTTCCGCAGCGCCAGGGACAGGCACTGCGCGCGGCGCTCGGCCTATCCGCGGAGCCGGCCGCAGACCGGCTCCTGACGGGGATCGCCGCGCTGACCCTCCTGTCTGACGCGTCAGAGCGCGTCCCCCTGCTCGCAGTCGTCGATGACGCCCACTGGCTCGACCGCAGCTCGCTGGATGTACTGGCGTTCGTCAGCTACCGTCTGCGCGCTGAGCGCGTCGTGTTGCTGCTCGGCGCCCGGGGGCAGGCCCCGCCTCCCGGCTTTGACCGGGGTTTCGCGGAGCTGCGCCTTGAGCCGCTGTCAGCAGCGGACGCCGGCCTCCTGCTCGACATGCAGCCTCGACCGCCCCGCGGGCGGGACCGGGCGCCGGTGCTCGCCCAGGCAGAGGGTAATCCCATGGCGCTGATCGAGCTGGCTAAGGTGATCGCCGACGATCCCGCCGCCAGCCGCCGCTGGGCCGCCGAGCCACTGCCACCCAGCGATCGGCTAACCGCCGTCATCACCTCCCGGTTCACCGCCCTGCCAGAGTCGGCGCAAGCCGCACTGCTGCTCGCCGCCGTGGCCGACGGCCCGGACCTGGGCGCAGCAGCCAGCCGCGGTGCCGGGCCAGATGCGCGGGCCCTCGCGCCGGCCGAGCAGCTGGGCCTGGTCAAGGTGGACCGGACCGGCCTGCAGTTCTCCCATCCCCTCGTCCGCTCCGCCATCTACCACTCCGCGCCCTTCGCGCAGCGCGCCGCAGCACACCGCCAGCTCGCCGAGACCCTGCACGACCAGCCAGACCGGCGAGCCTGGCACCTGGCAGCCGCGGCCCTGCAAGCGGACGAACAGGTGGCGTCGCTGCTCGAGGCCACAGCTGACCAGGCACAACACCGCGGCGGCGCGGCCGCCGCGGCGCAGGCGATGGAACGCGCAGCCGAACTCAGCCCCGACCGCGCGGAAAAGGCACGCAGGCTGGTAGCCGCCGCGTCGGCCGCCATCTCCACCGGCCAGGCGGACTGGGTCCAGGATCTCGCTACCCGCGCTCTGGCGGTCACGGCGGACCCGGAACTGCGGCTGACAGCCCGCCGCGACGCCGGGTGGGCGCTGGCGTACTCTGGCCGGCGCTCCGCCGCGCTGTCCGCGCTCCTCTCCGTCGCCGACGAGGCCTCGCGTGACCTGCCGGCCCTCGCCTGGGACGCCCTCGCGGATGCAGCCACCGTCGGCTACTACTCGGGTGCGCCCGCCAGCCGCCAGGCCGTGAGCCGCATCCTCGACCTCCTGGAAAACAGTGAGCCGCCGCCGCCGTCCCCCGGCCATGGCCCGCGCGTTGATGCCGGCCCGCAGGGGCTCTGGATACGGGCCTGCACCGACCCGTTCGGGAGCAGAAACCAGCTCGTCCCGTACCTGCGCCGCATCGCTCGCTCTGCCCTTGACGAGCCAGCTCTGTGGCGCGCCGGGTCCGCCGCATGGCTCCTGGACGAATCCGACCTGGCGATCCACATGCTGCAGGACGCCATGCACCGGCTCCAAGCCCCCGGCATGCGAGGTACCAGCGGCCCAGGCCTGACCGCGCTCGGGTGGGCATACATCGACACAGGACGCTGGGACGAGGCCATGGAAGCTGCCGCCGAAGCCGCCGATCTGGCTGAGGCAAACCATATGGACATGGTTGCCGCGTCCGCTGACGTGATCACCGCCACCGTCTTGGCAATGCGCGCCGACTCCGCCGCGGCACGCAGGCATGCTGGCCGGGCGCTCGCCAGCGTCGATCCCGCCGAAAACGGACTGATAGCCGCCTGGGCCCGGCGCGCCCTCGGCGTCGCAGCTCTCGCCGACGGCAACTACCTCCAAGCGTTCACCCAGCTCCGCGGACTGTTCAGCGACGACGGCACGCCGTTGCACAACTACGCCTCCTACCTGGGGGTGGCAGATCTCGCCGCAGCCGCGGTCCGCGCCGACCGGCGGCTGGAAGGGCGCGACGTCATCGAGCGTGCACTCAGCCATCTGCACGGAATGGCCTCTCCCCGGCTCGAGCAGCTCATCGCCCGCGCCCGCGGTATTCTCGCCGACCCAGCCAAGCCAGAAGCCTATTTCGATCCAGCGCTCTCCGACCCCGCCGGAGACCAGTGGCCATTCGAGCGAGCACAGCTTCGCCTCGACTACGCCGAATGGCTGCGCCGGCGGCGCCGCATCAACGACGCCAAGCCGGTCTTGACGCAGGCTCTGGAAACCTTCCAGCGGCTTCGGGCCGGGTCATGGGCGCAGCGGGCAGAAGCAGAGCTGAGGGCGTCCGGGGTGGCGGTCGCCGCCCTGCAGGGCGCGCGCGACGCCCTGTCGGAGCTAACCCCCCAGCAGCGGCAGATCGTCCGGCTGGCCAGCGACGGCCTGACCAACCGCCAGATCGGCGACCGGCTCTTCCTCTCACCGCGCACCGTCAGCACGCATCTTTACCGGTCTTACCCTAAGCTCGGGGTCGTCGGCCGAAACCAGCTACGCGACGTGATCGCCCGCGACGGCGTGCCGTCGCCCGCACACGAAGAGGCCGAAGGCGAGACTCTCCATTGAGGGTTTCCCTCAAAGGAAAGGAAGCAGACAAGCCGTCGCCATGCCGCGCGCTGCGGGGCGGTGCTCGCGATCTGGGCTCGCGCTGATTGCCTCGGGCTGACGGATATGCCGAGAGCTGCAGCCGCGACATAACGCCTGGTGCCGTGGTGCGTGCGGGATTTCTAGCCAGCGGACGACTCTGCGGCGAAGACCTCTCGCAGCGACAGGCCGTAGGGCCAGAACGCGCTCTTGTCGCCCCGCTCCCACGCGTCCCGCTGGCCAGGGGCGGTGATGTCCCAGTCGGGGCGCACCTTCTCGGTCACAGCGCGCAGGTCTGCGCGCAGCTGGGCGGGTGATGGTCGCCCCCAGTACCAGTAGCCATTATGGACCGAGTAGATGACGAGGCCGGGCTCGAGCACGAGGGTGTACGGGATCATCGGATTGTGGTACGGATCGGTGTACTCGACGATGTCGAGGTCGCGCTGAACGGTCCGTTCGGGATCGATGAGGAAGGGCCAGTGCGCGCCGAGACCGTCGCGCATCTCGTTAGCCTCCATCATGGCGTCGGTGGAGATGGTCACGATCTTGGTGTACGCGACCTTCAGTTCGGGCTCCATCTCAACCAGCAGCCGGTGCTGCTCTCGGTCCTTGGGGCAGAACGCGCCGCGCGACAGTACCAGGACCATCGGGTCGGCTCCCTGCAGCTCGGAGAGCTTGCGTTTGGTTCCGCTGTGGTCGCGCAGCTCATAATCCGGGAACAACCCGCCGGGGACGATGTCTGAGCGCATGATGTGCCTCCCTGGTGTTTTGGCGTGGCCATAGTTATTAGTGCCGGGTCAGTTATCGGTGTGGGGTTCGCCGGCGCGGGGCCGATCAGGAGGGCAGGCCTTCCGCCTTGAGCCAGGCGGTGGCGACCGTCACGTAGTTTGCGTGATCCACGATGATCGCTTTGTCCATCGCGCGCAGGCCTGCTGTGGTCAGCCTGGCCGAGATCGCATTGAGAGTGTTCGCGATCGTGGCGTTGACGCCCTTCCTGTAGACCAGCGGCAGCACGTTCTGCGCGGCGAAGTTCGACTTGGGGTCGGCCAGTACCACCAGGTGGTCGGTGATGATCTGCGGCGTGGTTGTGAACACGTCCGCGGCCTGCACCTGGCCGTCCGTCACGGCTTTCAGCGTGATCGGGCCGGACTCATCGAGTGCGTCGAAGCCCTTGAACCTCAGCCCGTAGTGTTTCCACAGCCCGGCCTGTCCGTCGGCTCGGGTCTTGAACTCGGGCGGTGCGCCGAAAACCATGCTCCGAAGCCGGTTGACCATGCGCAATGTGGTCGTCTTGCCGCAGCCGCTGGGTCCGACCAGGATCATGATCTTCCCGTCCGGAACCTCCAGGCTGAGATCATCGACAGCGAGGGTGCCGCCGGGGTAGCGCTTCGTCACGTGCTCAAAGATGATCACGGCGATCCCTTCGGCGAAAGTCGCCCTCGAAAGGCCGCCATTGGGATGCGGGCGCGGGTTCGCATCCGCTACTGCGCAGTCGCCGTAGCCTCCTGGTGATGCTCAGCCAGCGACGGGTCGGATTCGTTGCCTTCCAGGTCGGCGACGGTAGCCCAGTTCGCGCTGCAACTGTCGAGGCCACGGATCCGAGTGGCCCCACCCGGTGCGGGGAGGCGCTCCGACTGCGGTTGCGAACCGAACGCATGTCTTACGGTGTGCTGCGGAGGACGACAGAGGGTATTCGTAGGCTGACGTAGTTTTGCGGGAGTCCGGCGACGGGCAGTCGGTCGCTTCCGGGCCGGCCCGACGTGGCATGCCAGCCGACCGCGGCGCCGGTCTGCTGGCTGGTGGTGAACAGGGCCCTGGCCAGTGCCTGGTCGCTTGCCTGGACTCCGCTGGTGATCGCGATCGACGCGGTCGGCAGTGCGGGCCCGACCCTAGCCGCGGTCAGTACCAGGCCGGGCAGCACCGCCGGCGCCGTCCCGGCTGGCTCGGCGAAGCCGAGGGTGAACAGCGAGGACCCGGCGTCGATGACGGCGGACACCACGCCGCGGGCGGCGAACGGCCACAACAGCAGGGCGAACACCACGTATGCCACGATGAGCCACGTCGCCAGCTGGCCTAGCAATACTCCTGGGTAGCGCGCATCCAATCCCGCCGCCGGTAATCGGCGAAGCGCCACGCCACTTGCTCGTAGACCCAGTCGACCGCCCGGTCCACCAACCGCGTCAGGCGGCTGTTGACCTGCCGTGACACGATCAGCGTGGCAGTGACGCTGGACACTGCCGCGAGCACCAGCAGGCCGCCAGCCACGGCTGCCACCACGCGGCCCGCCAGCGGCATCATTGTCGCGTCTCCGTCTGGATCACCGCCCCCGCGTCATGCTCGCCTGCCAGGCGCACCATGAACGGCCCGGCGACCATGGCCGGGCCGTCCTGGAACTCCAGTACCTGCCGCAGCCGTCCGGGCGGTATGGGCCATCGCGGTGATCCATAGTCGCTATTTGCGGCTGTCGGCCCGTATGCGCTCGGCGGCTGTGCCGGAGCCGGGCCCATCCGGACACGCGGTGCACGAGCACGATGCAATGCTCAGGGATTCCTCTCCATGCCGCCGGCCTGGTTCATGTCACCGGTTTCCTTCATATCGCCGGCCTGGTTCATGTCACCGGTTTCCTTCATATCGCCGGCCTGGTTCATGTCACCGGTTTCCTTCACGTCGCCGGTTTCCTCCATGTCGCCGGCCTGGCTCACGTCACCGGTTTCCTTCATATCCGTCGGTTCCATGTGGGTGGCTCCTTTTTAGTTCCGCGTTGGGTTGACTGCAGGGCCCGAATCGCGCCGGTGATTGAGACATCGGCCCCGCGAATTGCGAATCTGCTCGCGCCGCACTCGCGATAACGGCTCGCACCCGAGCAGGTTTTAACCCTCGACTCTCCTTTCATGCCTGACATTTCCGGCGAGAGCTTGTCCTGCACAACATCGTGCGGTGCCAGGACGTCGGCCGGTATTCGAAACATGACTGAACTTGGCCACGCTCGACGCTGACGGCGGCCTGGATCAATGGGCGAGGGTGAGTGTCCTCACCGCGGGCCTGTTGGCGGAGCGGCGCGTTCCGGGCAAGAGGAGCTGGTCCGAGCTCCTCGGTGGCGAGAGCGTGACTCCTGACGCCTGCCGAGGGCATCGAGCTCGCCCCTCTCGGCGGTCTGTGCCGTTGGCCCGTCTTCGATGCCGGGGCTGTACAGCACCGTGGCTGGATGTTCTGCCCGCCGCGGGTTGGCGCCGCGGAGACCACGTCAGCGGACTGCGGTGAGATGGGAAAAGGATTGAACACCAAGTTCAGATAGGAGCACCGCTTCCGGCGTTTTCGCGTGCCGGCGCGGGCGCTGTGGCGCGGGCGATCACGTCACGTAGCTGGTTTCGGCCGACAACCCCGAGCTTAGGGTAGGACCTGTACAGGTGTGTGCTGACGGTGCGGGGTGAGAGGAAGAGCCGGTCCCCGATCTGGCGGTTGGTCAGGCCGTCGCTGGCCAGGCGGACAATCTGGCGCTGCTGGGGGGTTAGCTCCCAGAGGGCATCGGGTTCGGCGGGCGCGTCGGCAACGGCTACGCCGCACGCTCTCAGCTCGGTTTGCGCCCGCTGCGCCCATGACCGGGCCTTTAGCCGTCGGAAGGTCGCTAGGGCTTGCGTCAGGACGGTTTTGGCGTCGTTGATCCGGCGCTGCCGCCGCAGCCATTCGGCGTAGTCGACACGAAGCTGGGCCGCTCGAAAGGCCACTGGTCCCCGGCCGGGTCGGAGAGCGCCTTGTCGAAATGGGCTTCGGCTCCGTCCGGGCCGGCCAAGATGCCGCGGGCTCGGGCGATGAGCTGCTCAAGCCGGGGAGAAGCCGTTCCGTCTAGATGGCTCAGCGCCCGTTCGAGGACGCGTTGTCCTTCCTGCCTCCGATCGGCACGGACCGCGGCAGCCGCGATATCGGCCACGCCCAAGTAGGAGAAGATGTTGTGGACGGGCGCGCCTTCCTCGCTGAACAGCTGGCGAAGCTGCGTGAAGGCAAGGAGGTAACTACCGTCGGCGAGGGCCGCGATCCCGAGGGCGCACCGGGCCCGGGCGGCTACTAGCCCGCATTCTGCTGGATCAGCGGTGGCCAGCGCCCGGTCGGCGTGTCGGCGTGCCGCGCCGGAGTCGCCGCGCATGGCCAGGACTGTGGCCGCGATCAGATCCGCGGACGCGGCGACGAGTTCCATCTGCTTGGCCTCAGCCAGGCAGGCGGCTTCGGCGCCAATTTCCTGGGCCTCGTCCCAGCGGCCCACGTCGAGGTACGCCCACCCGAGCGCGGTCAGGCCCAGGCCGCTGATGCCCTGCACGCCGGGTGCCTGCCGCCGCAGCATGGCATCGTGCAGCAAGGTGACCGCCAGCTCGGACTCATCCAGGAGCCACGCGGCGTAACCGACTCGCCGCAAGGCGGGCTCGTCCAGGAGATAGCCGCTGATCTGATGAAGGCACCTGAGGAGCTCGCTTCTGCTGCCGAACGGGTCGGTGCAGGCCCGTATCCAGAGCCTATGGGCGTTGACGTCAATGACCGGGTCCCGGCCCGGAGGCGGCGGGCCCTGGTGCTCCAGAAGTCCGAAAAGGCAGCTGACAGCCTTGCAGCTTTCGGCAGCGCCTGCATGGTGGACGGCGATGGCACCGTCCGAGAGAGCGTCCCAGGCGAGGGCCGGCTGGTCACACGCTGCCTCTTCGGCGACAGACAGGAGTTCCGCGAGCGCGGCAGCGTGGTGGCCTGAGCAGCCCAGCGCCCATCCCGCGTCGTAGCGGGCGGTCATCCGCAGTTGCCTGTCCGCTGTGACAGCGAGGGCGCGGGTGGCGAGATCCTGGATCCAGTCCGTCTGGCCGGTAGGAACGGCGGCCGATGCGGCGGCGACCAGCCTGCGTGCCTGGTCTGCTCGGTCGGGGCTGAGTTCGGCCGCCCGTTCCATGGCCTGTGCGGCGGCGGCCGCACCGCCGCGGTGCAGCGCCTCGGTGGCGGTGGTCTCGAGCAGCACCGCCACGTGCTCGTCAGGCTTCAGCGCGGCGGCTGCCAGGTGCCAGGCCCGCCGGTCCGGGTGGTCGTGCACGGCCCGAGCGAGCTGGCGGTGCGCCGCGGCACGCTGTGCGAAGGGTGCGGAGTGGTAGATGGCGGACCTGACGAGCGGATGGGAGAACTGCACGCCGGTGCTGTTCGCCGTGACCAGGCCCAGCTGCTCGGCTGACACGAGGGCGCGCGCATCTGCTCCGGCAGCGCGGCTGACCGCCGCGCTCAGGTCTGGGCCGTCGGCCACGGCGGCCAGCAGCAGCGCGGCTCGCGCCTGCTCGGGCAGGGCCGCGAACCTGGCGGTGATGATGGCGCTCAGCCGGTCCGTCAGCGGCAGCGGCTCGGCGGCCCAGCGGCGGCTGGCAGCCGGATCGTCGGCGACCACCTTGGCCAGCTCGATCAACGCCATTCGGGCTACCCTCGGCTTGTGCGATTACCTGCGCTCGGGCTCGTCCGCGCGGCGGGTCAGGCTGCGCGTCCAGCAGGCGGCCAGCGTCCGCCGCTGATAGGGGCCCGAGATCCAACTCCGGGAATCCCCGGTCAAAGCCGGCGGGCGGGGCCTGGCCTCGGGCGCCCAGAAGCAACACGACGGGCTCGGTGTCCAGGCGGCTGGCGGCGAACGCCAGGGCGTGAAGCGAGTTGCAGTCAAGCCAGTGTGCATCGTCGGCAACCACGAGGAGCGGTGAACGTTCCGAAAGATCCGACAGCAGGGTGAGGACTGCCACACCCATCAGCAGCGGGTCGGAAGCAACGGGGTCCGCGGCCAGGCCGAGCGCCCCCAGCAGCGCCTGTGCTTGCCGGCCGGGATGCCGGCAGCATTAGGCAGCACTGGCCGCAGGAGCTGATGCAGCCCAGCGAACGCGAGTTTGGACTCCGATTCCCGGCCGGTGACCGACAGTATCCACATGCCCGCCCGACGCGCCCGCTCGGCTGCGTCGGCGAGCAGCACGGTCTTGCCCAGGCCAGCCTCCCCGATGACCAGCAGGACCTGGCTTGCCTCCGGGACCGGATCCACGAGTCCGCGCATCCTGGCAAGGGCGGCTCGCCGGCCGATGATCGGTGTCGCCGGTTCACTAGGGCCTAGCATGTACCTGTCCTCCCGGCCAACCGTTCATAAGCGCCATGTCCGGGCTACTCAGCGTGATCGCCGCCTGAGTCCGGCAGACTGCGGACGAAGGAGTCGCCGTTGCTGCCCTGCAGACGGCGTCTCCCGATCATCACGAGATGTCCTGAACGACGCTAACCGCGGATTCGCGAGCCGGGACCGGGTGAGACTGGTGACCTGATCACCACCCTCGCGCTAGCGTTCTCGCGGAGCCCGGCCGTCGCGGCCGACGTCGACCCGCCCGTGCGTACCGGATCGTGCCTGCGCCCTGTTCACCGCCCTCGCCGTCCAGGACGACCTTGATCGCCTGGCATCTTCATCTCCTGTACGACAGTGCGGGCCTGTGTGCGGATGGACGACGACTGCTCTGCAGCTACGGTGCTTGCCCGGTCTCGCTTTGGGTGGTGTTGACATCACCAGCCTCAGAACACCCGGACCGGGTTTCCGGCACTAGCGTCTTTCCCGAAGGCCGTCGCGGCCGCGCCGCACATCAGCTGCGAGTGGGCCTATCCCGAGGGAGGAACGATGCGATGTTCCGCTACTTTCCCAACAACCACGTCTATTCCTCGGCGTTCACGCTGGCCCTGATGGCCGGCGGGCAGCTGAACCAGATGGACCGCTGGCTCGAGCCGTTGCGCGACGCCGGGCCGGAGCCCGATCCCGATGCCTGGAGTAAAGCATGGGATTCCATGGGTGAGGAGCAGGCCCGGTATGCGGCGCGAGACCTCGCGGACGGCTTTCCCTACGCGGCCAGCGCGCGCTACTTCAGGGCGGCCACCTACCGCTTGACCGGTGAGCGCCAGACCCCGCCGGGCCCCGCGAAGACGCGCAGCTACCAGGCCGCGCTGGCAGCGTTCGCGAAAGCAGTCGAGTACATGCCGCATCCGGTCGAGCGCGTCGAGGTCGACTCGCCCGACGGCATCCTGCCCGGCTACCTGATCCCGTCCGGCGCCGAGGGGCCGGCTCCTGTCGTGATCTTCTACAACGGCCTTGACGTCACCAAAGAGCTCCTGTACGGCTTCATCGGCGACCAGTTCAGGCTCCGGCGCATTGCCTGCCTGGTTATCGACACCCCCGGGACCGGGGAGCCGCTGCGGTTGCGCAACGTTGCGTCCCGGCCGGACTACGAGGTTCCGACCGCGGCGATCGTCGACTACCTGCAGACCCGGCCGGACATCGACCCTGCGCGGATCGGGCTGCTGGGCATCAGCCTTGGCGGCTACTACGCACCACGCGGCGCCGCGTTCGAGAAGCGGATCAAGGCGTGCTGTGCGTGGGGAGCGGTATGGGATTACGGCGCCACCTGGCAGCGCAGATGGGACACGAAGTCGAAGGCAACTCTGACGCCCTTCTGGCAGCTGCCGTGGGTGATGGGCACCGACACGATGGAAGAGGCCCTGGTCAGGGTCAGGGCATACACCCTTGATGACGCGATCCCGCAGCTGGCCCAGCCGTTGCTGATCGTGCACGGCGACCACGACACAGCCTTCCCCGTTTCGGACGCCGAAGCCGCGTTCGCCGCTGCCGGATCGAAGGACAAGACGCTGCGGATCTTCTCGGCCGGCGAAGGCGGTGCGCAACACGTCAACGCCGACGACCCCGACCCGGTCCGGCAGCTGATCGTCGACTGGTTCGCCCAGCATCTCGGGACCCTAGCCGGGCCCTCCGCCTGACCGGCCGCCGCCGAAGCTGCGGCCCTGGCCAACCCTTGCCTACGAGGCCATGTCCGGCTGGAGCGATGACGTCGCGTAAAGGGCGTCCAGCTGACGTGCCGACTCGGTACCCGGGGCCGCGGTGAAGACGGCCACCCGAAGGTCGCTGCGGTGTGCGGTCAGTATCTCGCAGTCCAGGTGCAGCAGGCCCAGCTCGGGATGCTCGATGGTCTTGCGTTCCTGGTCGTAGACGCCAACGCGGTGCGCTTGCCAGAGCGCGCAGAACCTCGGGCTGACCTCGCGGAGATCGGCGATCAGCTGGGCGAGGCGGCTGTCGGCCGGGTACCTGCCGAAGCTCGACCGGAGATCGGCGACGAGTGCTTCGTCGTACTGGGCCTGTTCTTGGTAAGAACGGAGGATTCGCACCGGCAGGCCAGTGAAGTTGCGCCAGACGAGGTTGCGTTCGCGCTCGGGGCGGTCCAGGGGATCACCTACGACGGCGGCCCACATCTTGTTCCAGGCGACCAGGTTCCAGCGCACGTCGTACACAGCGGCGGGACTTGCTGACAGCTGATCAACCAGCCGGCGCAGGCTGTCGGGGGGCGTATCGTGAATGCGCCGTCCGTCGGGTACTAGCTGTCCGGCGAGCTGGAACAGATGAATCCGTTCGGTTTCGCTGAGCCGGAGGGCGCGGGCCAGTGCGGCCAGCACCTGCGGCGAGGGCACGATCGCCCGCCCCTGCTCGAGCTGGACGAGGTAGTCGAGGGAGACGCCCGCCAGCTGGGCTACCTCCTGGCGGCGTAGCCCCGGCGCGCGCCGCCGGGCCGAGGACCGCAGGCCAACTGCCTCCGGCGTCAGCCGGTCCCGCCAGCTGCGCAGCGTTGCCCCGAACTCGCTGAAGGTAGCTGTCATGACCTCAAGGCTACGCTCCGGCACAGCGATATCGCCCCTGCCAGGAATCCGGCAAAGACCCCAAGCGGCCAGTACGGCGTTGCGCGCATGGGGTAGGACCGGACCGGTACAGGTGCGAGATGACCTGAGGGCCGCCATGGCAGCAGTCGCCGATCTTGCAGCACCGGGCGGCACAGGGAACTGGGGCCGCAGAAAACTGTTTCGCGGTGTCAATGGGCCCGCGACGACTCCGCGTTCTCGGCGGTTACGGCGTTGGCGGGCTCTGGCCCCGCCGGCACGCTGCCGGGCGAGGCGGGGCGGGCGAACAATCCGAATCCGACCAGGGCGAGTGCTGCGACCACCGTGCCGGTCCAGATCGCTCCTCTATCGCCCACGACGCCGACGACAACGCCGCCCAGCAAGGAGCCGACCGCGATCGACGCCTGGAATACGGCGGGATACAGCGCTGAGCCTGACCACAAGTCCTGGCGGTCCGCGGTGAACACCCACGTCTGCATGGCTACAGTCATGGCCCCGTACGCCAGGCCCCACACCCCCAAAACCACTACCACGGCCGGCCGCCAGCCGCCGACCACCGGCATCACGGCGGTCGCGACGGCCAGCGTCGCCGCCATGCCCACCACAGTCGCCTTCATGCGGCGGCTCAGAAGCCGGACCACGCCGAAATTGCCTACGAGACCCCCGACGCCGAAAACCAGCAGCAGCACGCCGACAACGCGCGGTCCGGCGTGGTCGGCCCTGGCGAGGAACGGCGTAATGAACGTGTACGCGGCGTACTGGCCCGCGACCAGGCCCAGTGTGACCACGAGCCCCAGACGCGCGTTCGGCGCGCGCAACACCCTGACCATCTCCGCCCTGGTCACAGGCCGTTGCACCCCGATCTTCGGCAGGAGCAGAGCCATCAGGATCAGCGCGAGCAGCCCAAGCCCTCCGGCCGCAGCGAACGCGATCCGCCACCCGAGCCACCCGCCCACGAACGCGGCGACGGGCACCCCGAGCACAATCGCGAGCGAGATCCCGGAAAAGATCACCGACCTGGCCCACGCGGCACGAGGCTCGGGAACCAGGCGTCCCCCGATGCTCGCGCCGATGGCCCAGAACCCGCCGATGCCCGCGCCGAGCAGGAACCGCGCGAGCAGCATCGTTGCGAAGTTCGGCGCCGCAGCCGACAATGCATCACTGAGGACAAACAGCACGGCCATCAGCAGCAGCACGAGCCGCCGGTCGAGCCGTCCGGACGCCACCGCCAAGGCAGGCGAGGCGATAGCGGCCACCACCGCCGGGACCGTGACCATGGTGGCAGCAGTCCCCTGGGAGACCCCCAGGCTCGTGCGGATGCCCGTGAGCAGCGCCACCGGCAGGAACTCGTTGGTAACCAGGGTGAATGTACCTAGCGCGACAGAGAAAACCGCAAGGCGCTGCCGCAAGGAGACAGCCTCCGTCATTGCCGTCCACTCCCCTCGCACTCAAGTGACGTCAACCGGAATCAGTCCCGGCGCCCAAGCCGGATCGGGCGGAATTCGCTCGCATCGGATCAGGCAGACCTGTCACCTTGTCATCGACCGCCATCAGCTCACGGCCATGCAGGTACTCCCGGTCCAGGAAGATGCGCGCATGGCGGACGAACAGCTCGGGGTATTGGAAATGAGCGCCGTGGTTCGCGTCCGGGTACAGGATCAGCTCGGCGTCGGGAAGGAACTGCTGCAGGATGTAGGAGTTGATCGTAGGGATCACGATGTCGTCGCTGCCGTTGACGACCAGGACGGGAAGCCGTAGGCCCTTGAGGTGGGCGTAGCTGGGATCCTTGGCGGCGCCGTAAGCCGAGAGCGCCGCGCCCTGGGCGGCGATGGACTGGCCGGACACGGGGGCGTCGCGGTCGGCGCGGGCGACGATGCGCTCGACGTAGGCCCGGCCGGCCGCCTGGCTGGTCTCTGTCGGCGCGAACAAGATCGGCAGCCACATGTCTTCCTGCCGCTCGTACTTGCGGGTGAACAGCTCCGCGACCCAGGCCGGTAGTGCGCCGATGCCCTCGCCGCCACGCGGCCCGGTGCCGACCAGCACCAGGCGGCGCACCAGATCCGGGCGGGCGAGAGCGACCTCCTGGGCGACCAGACCGCCCATCGAGTGGCCGAGGACGTCGATCGTGTTCAGTCCGAGCGCGTCGGTGAAGGAGATCGCGTCGCGGGCCATGGCCTCGATGGTGTCGGGCACGATCCCGCTGGACGAAGCGACGCCCGCGTTGTTGAACAAGATGACCTCGCGGTCCTCGGCGAACGCGTCGCTCAGGGCCGGGTCGTGGTCGTCCAGGGTGCCCATGAAGTGCTGGAAGAACAGCAGCGGAGGACGTCCGGGCATCCCGAATCGCCGGTAGCCGAAGCGTATTCCGCCGCCCTCGGCGTACAGCGTCGGGACCGTGTCATGCGTGAACGAGGTCACGGGAATTCTCCTTTGAAGGCAGCCTTGGCCGCGTTCGGATCGATGTGCGAATTGGCTGGTGAGCCGCGCTTCAGACGGCAGTGCGGCCCCCGTCGGCGGCATCAGCGACCGCACCGTCGCGGGTGACGTCCCGCCCGTCCACGACGACTTCGGCACCGTGCCGGCCCAGCGCGTACGCGGCTGCCCGGCCGATGCCGGCGGTCGCGCCGGTGACCAGGGCCGTCAGGCCTTCCAGGTCCCGCTGCTTGTTCATGGCGCGTCCTTTCGGCTGATTGCCTCAACCATGGACGGCGCCGGGCCGCTTGGGTATCCGACGCATGACTGCACATGGCGGATGCCTGCGCCGTCAGCGCGGCGACTCTGCCGGGGCTGCCTGCTCGCACAGACCGGCAATTCCGGCGTGACGAAGCGCTGCACCACGAACTCGCGCCGGCGCCCTTGGCAGGTTGGGGTCTGCGGAGCTACCAGCGAGGAAGAGCGGCAAGCTACAGCGGAAGGCGGACCGTGACGGACGAGAAGCTGACCGCGGTGCCGGGATGACTCCCGGCCCGGTGAACTGGGACCCTACGTGCCGGGCGGCCGGGGTGTGTCCGTCGAGCCGCCGTGCCTGGATCTGGCAGCAGGTGGTGGTGCAGTCACCTTACGTATACCAACGTTCTGCGGCGCCAGCCAGGCTAGGTCTTATAGGGCAAACCGGCGAAGGGTCGCGGCCTGCCCTGATCACAGCAGCAATACGGATACCGGAGGTTGGCATGACCGCTTACATGGTCGCTCAGGTGGAGATCCTGGATCCGGAAGAGTGGGAGCGGTACAAGCAGATCGCCGCGCAGGAGATCGCCCGGCACGGCGGGCGGTACCTGGCGCGTGGCGCCAGCCCGGAAGTGCAAGAGGCGGACTGGAACCAGCCGGAAAACGTGCAGGTCAACATGGTGGCTTTCCCGACCATGGAGCACGCCCACGCGTGGTACTCCTCACCGGAGTACGCCAAGGCGCTGGCTTTCCGGCACCGCGCGGTGCACCGCCGCCTGTTTTTCGTGCACGGCACAGACGAGCTGCAAGCCGCAGGCGCGTAACGCGCCACAAATGATCAACTCACGCGGGTGGCAGCGCAGATCTTCCGCCTGGCGCATCACGCCGGTAGCCGTCAACAGCCTGACCATAGGCGCTGCGGCAGTAATTCCTCCAGAAGGAGATTCGCATAATGATCATCTTCGACAACCCTGCCAGCGTTCCCGCCCCGGCTGGCCAATATTCCCACGTGGCGAGCGTCGGTCTTGCCGGCAAGACCGTCCTGCAATTGTCCGGCCAAGTCGCCGTCGACGCGGACGGCAAAATCGTCGGTACCGACCTGACGACCCAGGCGGAGTTCATCATGGACAACATCAGCGCGATCCTGGCTGCTCATGGCGCCACCCTTGCCGATGTGGTCAATCTCCGCACGTATCTCACCGACATGAGCAAGCTCCCTGACTACGGCAAGGTACGAGCAGCGCGCTTCACCACGCCGCCGACCATCACAACTGTCGAGGTGTCCCGCTTGTTTATGCCCGGCGCGCTCCTCGAGGTCGAGGCGCTCGCCGTCATCTGACCCTCCAAACCATGTCCAGGGATCGAGGTTGTCATGACGACCACGTACACCCGGCCTTCCTGGGCTGTCCGACGGGTGTCGGCGATGCTGACGCGGCTGATGGACCTGGGCGTTCCGTTGGGCTCCCTGCGGCTCCTCGAAGGCCGTCGGACTATTCCGGTAATGCTGTTCCGGCTCGATGGACACGACTGGCTGGTGTCGATATTCGGCGAAACAGGATGGGTCAGGACGCTCCGGGCGACCGGTGTGGTCCGGCTGCGCCGAGGCCGGCACACCGAGACGTTCGCAGCGGCCGAAGTCTTCGGCGAGCAGAGCACGGCCGTGGTTGCGCAGAAGCGCCGGCAGACCAGGATGAATCCGCTCGTGGGCCAGGCACTCCGTTCCGGGCACGGTCACCCTGTGTTCCGGATCGAGCCGCGATGACCCGGGTGGCAGTGGCGTCCTCCCCCATCTGACCGGCGACACGTACCCGTTCACCCAGCGGTGCCCGCGGGCGCCGACGCCCGCGGTGAACCGGGCGTACGCAGCGACGTCATGCCTGGGCCGGTTGCCTCGACGGTGCCGGCGAAGTCCCTCTCGAGCACGACCGGGAAGTGGTGCTCGATCCTCCCCTTCAGGTACCCGCCGGCGACGGACACGTCGAACCCATTCACCGAGCTGGCCAAGACCCTGACCAGCACCTCACCCTCGCCGGGCTCGGGGACGGGCAGCTGGTGCAGGCTCGGCGGGGCGCCGAAGTTGTCGATGGCCATGGCCTTCATCGCATGTTCCTTCTTCCTCACTGGCACTAGGTCGCGGATCCGGATGTTGTTCAGTCCTTGGCGGACCGCCATGGCCCGGGCGATGTCGGCTTTCGTGATAATGCCTTCCGGTCGGCCAGGCCACCGGCCGTCCACGACGACAAGACGTCGCGCCGAGGTGGCTCATCAGGAAGGCCTGCTCGCGGCATTGCCGAGGGTGAGCTTTCCGGTGAGCATTCTGACGCCCGACCAGCGCCTGAGACCGCTACGCACGTCGAATGGGGAATCCAGTAGGTCATTCAGGTTCCCGCTCTGTTCTCACACCGGGCCACGCTCAGCACTGTTCGCGCCGCGGGCGCCTGTGGAGCAGGAAGCTGCCCGCGGCCCCGGCGGCGAGCACAGCGAGAGCAGCGGAGTAGGCCAAGGCGGTCCGGTGCAGGCCGAAGTGCGTGGTGGCCACGCCGGCGATCACCACCGGGACGCTGAACGCCAGGAAGAAGACGATCCAGATGGCGGCAATCAGGCTGGCGCGCTGGCCGGGGCTAGCTAGCAGGGCCAGGATGCGGAAGGCGCCGAGAAAGAACCCCATGCCGAAGCCCCCGCCGGCCACCGCGGTGCCGGCGAGGAAGGCACCAGCCGATGCTGCTTCGATCGCGGCGAGGGTCACCACGGCGCCGGCCACCAGGGTCAGGCAGCCAGCCAGCATGGCCGCGGGGCCACTGACACCGCGCAACGCGACCGTAGCCGCAGCCCCGATCCCGGTGACCAGGAAGATCACCAGGCCGCCCCACAACAGGTCCCGCGAGCCAAGCACCTGCGCGGCCAGCGACGGGCCCAGGGACAGGTAGAACCCGCTCAGCGCGGGCGCCGCGATCATAACCGGCAGGGCCGCGGCGAATGCCCCGCGTGCCTGTCGCGGCACCGTCATCCGTGGCCGCAGCGCGGCCAGGAAGCCAGGCCGCTCCGCCGCGGTCTCCGGAATCGCCAGCACGGCCCCGGCGGCGACGGCAAAGGCGCCGAGCAGCAGCCACCAGACCAGGTGGGTGGGCGCCGGCCCGTACTGAACCAGAGCACTGGTGCCCAGACCGCCAGCTGCCAGGCCCGACAGGTTGGCGGCGCTGGTGACCACCGGCCCTCCACCGCTGCCCTCGGGCTGCAGGTCGATCAACGCCGCACCGACCGCTCCGGCCGCGGTGCCGACAGCGGCGCCCGACAGTGCCCGCGCCGCGAACAGCAGCCCAACGCCGTGCGCCGCCAGGAACAGCGCGCACGCGCCCGCTCCGGCCGCCATCGCGACCGATATGACGCGTCGGCGCCCCAGGTAGTCCGACACCGACCCGAACACCAGCAAAGCAACAAGGAGCCCGAGGGCGTAGACGCCGAAAACGGCGGTCAAGGTGATCGCCGAGAACCGCCACTCAGTTTGGTAGACGCCATACAGGGGCGAGGGGGCCGCCGCCGCGAACAGCAGCAGGAACCACGCCCCAGCCACCAGCCAGAACGCCGCCGACCGCGGCAGGGCCGGCCGCGGCGCGTTCTCCTCGGCAGCCCTGGTCACCATTTGGCGATCTGGTATTGCGTCGCTTCCCGCGCGCTCGCGGCCTGTGCCGGCGCTGCGGATGGTCATCGCCGCTTGCTCTTTGGGACCGTGTCCTGCGTGAACCTGGTCATGACGCCAGAGTCCCGGCGGTACGGGCGGGACGGTATACGAAACGTGACTGCACTTGTGCCATGCCAGAGTCACGCGGATCCTTCTCGGCTGGCAAGAGCTGCGATAACGCGGGCCGCATGCCTCATGCGGCGGTTTCAGAGCGGACGGCCCGCTGAGTCTGTCGGCCTGACCAACACCATCATGCTCGTTCAGACCTGGTGAGACGTTTTTCAACTGCATTCAGATCACGCCGACGGATGTGCGCCGTGCTCAGGGGTGCTGCACCTTGGGGGCGGCGTCGAAGAGCGCGGCGGCCGCGGCCCGGGCGGTGGTGGCCGCGGAGGGGTCGTGGTCCATCCGCGCGGACAGGCCCGCGCCGTCGTACAGGAGGTGGAGCTGCCGGGCGAGGGCGTCGGGGTCGGCCACGCCAGCCTCTCCCGCGAGGGTGGTGAACAGAGTCCGCACCCAGTCCCGGTACGCCTCGGCGGCGCGCTCCACCGCGCCGCCGACGGGGGCCTCGGCACTGGCCATCACGAACGCGCACCCGTTGAACGCGGGATCGGTGAACTGCTCACCCTGTGCGTCGAAGACGCCGATCAGCCGTTCGCGAGGGGTTCGGAATCGTGCCAGGGCCCGGCTGATCCGCTCAGTGGTACGGGCATGGCGGGACTCCAGATAGGCGCGGACCAGCTCTTCCTTGCTGCCGAAGTTGCTGTAGAGCGATGCCTTGGCGACTCCCGCGCGACTGATGATGCGGTCGATGCCGACGGTTTGCACGCCCTCCCGGTAGAAGAGCTCATCGGCAGCCGCCAGGAGGCGTTCACGGGCAGGCGGCCCGGTGGCCTCCCTGTTGCGCATGGATGGATCCTTTCAGACTGATCTGTCTAGGCTACTGTCTCTGCGAGAACCTGAACGCGGTTCGCGCCGGGGACCTCGATCTCCTTGGTCACTGCTCTTCTTTTCTGCTGGCGGCTGAACTTCCGGCGGGCGTCAGCGGCGGATGAGGTCGAACTCGTTGCCTTCTGGGTCGGCGAAGGTCACCCAGCGGTTGCCGTTCTCCTCGATGTCGCGGATGGGAGTGGCGCCCAGACCGGTCAGTCTGCCGATTTCGGCGTCCCAGTCGGTGGCGGCCAGGTCAAGGTGCAGCCGGTTTTTGACGGTCTTGCCTTCAGGGACCTGGTGGAAGACCAGGCGCGGCACCGACACGTCGGCCGGCCCGATGGTCACCGCTGCGTGTCGCTCGTCGGCGTCGGCGGCCACCTGCAGGCCCAGGGCCTCGGCCCAGAAGGCCGCGAGGGCCGCCGCGTCCGCCGCGTCGATGCTCAGGCCGATGATCGTGTTGCTCATGGGATCGGTTTCCTCGGTGGTCTCGGGCCGCGTTCGCGGCGGGAATGCGGAAGGTGTTCAGGCGGCGGTCTTGCCGCCGTTCACTGCGACGATCTGGCCGGTCACGAAGCGGGCGTCGTCGGATGCCAGGAACTTGATGACATCCGCGATGTCATCGACGTGGCCGAGGCGGCCGGCCGGGACCGTGGCCGCCATGGCGGCGGCCGCCTCCTCACCACCGGCGAAGCGGTCCAGGCCACCGGTGGCCACCGGGCCCGGGGCCACGGCGTTGACGCGGATGCCTCGGGCGGCCACCTCGAGCGCCGCGGACCGGGTGAAGCCATTCACCGCATGCTTGCTGGCGCTGTACAGCGCAGCGCCCGGGCCGCCCCGCTCACCGAAGGTCGAGGAGAGGTTGACGATGCTGCCGAAACCCTGCCCCGTCATCACGCGCAGCTCATGCTTGAGGGAGAAGAAGACACCGCGGACGTTGATGTCGAAGACGGCGTTGTATGCCTCGAGGGTCTGGGTGACCAGCTGCCCGCGGCTGCCGGTGAAGCCGGCGTTGTTGATGGCGACGTCCAGTTTGCCGAAGGTTTTGACGGTGCCGTCGACCAGGGCACGGACGTCGTCCTCGATGCTGACGTCCGCCCGGATGTACTCGGCGTCCGCGCCCAGCTCCCGGAGCTCCGCCGCGAACGCCTTGCCTTCCTCGTCGCGCCGTCCCGAGACGACGAGGGCCGCGCCCTGGCGGGCGAACGCCGTGGCCGTCGCCCGCCCGATGCCGGCCAGGGCCCCGGTGACCATTACCACCCGCTCGCTCATGTGATGCCCTCTCCACTCGGATGCCGAGGCGGCCTGCTCCCCGCCCGCGAGCCACACGTCGGCACACTGGCGAAAGCCTGTCGGTTCTACAAGGTAGACAGGTCTGTTCGATATGTCAACGGCGAACCTGTGGGATGCTCGCCGTCCTAAGGCCGACGCCGCTGCGTGCCTCAACGGGTCACCGCCCGCTGAGGTGAGGAGCGGTAAACTGCCTGGCAAACAGCCTGTTAATTAACGACGAAGGGTCCAGTAACCCGAGGAAGCACGCTGGACTCTCCGAGGCCGGGATCGCCAGCGGCAGAGCCAGCCGGGCCTGCATTGACGTGGACCGCTCTGTCTGAACGCATATCTGTCTTTATCAGCCAGACAGGTCTGTTGATGGCAGCACGAGTGGCGGTTTAGACCCCTGGACACGGACTCGAAATCCACGAGCGCAGGCGGCTTCGAAGCACCGGCCCCTCGCTCGTAGGCTTATAGGGGCACTATGTTGTTGAGTCAGGCCCGACCTGCGGTGCGCCCGCGGGGACGGGCAGCGGCCGGCGGCCGCCCGAGGTGATGACGCCGTAGACGCGGTCCAGGTCGAGCCGGATCACCAGGCGCTGGCGGGCGATCATCTCGGCGAAGAACGCGTCCTCGTCCTGGGGCCCGTAGAACGCCGAGTGCACCTCAAGCAGTTCCATGCATGCTTCGTCGCCGGCCTCGCCGGCGGCCGGGCTGAGCGTGGCGGGTCCTTCAGCGGTGGCGTAGGCCCAGAAATTGGTCCCGGTGACGTGCAGCACGGCACGGGGGTCCCTGGCCAGGTTGGCGGCCTTCAGCCGGTCGGCAGTTGTCGAGATGCGCGCCGTGCGGCCGCCTGGGTCGGGCAGATACAGCACGTTGGTCAGCTGGGGAAGACCGCTGCGGTTGATCGTGGCCAGCACCCCCTCGCGCCCGGCCGCGATCAGGGCTCGCAATTCGGCCTCGGTGGCCATCAGCGGGAACCGGTCTCGTCGGCAGCGGCCTGCGCTGGGGAGGACACCGGTGCTGGTCCCGGCGGTGCGGCGGCCTGGCCGCGGGCTGCGGTGAGCATCTTGGTGAGCGAGGCTGCGGCCAGCAACGCGCCGCCTGCCACGGCCGCCGTGGTCAGGCGCCGGCTGAGCGGCGGCCCGACCCGGAACCGGCCTGGACCGGCCGCCGCCAGTGCGGCGGCTGCGGCCAGGTTTGTCAGCGGCAGCTCGAATCCGCGGTTGGCCGCGAGCGGCCCGCTGGCCCGGTGGGTCGCGGACGCCACCGTCATGGCACCGATGATCGCCAGCGGTCCGGCCGGGTCTGCGACGCCGGCAACGGTCAGCAGACCCCCGCCGAGTTCGGTGGCGCCCGCAAGGGCGGCCATCGGCTTGCCAGGGGTCAGCCCGATCCGGTCAAATCCGGCCCCGGCACGTTCCAGTCCTGGGCCGCCGAAAGCCCCGAACAGCTTCTGCGCGCCGTGCACGGCCAGGTAGGAGCCGAGCACAAGCCTGGTGCCGAGCAGCATCACATCACGCATGTCGTTTTCCCTTCGTGTCGAAGTCATGCCCTCTGCCTGCCATGTGCGTCAGGCGGCGCGCAGGGCGGGCGCGATGTCGGTGGCGTAACGGGCGATGGATTCCTCACTCCTTCGCACGACACGCCGCGGCCATCCGGGCACCGGACCGGGCCGGCCTGCTTTCTATAATCCGACACGAGAATATCCGATCCAAGATAAAACCGATGGCGACGGTACCCTTGGAACATGCACGCGGAGCCGTCCGCCCCGGCCGGCAAACTCACCCAGCCCGCCGACCTGACCTGGTTGCTGCACCGTGCCGCACAGCGCATGCGCGCCACCCTCGATCAGGTAGCCCAGGCGCAAGGACTCACCGGGGTGCGCGACTGGATCGTGCTGTCGGCACTGATCGCCCAGCCAGGCCGGACCCAGCTAGCGCTCGGCCACGCGCTGGGGCTGGACAAGACCACCCTGACCTCCCTGCTGGACCGGCTGGAAACCGGCGGGCTGATCATCCGGAGCCTCGACCCGCACGACCGCCGAGCCCGCATCCCTCAAGTCACCACAGCCGGACGGCGGACCCAGGCCCGCGTGACCCGTGCCCGCGACCACGCCGAAGCCGAACTGCTCAAAACATTTAGCCCTCAAGAGCAACACCTGCTGCGCGACCTGCTCACCCGCCTCGCGGCCGACCAGCCAGGCCACTGCCTGCACACCAGCGGCTCCTGCATCTAACAGGCCAGCCGTCCTGTCACGGCCGACGAAGGGAAGGGTCGCCTACTCCGCAACCTCGGCCGCTGCGCGCGGTGATCCAGGCTGGCCCGATGTGCCGCGTCGCACGCCCGGGCCTGGGCGTGATACACCGCAGCATCCGGGAGCGTTTGGCCGGGAACTCCAGCCCATCTCCCATCCTATTACCTTGATTTCTAGAAATGGATTGCCAGTTTTAGATTTCAAGTGTAGGTTTAGCCCAGACATCGGGAAACACCGGCCGGCCGTGCCAGCCGCCCAGCTGAGCAACAGGGAACCGGCCACGGTCCGCAACGACTCGGTCCAGCCCGCGAAAGAGCGCCATGACCGAGCCAGCCGCAGCACACGCCACAACCAGCGCGCCCCTGCCGCCACCCCCAGCCAATGACCCCAGCCCGCCACGGGCCTCCAGGGCCGATTTCGCGCGAGCCCGGCCAGGTGCACTCAGCTGCCTGGCAGGCGGACCTGACTACCGGCACGTGAACCTGTTTCCAGACCAAGGAGATCCGCTATGAGACGCCGAACCTTCGACATACTGGTCAGCGTCGCTGGCCTGTTCCTGGCCGTCACGCTGATCGTGTCCGGCCTGCTGCTGACCTGGGCCCACAACTTCATCGGCAACGAGGTGCGCACCCAGCTCGCCGCGCAGCAGATTGTCTTCCCGGCCAATAACAGCCCGGCCATCAAGGCCCCGGAGTTCGCCGCGATGCACCAGTACGCGGGGCAGCTGATGACTACCGGTGCCCAGGCCGAGGTCTACGCGGATCACTTCATCGCCAACCACCTCAAGGTGATCGGCGGCGGCCTGACCTATTCCCAGCTGTCGGCCAAGGCCATAGCGCAGCCTAACAACGCCAAGCTGGCTGC
>Ga0209333_1000216_pt1 | contig 32206 bp, 35 predicted proteins | sample BlaSpr_A8_OM2_O3_FD_187982 | JGI IMG/M metagenome (GOLD analysis project Ga0209333, IMG submission 187982) | Forest soil microbial communities from Thunder Bay, Ontario, Canada - Black Spruce, Ontario site 2_A8_OM2_O3 (SPAdes) (version 2) | ecosystem: Environmental > Terrestrial > Soil > Boreal... | reverse complement strand
ACGCCGAGCGCATCGGGGCGATGTTTGGCACACCTCGCCACTTCGCCGAGCTGTTCTCAGAAGCTCTGATAATCACGCCGAGCCGGCTGCACGCCTAGCCGCGGCGAGTTCAGGGTGGTGGGTGGGCGGCTAACGTGCGCCCGTACTGCGGACGGAGTCGGCCTCGATCGTCATGATCATCCGCGTCTCGGGGCGGCCGCTGAAGTTGGGATACGGCCGGCCGAGGTACTTGCCGGAGATCTCGTCGATGCTCTGCGTGCCGCCTTCGGTCGTGGTCGCGATAACGCGGCCGCGTACCGCGAAGTAGCGCCGGGTGTTGTCGGGATCAGCGATGTTCACCGCCACGTGGGGGTCACGGGCGACGTTCCGCGCCTTCTGCGAGTGGTCCGGGGTGTTGATAAGGATGTGCTCGCCATCGGTGCTGACCCAGGTCTGGGTGAGCTGCGGCGAGCCGTCGGGCATGACAGTCGCCACGAAGCACAGGCTCGGGCGGCCGAGCAGGTCAAGCAGCTCGTCCGGTAGCGATACGGGCACAAGAGGACTCCTCCCAAGATTAGGCCGGGTCGTTCGCAGACCCTAGCGGACGGCGATGCCACCACGCCGGCCGGCTCAGCAGCAGCCCGGTCCGACATCCGGGCCGGGTGCCGGTGGCAAGTTCGGGGCCGTTGCCTGAGCCGAATCGGCCGATACGCCCGGAAGCAAGACCCGGCTACGGGTCGGCTGGGAGGCGCTATTGACGGTTACCTTAGGTGTAGTAGTCGTTGCCCTTCGAAAATTCGACGAAGGTGCATGCCTGATCGCCGACAGTCCAGGCGTCATGGCCAGGGGGAAGGAGCATCACGTCCCCCGCCGAGAAGTCCTCCTGCGAGCCGTCGCCCAGGACCACCCGCAGTGTGCCCGCGGTCACCACGGCCACGTGAGGCAGCTCGCATTGGTCTGTCCCGGCGTACGCCTTCAGGTCGTTCGACCACCGTGCGCCAGCCTGGAAGGTCACCTCGGTAACTGCGACGCCGTCGAGCTCGGCCGTCCGTTTGGAGATGAGCCCGTGCGCGTCGGGACTGATGTCGGCGAGGTGGGCCTTCTGCATGGCTGGGTTGTACGTCGGCATGGTCCCGAGCCTGGCCGGCCGCTGCCGGAAAGTCGAGTACTTCAGTCGGATATATAGCTTAGATCAGCCGAGGAGCAGCCGGATTCGGCGCAGTCTGGGGATCAGGTCGTTGAGCGCCGCCTGAGAGCGTTCCGGCTCGCCTTGGGTCATCAAGCGGCGCAGCCCTGCATCGCCCGCCGCGGCACCCAGGGGGATCCAGTCCAGCATCATCTGGATCCGGTGCGGCACGGCATCGACGACCTGCGCCGGGTGGATGCCGCCGTAGGCCGAGCAGATCCGCTGGATACGTTCCGCGCAGGCCTCGTCCCCGGTGCCCCGCCACAGCGGGACACAGTTCCATGCGATGAAGGCCAGCTCCATCAGCGGCGTTGTCGGCCCGGCGAGGTCCCAGTCGAATACCCCGGCCACATCGTCGCCGTCGAAGCAGACGTTGTAGGGGGCGATGTCGTTGTGTCCGATGAGGGATGCGTGCGGCACGTGCGGGTACCGCCACGGGCCGGGATGGCCGAACCCGGCGGCCACGTCGTGGAAGCGGCGCGTCCACGACACCAGCGAGTCGATCTGGCCCGGCGTCAGCACCTCGGTATCAACATCGACGACGCGCCCGGGCAGAAACGTGAGAACCTCCCGGCCCTGCCGGTCGAACCCGAGCACGGTGGGGATGTGATCAAGACGCGGGGCGAGGAAGCCGAGCAGGGCGTGCACTGCCGGCGTCCACGGGCCGGCCGGGCGATGCACCGTGCCGCCGATCCGCCACGCGCCGCCCACGTTGCCCGCCAGCCACACCGGCTGCTCTGGTTCACCCTCGCTGGCATCACCCACGCCTGCAGTATCGGTGCCAGCCTTAAACCTTGTCTGCGTGGATCCCGCCGCAGCAGTCGTCTGGCCGGCCGGCGGCTCGGCCCGCATCTCGGCGCTCAGCCGATGCGCTGCGCCAGCGAGACGATGATCCCCTCCGGGCCCCGGACGTACGCCATCTTCCAAACGCCCTCGTACTCCCCGATACCCCCGACCAGCCCGAAGCCGTCCTTCGTAACGCGATCGACGGCAGCCTGGATCTCCGTGACCTCGAAGGCCACGTTGCGCAGCCCCAGCTCGTTGGCGGGCGCGGCCGGCGAACCAGGCAGGTGGTCGGGCCGGACGAAGCTCGAGAGCTCCAGTCCCGTGCCCCCATCAGGCGACCTGAGCATGAGGATCTCGCTGCGCGAGTTGGGAATGCCGATGACCGTGTCCAGAAACTCGCCCTCGATGAACATCCTGCCCTCGACCTCCAGGCCCAGCGCAACGAAGAACGCCGTCGCGGCGTCGAGGTCTGCGACGGTGATGCCGACGTGGTCGAAGCGCCGTACGTATGACATGTGATCCATCCTCCAGTTGATCGCGTCGAGCGCGTTACCGCACCGAGGCGGACGCCTCCTCATCTGCCGCAATGCGGCAGACATGAAGTTACTGTGTGCTGGTGACGTCCCCGGGGGAGCGCGAGAAGCTCGCGGCGGTCTTCGGCCAGCCTGGCGTCGCCGACGCCTACCAGCACCGGCCGCCGTACCCGGACGAGGTCTTCGACCTCCTGGAGCGGCTCATCGCCGACCGGCCCCGCGCGGTGCTGGATATCGGCGCGGGGGAGGGGGCGCTCGCCCGGCCGCTCGCGTCGCGCGTCGACCACGTTGACGCGCTGGATGCGTCGGCGGCGATGGTCGAGGCGGGACGCGGCAGGCCCGGAGGCCGGCGGGGGAACCTGCGCTGGATCGTCGGCGCCGCCGAGACCGCCGACCTCGGTGGGCCCTATGCGCTGGTCACCGCCGGGGCATCGCTGCACTGGATGTCGTGGAAGCCCACGCTGGCACGGCTGATCGCGGTGATGGCCCCGAACGCGTTCCTGGCGGTGATCGAGCACGGTCACCACGATTTGCCGTGGGGCGCGGGGCTGAGCGAGGTCATCACCCGTCACTCGCGCAGTCCCGGCTACGATCCCGGCTTCTCGCTCGTTGACGCGCTCGCCGCGGGCGGCCTGCTCGAGATCGCCGGCCGGGCGGCGACAGCGCCGGTGCCGTTCCGCCAGCCGCTGGCGTCCTACGTCGAGCATTTCCACTCGACGGCAAGCCTGGCCAGGGAGTGGATGCCGGCTGCCGAGTCCGCCGCGTTCGACCAGGCGATCATCGACGTTGCCGCGCCGTACGCGGCCGGCGGCATGCTCGAGATGGCGGTCGTGGCTCACGTCACCTGGGGGCGTCCCGTTCTAGCCGGTCTGTGAGGGTCTCCCTGGGCGGGTGGCCGCGAAGAGCGAAATAGTTTTTAGCTAGTGAGCAACCTCTGGGGTCTTCCGGGGTTCTTTGTACATGGAGCCAGCCAACACGTGGACTTGGACGCGGCCGCATTCGTCGGCGGACGCGGTGACGGCGCTGTATGAGGCGCATGCGCTTGGACTGGTGCGGCTGGCGGTCGTCATGACAGGCGACCAGGGCAGCGCGGAAGACATTGTGCAGGACGCTTTCCTTGGTCTTTACCGCCGCTGGGACAGCCTGACCGACCTGCCGTATCCCCTGGCGTACCTGCGCGCCAGCGTGCTGAACGGCTGCCGCACCGCGCTGCGCCGCCGGTCCCGGGCCGACCGCGCGCATTACCTCAGCGAGGTGCCGAGCGAGTCCGCCGAGGCACGCGCGCTGCTATCCGAGGAGCAGCGCGCTGTCGCGCGGGCGATCAGGGACCTGCCGGACCGGCAGCGCGAGGCTCTCGTGCTCCGCTACTACCTCAACCTGTCCGAGGCCGACACGGCGGAGGCGATGCGCGTCAGCCGTGGCGCCGTCAAGTCCGCAACGTCCCGGGCGCTTGCCACGCTCGGACGACGTCTCAAGGAGGGGCAGTCATGACACAAATTGAGGACCTCGTGCGATCCACGACACGCGCGCTCGCCGGGACCGTCGGCACTGTCCGGCCGCTTCCTGCGCTCCCGCAGGAGCCATCGCTCGATGAGGTCTCCCGCAGACGCAGCTGGCGCCGGGCAGCCCCGCCCGCCCCGCTCGCCGCGCCCGCCCCGCTCGCCGCGCCCGCCCCGGCAGCCCGGCTCAGGGCTGCCCAGAACGCAGCCGCTGACGCCACGGCGGTGCGTGACGCGCCTGGGCGCCAGCACGTCAAGCGCGCCAGGGGATGGCTGATTCCGCTCGCGGCCGCCGCGAGCGTCCTGGCAATCGTGGCGGCGGCGGTGACCGCCGCTCACCTGGCCAGCCCCACCGGAAGACAAGGCACGACCGCGGCCACGGCTCAAGCGCCACGGCCAGAGTTCTACATGACCGCGACGTATCCGGCGGCTGGCCCGAACGTCCTGCAGATCCAGGTGCGGCGCACCGCTGGCGGCGCGGTCACCGCCTCGACTTCTATCCCCGCCGCCAACATGGGGTGGGGAAACAACATCACCGCCGCCGCGAACGACCGCGCCTTCTTCATCGGCCGCTACCCATGCCGCAGCACCACGGCGGCGGTCACCACGTTCTACCGGATCGCGATCACCGGTTCGGGGCGGATCAGCGGCATCGCGCCGGCGGGCCGGCCCGTCCAGGGAATGCTCACCTACCTCGCGGTCTCGCCGGACGGATCGCAGATGGCCTACACCGCGGTGCCTGGCAACTGCGGCAGCGGGAAACCCGGAGAGCCGGCCGCAGGTACGGTCAACATCCTGGATCTGTCCACCGGAGCCGTCCGGACCTGGCAGAACACGACGCGGCAGGATACCGCCAGCGGACTGTCCTGGGCGCCGGACGGCCGCACGCTCATCATCGATGAATACGCGCACGCGCCCGGGGGGCCGGACCTGACGGTCTTCGGGCTGAACACGGCCAGCAGCGGTGGTTCGCTGCAGGCGCAGAGCAGGATCCTGCTGCAGCACGGCGGCGACTGCGACGGCTCCTCCACCTGTGTGCCGTCGGTAATCGCCGGCCCGGGCGACAGCCTGACGGCGCTCGAGTTCCAGAAGGCCGGGCAGCAGGCGCGCGTGCTGGTCGTCAGCATCCCGCTGGCGGCCGGGAAGCCCCGGACCGTCCTGTACAGCCAACTGAGCGACAGACCCAAGGCCATAAGCGCCACCGGCACCGGACTCTACGCAGATCCATCCGGGCGTTGGGTGCTCCTGTGGCCCACGGGCATATTCAGTCAAGTCAATGCGGTCGGCTGGATATCCGGCGGCCGGCTGCACCCGCTTCCCGGGGTCGCGAAGGTATTCCCGCAAGGCATTGCCTGGTAACGGTCAGGTGTCCCGGTCGTGAGGTACCGGCGCTGTTGACATTTGTCATCACGAGCCGGTGACCCATGGGACTACCCGGAGCGGGCGCGGCGCGACACGCTCCTGTCATGACTGCTGCACACGCTTGCGCAGGCCAACTCCGCGCCGAAGGAGCACCAATCATGAACACAGCCACCAGGGACTACCCGGCCGGAGACCTGCGGGTCTGCGACGCTGATCGCGACCGGGCACTGTGCGAGCTGAGCGAAGCCTTCCAGGCCGGCCGGATCACAGCCGACGAGTTCGACCAGCGATCCCAGCAGGCCCTGGCCGCCCGCACCGGGAAAGAACTCACGGCCTTGCTCGCCGACCTGCCCCACGACCGCGCCCGCGCGCAGGCCACCGTGCCAGCCAAAGCTCACCGCCAGCTCGCCGCCTGGACCGTCATCGGCACATCGGCAGCAGCCGCCACCTCCCTCGCCGCACTGGCCATCACCAACGCCCTCAGCCACCCCGCCCCTCAGCACTACGATCGCCGGCTCGCTGAGGAGGTCCTGGCGCGCATGGGCCTGAAAGTCCCGCTCCCCCCGCCTCCGCCAGCGCCCGGCTTCGACTGGGCGGGCACGATAACCCCGGCGGCAATCGCCGTACTCCTCGTGGCGGTCATCATTGTCGTCCTGCACGCCGCCCGTACCAGCCAGGGTGAACCACGCACGCCGTGACCGGAGCAGACTCGCCAATGGCGAACTACTCGGATGCCATCGAGCGCTACATAAGGGGATCTTCGGAGTACCTGGACATCAGCGGCCCCGGAAGTCCTATGTACAAATAACTATCAGCAGTAGTGTACAGTTCAGTTATGGACGTAGCAGTGACCGACCTGCGCGCTCACCTCAGCGAGTGGCTTGACCGGGTGCGAGACGGTGACGAGGTCGTTATCACCGACCGGGGCGTTCCGGTTGCCCGGCTCGTCGGCCTGACTACCACCGCGACGCTGGAACGGCTGACCGCCGAGGGCGTGATCGGCCGGCCTGCGACGGCCCGCCGCCCCCGGGCATCCGGGCGTCCGCGAGCCCGGACGCGCAGGCCGGTGGCCGACCTTGTTAGCGACCAAAGGCGCTGATTCCATGTCGCTGGTCTATTTCGACGCCAGCGCCTTCGTCAAGCTGCTAGCCGAGGAGCCGGGCAGCGATCTGGCCGCCCAGCTCTGGGATGGATGTGACGCCGCCGTCGCGAGCCGGCTGGCCTATCCCGAGGTGCGAGCCGCGCTGGCCGCAGCCGCTCGCAACCATGACCTGAGTGAGGATGAGCTGGACGGCGCCGAGCAGGCATGGGAGGAGTACTGGGCAGCGAGCCGGCCGGTAGAGCTCACCGCCACGGTTGAACGCCATGCTGGCCAGCTCGCCCGCGAGCACGCTTTGGGGGGTGCCGACGCCGTGCACCTGGCCAGCGCGCTGGCCATTGGCGACCCGGAACTCGTCATTGCCGTCTGGGATCGTCGACTGCACACCGGGGCGCAGGCCGCGGGCATCCGCGTGGCGCCAGCGCAACTTGATACGACTGCAACATCACCGGCGCTCCATGCACCGCAAGATGAGCCTCGCTAGCTGACGCAGATGCCCGACCACACCCCGAGCCGCCGTTCGGCGTCGGGATCGGCTAGTCGGGCATGGTTACAAACCCGCAGCCGACATCGGCGACCCTTTCACTACCATTTACAGCGATATAACATGGTAGGGGTGCGCCATAACCCTGCGGGGGCGCACGTCACGTGCCCTTCGAGCCAGCCCGGCTAGGAGGTCTACCTCATGCAATCCCACCATCTGAACGCATCCGCCGCTGCGGTCGGAGCGGTCGGAGCGGTCGGAGCGGCCGCGCTGTGAGGCGCCGACGGCGTGACGGGCGCCCGCGCGTGCTGGTCTGCGGGATGATCGCGCTGCTGGCCGCTGCGCTGCTCGCGGGCTGCAGCGGCTCCAGTAGCGGCGGTGTGGCCCGCGTGACCGCTCACGTCACGATCAGCACTGTCAAGCGGTACCAGCGGATCGCCGGGTTTGGTGTGTCCGAGGGGTTCGGGCAGGCCAAGACGCTGATGAGCGCGCCGGCCTCGGTCCAGCAGCAGGTACTGAGCTTGCTCTACAGCCGACGCGCGGGGCCGGCCTGACGATCTTGCGCAACGAGATCAGCGCCGACGCAGGGTTCACGATCGAGCCGAGAGCGCCGGCAAGCCCCGCCGGCAACCCGTCGTATCTGACGCTCGCCGAGGTCAGCAAGGACCAAGGGCAGCTCTGGTTCGCCAAGCAGATCAAGGCCAACTATGGCGTCAGCGACGTGTTCGCCGATGCCTGGAGCGCCCCCGCGTTCATGAAGACCAACGACTCGGCGATCAAAGGCGGCACCGTGTGCGGGGTCCCGGGCGCGAGCTGCAAGAGCGGTGACTGGCGCCAGGCCTACGCCAACTACCTCGTGCAGTACGCCAAGGACTACGCTGCGGCTGGCGTACCGCTCAGCTACGTGGGCCCGGAGAACGAGACGACGATCGCGCCTGCCCAGGACAGCATGATCATGAGCCCGGCGCAGACAGCCAACTTGATGGGGGTCCTCGGCGCGACGCTCGCGCGGTCCGGTCTTGCGACACGCGCGGAGTGCTGCGCCAGCATCAACTGGACCTACGCGCAGCAGTTCGCGGCCGCGATCGATACCGATAAGGCAGCGAACACGGCTACGGCACTGTTCACGAGCCACGGCTACTTCGTCCCGCTCAACTCGCCGCTGACCGGCTGGAGCAAACCGGTCTGGGAGACCGAGTGGGCGCCGTTCGGCACCCAGCCGTGGGACCCGGCCTGGGACGACGGCTCACCGTCGTCAGGATTCACCTGGGCGCAGAACATCTACACCAGCCTGGCAGAGGCGGACCTGGGCGCGTTCCTCTATCTGTGGGGCGCGAACACGAGCACGAGCACCATAACCGGCCCCAACACGGGGTTGGTTGACGTCCGGGGCAACACCGTGGCCGCCTCCGGCCGGCTATGGGCTTTCGCGGGCTACAGCCGGTTCGTCCGCCCGGGTGCGGTGCGCATCGGCGCGACAACGAGCGCCACCGGCCTCGATGTCACTGCGTTCCGCAACAGCGACGGGTCGATCGCGGCGGTCGTTCTGAACACCGGCCACAGCCGCCAGGTCGCGGCCTTCTCGCTGCCCGGGCTCAGTGGAGCGCATGTCACGCCGTACCTCACCGACACATCCCACCAGCTCTCCGCACAGTCTCCGATCGCGGTAAGCAACAGCGCGTTCACCGCGACCCTGCCGCCGCGGTCGCTCGTCACCTACGACATCCGATCGTGACCGCCGCGCGCCCGGTGGTCCACTTGGACGCCGCCGATACGCGGGCCTGGCGGCGGGCTCGCTACAGCGACTTGACGATTAGCTCATCTGCGACCCACCTGGCGGCGTTGGCTGGGTAGGGCTGTGCCGGCAGGCCGAGGGTGATGTGCCGGAAGCCGGCGTCAAGCGCTTCGCTGATCGCGTCCCGTGTGCTGCCGGGCTGGTCGTAGGACACGGGCAGGTGGATCGAACGGAGGATGGTGACGGGGTCGCGGCCGGTCTCGGCGCAGTAGCGATCCAGCAGCGCGCTGCGCTCGGCGGCGTCGGCGATGTCGACGCCTGCGATGTTCCACACGTCCGCGTGCTCGGCGGCTACGCGGAGCACCGCGGCTGAGCGTCCGGCAACCAGGATCGGCGGGTACGGGTGCTGGACAGGTTTCGGGTTGCCAATCGCGCCGGTGAGGTGGATGTGGGCGCCATCGAAGTCGAACGGCTCCGTCTCTGTCCACAGCCGCCGGATGACGGTGCAGGCTTCGGCGAGATCCTCCACGGAGTGACGGAAGTCGTGGTAGGGCAGGCCGTTTGCCTCGTACTCACGGCGGGCCGCCGGGATGCTGGGGCGTGAGCCCGCGCCGATGCCGAAGACGAGCCGCCCGCCAGAGACGATATCGACGGTGGTGGCGATCTTCGCCAGCATCGCGGGCGGCCGGAACCTGTTGCTGGTGACCAGCAGGCCCAGGCGCAGCCGCTCCGTCTGGGCGGCGAGAGCCGACAGCAGGGTCCACCCCTCGAAGATCGGCCCGTTGCGGTCGCCGGCGATCGGCATGAGGTGATCGAACAGCCACGCGTGCTCGATTTCCGGGATGGCGTCCGCCTCACGCCAGACCCGCAGGATGTCCTCGTAACCGACCTGCATGGGAGCGGTCGCGATCCCGAAGCTGGGGCTAGGTACTTGCGGCATTGGGTTCTCCGTTAGGCGAAGAGGGCCTTGCGCGCGCCGCTTGGCGCTGCCTGGCTAGTTCTGACATCTCGAGAAGCGGAATCATGTTCCGGTACTGAAGATACGGAACGAGGTTCCGTTTCGCAAGGCGCGTGACACCTGAGTTGGCTTACCGGCGGTTCGCCGGCGCGTCCCGTTCTATAACGAACTCGTGCCGCGGCCGAACGCGGTCAGCGCCCTGGCCGCGACGGCGTCGGTCAGGGCGCGCGTTTCGGTCACGCCCCGCCAGGCCTCGGCCACGCTCTTCCTGCCCTGGCCGACCGCCCAGACACCGAACATCGCCGGGCGGACCCGGATCAGGCCGGCCAGCCGGGCGAGTTCCTCCGGTTCCGGCCGGACCTGGGTGAGGTAGCCGGTGATGGCCGAGTCGACCCGGTTGATGCCGCGGCCCCCGGCGGCGTACAGCAGGAACGCCAGCGACCACAGCCGCGGGCCCTGGCCGGACCCGGTCCAGTCGACCATCACCATGCCGCGGGAGGGCGACGGGATGACGTTCGCCAGCACGAAGTCGGGGTGGGTCAGTGCGTGCGGTAGCCCGTCGCCGCCGTCGAGGCCCGCCACCTCGGCGCGCAGCGCCGCGTACGCCTTCTGCTCCCCGGCGGGGATGCGCTCCTCGGCCTCGTCGAGGATCCGGGCAGCCGCGGCGATCTCGTCACGCGGCAGCCCTTCGGCCAGGTGGTGCCAGGCCCCGCCGGGCCTGGCGATCGCGCCGGGGGCACCCGGCGCACCATCGGAGCCTGGCAGCGTGTGCAGTTCCCCGAGCATCACACCCAGGGTCCAGAAGCCGCCGAGACGGCGGATCTCATCGCGCCGCTGCTGCCTCGGCACGTCGTCGACGTACTCGGTGACCAGCACGCCCTGCCCGTCCAGCTCGGACACTGGATCCGAGGCGGCGGGCCGTTCCGCGCGAAAGCGGTGCCCGGCCAGGAACCGCAGGATCTCGGCGTCGCCCGCCACGGCCGACACCGGCCGCGCGGCCGGGAAGATCCGGGCCACCCAGTCCGGGCCGACCGGCCGGCTGACCCGGAACACGCCCTGGTCCAGTTCGGACATCTTGCTGACCCGGATCCCGTATTCGTCCTCCAGGTGAGCCCGTACCCGCGACCCCGCGCCCGCCCCCGTGCCTGGCATGCAGGCAATTCTGCCACCCGTGGTAGAAACGGCCCATGAGCGCACCGGCCGTACCCGACCTCGCTGACGTGCTCGCGGCCCGTCAGCGCATCGCCCCCTACCTGCGCCCGACCCCGCTGTATGGCTATCCGGCGCTCGACAAGCTGACCGGCGCGCGGACCTGGGTCAAGCACGAGAACCACCAGCCAGTCGGCGCGTTCAAGGTCCGCGGCGGCGTGAACCTGGTGAGCCAGCTCGGCGCGGCGGAGGGCGGCAAGGGCGTGATCGCGGCGTCGACCGGCAACCACGGCCAGTCGGTCGCCTACGCGGCGAACCTGTTCGGGGTGCGCGCGATCGTGTGCGCGCCGGAGCAGGCCAACCCGGTGAAGGTGGAGTCGATGAAGGCCCTCGGCGCCGAGGTGGTGCTGCACGGGCGCGACTTCGACGAGGCCCGCGAGCACTGCGAGAAGCTGGCCGCCGAGAATGGCTACCGCTACGTCCACTCGGGCGACGAGCCCGCGCTGATTGCCGGGGTCGGCACCTACACCCTGGAGATCCTGGAGGCGCAGCCGGACACCGAGATCATCGTGGTCCCGGTCGGCGGCGGCAGCGGGGCCGCAGGCGCCTGCGTCGTGGCCAAGGCGGTCCGGCCGTCGGTTCAGGTCATCGGCGTGCAGTCCGAGGCCGCCCCGGCGGCGCAGCGGTCCTGGCAGGCGCGCGCGTTGCGCACGGGCACCAACTCCACCTTGGCCGAGGGACTGGCCACGCGAACCGCGTTCGAGCTACCGCAAAAGATTCTGTGGGAGAAGCTCGACGACTTCGTCCTGGTCTCGGAGAACGCGCTGCAGGAAGCGGCCCGGGTGATGATCGAGAAGACCCGCAACCTGGTCGAGCTCGCCGGGGCTGCGGCGCTGGCCGCGGTGCTGTCGGACCCGGCGAGGTTCGCGGGACGGAACGTCGCGATCGTCTGCAGCGGCGGCAACATGAGCCCGGCACAGCTCGTCGCGCTCTGGCCGGACGCGAGATAGCTCACCCAAACGAGTACGGGAAATTTCCGGTCTGGCGCTGGCAGTCATTGAGCTTGGCTGTGAATGACGGCGAATGCGCCATGCCGTCTGAAATGCCGTGCGCGCTGACATTGAAAAATGGCTGTCCCTGGGCATCGGTGGTGGGGTCGGGGAAGTTCGCCACCCCGTGGCTGCGCATGCACCGGGCGAACCTCAGCATGACGTTCAGCAGCTCGCGCACCACGTCCGGCGCGCAGTCGCGGGCTGCGAAGCACTGCTGTTCTTGCTGCTGGACCGCCCCGCCGGTGGCGGGGATCAGGTGCTGGCAGGCTCGCTGGGCCGCCTGCAGCCGGGAGCTGCTGACCCCGAGTTGCTGCGCGCTGGCCTTGGCGATCCCTCCGTCGCTGGGCGGGTCGGGGAAGTTCGGTATCCCGTATGAGCGGACGCAGTCGGAGTAGGCGACCGCTGACGGGGGAGTCGTCGGCCCGCCCGGGGAAGATGAGCCGCCGGCCGATGCCGGGCTGCCGCCGCACGCCGCCGCCAGCATGGCCAGGGCGGCGGTGGCGATGATGGCGCGGAGGCTGGCTGATGTCCGGTTCATGGGTTGCTCCGTTCGAGGTGGCTCACGGCGCCGTTCGAGGTGGCTCACGGCGCCGCGGTTCTCCACTGTTGCGGGCAGCCCGTGACACGGGCCGAACGGTGATTGTTAGCGAGATGTCACCGGAGCTGGCGCACAATGTGCAGGTGCGGGTGCTGGTCGTGGAGGATCACGTTGCGCTGGCCAGCCGGATCGGCGAGGGCCTGCGCGACGCCGGCTTCGCCGTGGACGTTGTCTACGACGGCGCGGCGGCCCTGGAGAGCACCGCCAGTACCGGCTACGACGTGGTCGTTCTTGACCGGGACCTGCCGGTGGTGCATGGCGACCGGGTCTGCCGCCAGCTGGTGCGCGACGGCTCGCCTACCCGCATCCTGATGCTGACCGCGGCCACGGACGTCGAGGACCGGGTCGACGGGCTGGAGCTCGGCGCGGACGACTACCTCGGCAAGCCGTTCGCCTTCCACGAGCTGATCGCGCGGGTCCGCGCCCTTGGACGGCGCGGACCCGGCTCGCCGGCGGTCGTGCAGCGCGGTGACCTGGTGGTCGATCGCGCGCGGCACCGTGCCACCCGGGCCGGCGTCCCGCTGACGCTGACCCGCAAGGAGTTCGGCGTGCTGGAGTGCCTGGCCGGCGCGGACGGCGCGGCGGTCAGCGCCGAGGAGCTGCTGGAGCACGTGTGGGACGCACACGCCGATCCGTTCAGCAACACGGTCGCGGTGACCCTCGCGCGGCTGCGGCGCAAACTCGGCGACCCGCCGCTGATCGAGACCGTCGTCGGCGTCGGCTACCGGCTGTGAGAAGCCACCTCAGCGCGCGGTCGCGGCTGACGCTGCTCTACACCTCGCTGTTCACGCTGGGCGGGGCCGCCCTGGTACTGATCACGTACGTGCTGGTCGCGAACAGTCTGCACCCCGCGACAGCGACCGAGATCCCGGGGGCGGTCCAGCTGGAGATCGAACGGTGCGTCAAGGCGGCGCAGGCGGGCGGCTCGGCCGAAGCCATGATCAAGTGCGCCGCGGTGTACGCCAACGGTGTCCAGGCCGGCGCCACGGCACAGCGCAGCACGACGCTCAGCCACCTGCTGGCCTACTCGCTGCTCACGCTGGGGGGCGTCATACTGCTGGCCGCGGCCGCCGGCTGGGTAGCCGCCGGGCGCATCCTGCGGCCGGTGCACCGGCTCACCGCGGCCGCCCGCGAGGCAAGCGAGCAGAACCTGTCCCAGCGCATCGATCTGCGGGGGCCGCGCGACGAGCTGCGCGAGCTCGCCGACACCTTCGACACGATGCTCGCACGGCTAGACCGCGCGTTCACCAGCCAGCGGCAATTCATCGCGAACGCAAGTCACGAGCTCCGGACGCCGCTGACCGTCATGCGCACCGCCATGGACGTCGTCCTCGCCAAGCCAGAGCCGACGCGCGAGGAACTGGTGTCGATGGCCGCCGATATCCGCCAGGCCGCCGAGCACTCCGAGCGGCTCATCGAGGTCCTGCTGGTGCTCGCGCGCAACGATCAGGCGCGTGCCCTCACCGACCAGCTGGATCTCGCCGCCGTCGCCGAAGACGCACTCGAGGGACGTGGCGCAAACGGCATCACGACGACCACGACGCTCGGCGAAGCCCCGGTGACCGGCGACGGAGTGCTGCTCGAACGGCTGATCGCCAACCTGCTCGACAACGCCGAGCGCTACAACACCGCGGGCGGCACCATCTCCATCTCGACCACCACCGACGACGGCGTGTCCCTGCTGAGAGTCGTCAACACCGGCCAGGTCGTGCCCCCCGGCCAGGTCGACCGGCTGTTCCTGCCGTTCACCCGGCTGGACGACCGCACCCGCCACGATGGTTTCGGCCTCGGCCTCGCCCTGGTGTCGTCCATCGCCACCGTCCACAACGGAAGCGTGCACGCCAGTGCCGTCCCGGACGGCGGCCTCGACGTCACCGTCCGCCTGCCCCGCCGCTACCGGGAACAGGACCCGCTCAGCTGAGCGCTCCGTCGGGCAGCAGTGCGTGCACCCCCCAGGTCTCGTTGACCACCTGGGTGACCCGGAGGCTGACGGCCACGCTGGCCAGGGCGAGCGCGGTGGGCCGGTCCACCTCCAGCAGCTGGGTCATCCAGGTGATCATCGCGTCGAGTGCGGCGGTCATCGCCTCGTTCAGGTCCGGGCTGAAGCCGAAGGTGATCTTCCCGGCTGGCGTGGTGGCGTGGATGGAGGGCAGCGCCGGATCGGTCACCAGGCTGAGCGTGAGTTCCGACTTCATGCCGCACTCGATCGCGGTCCCGCTGACCTCGCCGTCTCCCTGCGCGGCGTGGCCATCGCCGACGCAGAGCATCGCCCCGGGCACGGTGACCGGCAGGTAGAGCGTCGATCCCGCGACCAGCTCGCGGCAGTCGATGTTGCCGCCGCCGAGCGCGCGCGGCGGCTCGGTCGAGTACTCGCCCGGCTCGGCAGGCGGCATCCCGATCACCCCGAGAAACGGGGCGACCCGGGTGGTCGCCACGCCGCAGGTAGCCGTCAGCTCGTCTGCGTCCAGGTCCCACACCAGGAACGCTGTCGGGCCGCCGGTCACGCCGAGCCGGCGGTTGAGGTCGGTGTGGTGCGCCCCGGCTTCGGTAAAGCCCCATGCCGCCGGGGACACCGACCGCAGGTGCACCGCCAGCGTCATTCCGGGCTCGGCGCCGCGGACCGCGATCGGCCCGGCCAGGCAGTGCCCACGGCGGGGGTTGAACATCTTCGGGGCGTCGGACGCGCGCCGGTCTGGCCGCGCCAGATGCCCGCGCGCGTCCAGGCTCCTGACGACCAGGGCGTCACCGGGGTCTACCGTCAGCACCGCCGGGGTAGCCGGCGAGAAGAACTGAGTCACGGTCTCCGGCGTCGGCTCGAGAGAGTGCACGGCCATCGCTTACGGCTCCTTCTGCGGTGACTGCGCGCGCAGCCAGCGGCGGAAATCCTCGGCCAGGATGGCCGGGTCCTCGAGGAAGTATCCGGCCGGGAGCTGCGCGGTGCTGATCCGGACCCGGATGAGGACCGGGCCCTCGGTCGTCAGTGCCCAGTCCGTGGCGGCAGCCAGCTCGTCGGCGGTCCGCACGTCGCGGGCGCCGCGCCAGCTGCAGGCGATCGCGACCGCGGCCAGGTCAATGTCGGCCGACGCGGTGGGCTGGCCGCCGGTTGCCAGGTAGACACCGTTGTCGAGGACATACACGACGAGCCGGTCCGGCTTGAGATGGCCGACCGTGCTCAGCACGGACAGGCCCATCAGCAGCGAGCCGTCACCCTCGATCGCGATGACCTTGCCCACGCCCGCACGGTGCTCGAGCCCGAGCGCGAGGCCGAGGGCCACCGGCACGGTCTGCCCCATCGCGTCCAGGCTGATGAAGTGGTTGCCCTTCCGGCCGGCCACGGCGAGCATCTCGCGGGCGATCCCGCCGAGCCCCAGCACCATCGGCGAATCGGGCGCGGCAGCGTCGATGAAGCGCAGCACGTCCGCGCGGTCAAGGTCGGCCACGGTCACGAGCCCATCAGGTTGACCAGCACGAACACGGGCCGGTGCGTCGCGCGCGCGAACGCCCACGCGCGCTCGATCTCGGCCGTCCAGCGGCTCACCGGGGTGCGCGCGTCCAGCTGGAACCATCGCACGCCGGCCGCGTCCAGCAGAGCCTCGGCTCGCTCGCTGATCGTGTGGATCATGGAGTTGTACTCGCCGAGGCCGCCGCGGCGGCTCACCACGGCCAGCAACGGCAGGTGATAGGCCTGGCCCAGGGTGAGCAGGGCGGTGAGCAGGTTCCCGATCCCGTTGTCCTGGAAGATCAGGACCGGGCGGGCACCCGCCAGCTCCAGGCCGGCCGCGATCGCGACGCCTTCTTCCTCGCGCGGCATCGCGAACACACGGCGCCCCGGCTTGGCGCCGGGACCGTCGATAAAGTGCGACAGAACGATCTTCAGCGTGCTGCTGGCCAGGTGCAGCACATGATCAGGATCGATCGCCTCGATGCCGGCGATGATCGCCGCGCTGCGCTGCTGCAGCACCTGCTGGTCGGTCTCGCCGGCATCCTCAGCGACCGCGCCGGCGCCGGTCACAGCTGCACGCCGCGCGTCAGCGCGCCGTCCACGACCAGGTTGGTCCCGCTGGTGAAGCTCGACACCGGGCTGGCCAGGAACGCGACGGCCGCGGCCATCTCCTGCGCCGTGCCCATCCGCCCGGCCGGGATCAGCCCCAGCACCTCGTCGAAGAATTCCTTCCGGTTCCGCTGCGCGTTGTCCCAGGTGCCGCCCTCGAACAGGGTGTTGCCTGGCGAGACCGTGTTGGCCCGGATGCCGCGCGGCGCGAGCCTGCGGGCCAGGCCCTGGGTGTAGTGGACCAGCGCCGCCTTGATCGATCCGTACGGTCCCTCGAAGAAGTCGACCTCCCGGCCGGAGACGCTGGAGATCGTGACGATGGCGGCGGCGTCGCTCTCGTAAAGGAACGGCAGCGCCGCCTCGACCATCCGCACCGTGCCCATCAGGTCGATGTTGAAGCACTTCGCCCAGTTCTCCTCGGTGTCGGCGGTCGACATCGCGCTGACGTTGGCGACGAGGATGTCGATGCCGCCGAGTTCGGCAGCGGAGGCGGTAACCCAGCCCGCCAGCGCCGCCCCGTCACTCACGTCGGCCACCGACCCGACAGCCGTGGCGCCGCCGGCCCGCAGTTCGGCCTGGGTCGCGGCCACGGCGGTGGCGTTCCTGGCGCAGAATGCGACCTGGGCCCCCTCGTCGAGCAGTGTCTCGGCGATCGCGCGCCCGATTCCTCTCGTTCCGCCGGTGACCAGCGCGCGCAAGCCAGCAAGATGCAGATCCATGGATCTCCTATTTCACGAAGTACCAGTTCTCCGGGAGGATGTCGAGCGTCGGCAGCTGCGGGGTGACCCCCTTCAGATTGCTGGCGACCTCGGTCAGCTGGTAGTCGGCGAGCGGCTGCCACATCTGCGGCAGCAGCGGCGCCAGGTAATCCTGCCACTGGAACATGTATGACAGATTGCTGCTGGTCAGCGTCTTGTTGATCATGGTGTCATCCTGCTTGTCGCAGAAGCCGCTCGAGTCGGGGATCGCGCCGCAGATGAACAGGTCCTCACCGGTGGGCAGGTAGTCCGGGAAGAAGGTCCACGCACCGCCGTAGTTGGCCATGTCCCAGTTGCACGGAAGGTGCGCGCTCACGCAGTTGCCGCCCGCGACCTCGGTCACCTCGGTGGGCGTCTTGGGCTGCATGTTCAGCTTGATGCCGATCGCGGCCGCGTTGGACTGCAGATCCTGCATTTCCGACGCGACCCAGGCGGTGCCGGTCGCGTAGATGAAGCTGAAGTTCATGCCCTGGCCCTTCTTGATGCCAGGCCCGCACAGGCTCGGGTCGCTGCAGGTGCTCACCCCGTTGGGGACGATCGTCCAGCCGTGGCTGGTCAGCAGCTGCTTAGCCTTCGCCGGGTTGTAGGGATACGGATTGCCCTGCTTCCCCTTCGGCGACAGGAACTCGGACGGCGGGGTGTTCCCGACCGGCCCGACAGTTTCCGTGCCGTAGCCGCGCAGCGGGCCGTCGATGACCGCCTGCTGGTTCAGCAGATAGGCCATGGCCTGACGGAAGTACAGCTGCTTCATGATCGGCCCGTTGCCGGTCGTGCTGTCCATGTTCATCGTGTAGTAGGCGATGCCCCACAGCGGCCACGGCGTCATCGTGTACCCCTTCGAGGCGAGCGGGTTGCCGCCGACCGCCTTGTCGGCTGGCTTCGCCGGGACGTCCTCCTGCGGCACGTAGCCGACGTCGACCTTGGTGCTGCTGCTAGGCGACTCCAGCACGTCATATTCCGCGCTGGCGGTGATGAAGGGCACTTCCTTGAACTCTGCCAGCTTCGGCTTGATCGGCCCGGAGTATGACTTGTTCGGCACGAACGTGACGTGCCCGTCATTGCTGAACGCGCTCAGCTTCCATGGCCCGTCCACGATGCTCCACAGCGGCGAGCCGACGTACGTGCTGAAGTCTTTCGCCTGATCGTTCAGGTACGAATACACGCTGGCGCAGTCGCTGACCGTCGTGTCGCAGTTGCTCGGCCCGGAGGCTGTCCGGTCCCAGGCTGCGGGCATCGGGGTGACCTGGCTCAGCTCGTTGTACAGGAACCAGGTCGATGAGTATCCCTGGTCCATCGTCATCGTCAGCTCGGTCGAGCTGATCGCCTTCATGCCGTGGACGACCTTGCCCGGGAACCCGGTGTACAGCCCGTAGTCCGCCGGCACGCCCTGCTCCATGTTCAGCCAGAACATCACGTCCTGGGCGGTCACGCGCGTCCCGTTGGACCACATGTAGGGCTTCAGCTTGATCGTCACCGTGTCGCCGCTGAACGTCGGCGGATAGGCCAGGCTCAGCGACTTGTTGAGCGTCGGCTCGCTGCCCTGGCCGAACCAGTAGAGCGGCCGGTACAAAAGGAACTGCAAATCCTGCATGTTCGCGATGGACTGCTGGTTGGCGCTGATGTACGGGAAAATGTAGTTAGGCACGGTTGACGGGGCCAGCGCGAAAACAGCGGTCCCGCCCTTGACCGGCGTGCTGCCGGATGAAGACTGCGCAGTGGACGTGCACGCTGCCGCCGTGAGCGCAAGCGCGACCGCGCCTGCCACCAGCATCCCGCAGTGCCAAGATCTGGGCCGGCCTCGCCGGCTCCTGGGTTGCCGCATCATGCTTGCTGCTCCTTGGGTGCAGGGGAACCAGTACGGGTCACTCCCGGTGACGTCGTGTGCTGCGAAGCTTTTCATCAGGTGAACAGGCAGTTCATCTGATACAAAGATTAGGGTCGGGCCTTCTGGCCGGTCAAGAGAGGACATCGGTGCTTGCCCGGGACCCGGCCCGGTCGTTCGGCGGCAGTCTGGGCTGCGGAGGTCGAGTAACATCCGTCACATGTCAGGGCCGGCGGCGACGCCTGGTAGCGGGGAAACGGGCGAGCCGCGCGGCGACACCAGCGAGCGCTATGTGGTTCGTGCTGTCGACCGGTCGCTGACTCTTCTTGTCCTGCTGGCCGGCGCTCCCTCGGGGATGGAAGCGTCCGCTCTTGCGCGTGCGGCGGGGCTGCACGTCTCTACCGTCTTCCGGATACTGCAGACGCTGAGGCTGCGGAACTTTGTCGTCGAGGCACCCGGGGCGCTCTACAAAATCGGCCCGCGTGCCTTCGAGGTCGGAAACTCATTTCTGCGCAACACCTCGCTGCAGTCCGAGGGCCAGCAGATAGCGGAGCGGCTGGCGGCGGAGAGCGGCGAAACGGCCAGCGTCGGCATCCTCGACTCCGACGAGGTGCTGTACCTGGCCATCGCGCATGGGCAGCGCGAACTCGGGATCCAGTCCAACGTCGGAACGCGCCATCCGCTCTACTGCACCGCTCTCGGCAAGGTGCTGCTGGCCGGCCTCAGCTGGCCGGAGGCACAGAAAGTGCTCTCCCGGATCGACCGGCACCAGATGACCGAGAACACGATTACCGGCATCGGCAGCCTGGGCGACGAGTTGCGCAAGGTCGCGGCCCAGGGATACGCGCTCGACGCCGAGGAGCGAATCCACGGCGTGCGCGCCGTCGCCGCTCCCGTGCGTGATCACTCCGGGCGCGTCGTCGCCGCGATCAGCGCCGCCGGCCCGGCGTTCCGGATCACGGGCGACAACCTCGAGGATCTCAAGTCGCGGGTGCCGAAGCTGGCCGCCGAGTACTCCGAGCGGCTCGGATACGCGCCTTCACAGGCCGCTTACTGAGGACGTTGCGGGGCAGCGGCGCTGTTGCGGGGCAGCCGGCCCTTGTGAGACCGTGCGGCAGGTGAGCGACTGGGACATAGTGCTGCGCGGCGGACGCGTGATCGATCCGGAATCTGGCCTCGATGCGACCGCGGACCTCGCGATCGCCGGTGACCGGGTCGCCGAGATCGGGCCCGGCCTCGGCCCCGGGCGTGCCGAGGCCGACGTCACCGGGCTGGTCGTCACCGCCGGGTTCATCGACCTGCACAGCCACGTCAACACGATCGCCGGGCTGCGGCTGCAGGCGCTGGACGGCGTCACCACCGCTCTCGAGCTGGAAGCGGGCGTCTCCCCGGTGGACGTCGCCTACCGGGCCGCGGCGGCCGACGGCCGGCCGGTCAACTACGGCTTCGCCGCGTCCTGGGCGCAGGCCCGGATGGAGGCGGTCGCCGGTCTCACGCCGGACGGGCGGCTCGGCACGCTGCTCGGCAATATCGCCGCCAGCGAATGGCAGCGCGAGGCCACGCCTGCCGAGGTCACCGCCATGCTTGGCCGGCTGTCGGGTGACCTGGCCGACGGCGCGCTCGGCATCGGCGTGCTCATGGGATACGCGCCGGCCGCGAGCCCGGGGGAGTACCTGCAGGTTGCCCGCCTGGCCGCCGAGACGGGCGCGCCCACGTTCACGCACGCCAGGGACATGATCGAGCTCGCGCCGCGGACGCTCATCGACGGCGCCGAAGAGATCGTCCGAGCCGCTGGCGAGACCGGCGCGCACATGCACTACTGCCACGTGAACAGCACCTCGCAGCGGCACATCGACCGGGTGCTCGGCGTGGTCTCGCGGGCGCAGGCAGCCGGTTCCCGGGTCACCACCGAGGCCTACCCGTACGGATCCGGCATGACCGGCATCGGTGCCGCTTTCCTGGCACCGGAGCGGCTCGGCGAGCGCAACCTCACCCCGTCGTCGCTGACCTTCGCCGCGACCGGCGAGCGGATCGCCAGCGAGGAACGCCTCCGCGAGCTGCGGCGGGACGACCCGGGCGGTCTGGTGATCATCAAGCTGCTAGACGAGGACAACCGGGCCGACCTGGCCATGCTGATGCGCTCGCTGACGTTCCCCGGCGCGATCGTTGCCAGCGACGCCATGCCGCTGACCTGGACCGGCCCGCAGCCCGACCCGCTGGTCTGGCCGTTGCCCGGCACCGCGATCACGCACCCGCGGTCGGCCGGCACGTTCTCCCGGGCGCTGCGCCTGCTCACCCGCGACGTCCAGGACTCCGGCGCCGCGCCGCTCCGCCTGACCGACGCGCTGCGCAAGTGCAGCCTGCTGCCGGCCCGCGTGCTGCAGGACCGCGTGCCCGCGATGCGCGGCAAGGGCCGGCTGCAGCCCGGCGCCGACGCGGACGTCGTGGTGTTCGACCCGGCTGCGATCACTGACCGGTCCAGCTACGCCGACAGCACCCGCCCGTCGGCCGGTATCCAGCACGTGCTGGTCAACGGTGCCTTCGTGGTCCGGGACGCGGATATCGTGCCCGGCGCGCTGCCCGGCCGCCCGGTCCGCGCCTGACCCGCGGCCGCTCAGGCCATGGCGGCGAGCACCCGGCGCACATCCATCAGGTGGTGCTCGCCCTCGTGCAGCGCGTGCCGGCCGACCCAGCCCAGGTCACGCTCGGTGGCCTCGGGCCACGGGTAGACCAGGCGCCGCGCCCGGCCGGGCGCGCCGAGAGCCTCGAACGTCACCGCACACAGCTCGGCGGCCATGCCCAGCTGGTCCAGCACCACCGGAGCAGCGTGCGCGTCGTAGCGGGCCAGGCTCACCCGCTCATCGCGGTGCATCCGGGCCACCGCGGGCACATCCTCTACCTGGGCCACGATCATCCGCTCCCGCTGCACCAGCAGCACGTCCCGCACGTGGCAGGCGTACTCGAGCACTGACCACACCGACGGCTCGGGCCTCCGCGAGACCGCCACCGTGCCGACGCTGGACAACTCTTCCGAGTATCCGGAACGCAACGCCCGCAGCCGCCCTGGCACCGCGTCAGGCTGGACGAGCTGGTAGCTGAAACCGCACTCCGCGCAATCCACGGACCGACGCTACCGTTGAGCCGTGATGGCGATCGACGTGACGGGCGTGCTGCGCCAGACCGACCTGCTGCGCTCCGTTCCAGCCCAGGACTTGGAGACGATCGCCGCGGCGTCCCGGCTCCGGACCGTGCGCCGTGGTCAGGTGCTGTTCACGGCGGGTGATCCGAGCGACACCGTGATCCTGGTCATCTCGGGCCGGGTCAAGGTCGTGGTCCGCTCCGCTGACGGTGCCGAGCTGACGCTCACGGTCGTGCAGCCCGGCGGCTCGCTCGGGGAGCTCAGCGTCGCCGACGGCGGCCCGAGGTCGGCGGACGCCGAGGCCTTGGAGGACTCCCGGGTGCTGCTCGTGCCGAATGACCTGATCGCGGAGCTCTGCTCACGCGTGCCGTCGGTCACCCAGGCGCTGATGAGCTCGATCGCGGCCACGCTCCGGCGGCTGACCGAGGCGGCGTCCGACCTTGTGTTCCTCGACCTCCCGCGCCGGGTCGCGAAGGTGCTGCTCAGCCAGCCCAGGAGAGACGACGGCGTGATCGAGCTGAAGATGAGCCAGGAGGAACTCGCGCATCAGGTCGGCGGAAGCAGGCAGAGCGTCAATCTGGCGTTGCGCGGCTTCGAGCGGCGTGGCTGGATCGAGGTGCACGACCGGGCGGTGACGCTCAGGCAGGCGGAGGCGCTCGCCCGGTTCGCCAACCAGGTGTCGGCTATCTGACACCTGCGCTGTCGGCTGCGTGACTGACCGCACGCCCCGGTTCGGAGATGCTGACAGCAGTTGCCTAGCCGCACACCGGTCATTGGCAACCGGAAGAGGGGGACCCTCCGCCCGGCAGCACCTCCCAGCGGCCGCCCGGGCGGAGGGACCGAAACCCGGGAGGGGTCACGATGTTCGGGTTGCTGCCACGGGCAGATTCGGTGATGGACCTGCGCCGCCAGGCCAGCGAGCTACGGTCCTCGCGGGCGCGCATCGTTGCCGCCGCCGACGCCGAGCGCCGGCGCATCGAGCGCGACCTGCACGACGGCGCGCAGCAGCACCTCACCTCTCTCTCGGTCAGGCTGCTCATGGCGGCAAAGCTAGCCGGCCAGGACCCGGAGCTGGCCAGCTTGCTCGAGCAGCTTGGCGCCGAGGTCAGGGACACCGCGCAGGAGCTGCGGAACCTCGCGCACGGGATCTACCCGCCGCTGCTGCGGGCCAACGGGCTGGCCGACGCGCTGTTCGCCGCGGCCAGCCACGCCACGCTCCCCACCAGGGTGCAGGCCGGCTCGGTCGGCCGGTATCCGGCCGACGTCGAGGCGGCGGTGTATTTCTGCTGCCTGGAGGCCATGCAGAACGCGTGCAAGCACGCGGGGGAGCGGGCCTCGGTCCGGCTGCGCGTTCGGGAGGAGGCCGGAACGCTCACGTTCGAGGTGACCGACGATGGTGCCGGGTTCGACGCCGCGGGCCGGCGTCTCGGCGCGGGGTTGCTCAACATGGCCGACCGGCTCGGCGCGTTCGGCGGCCGCCTGCGGGTGGACTCGGTCCCTCGACAGGGCACACGCGTCACGGGCACAGTCCCTTTGCCCGCTTCTCTTGACCCGATAGCCGATGACCATCTGCGCGCTAGCGCATCATGCTTGCCGTGCTAGCGCTTGCCGTTGGCCTCGCCGAAGACTTCGTCGACGGTCTCTGCGGTCGCGGCCTTGCTGACCCAGGCATCTAGCTGTGCGATGTCGGTGCAGGCCAGCACCTGATCGCGAATCTCAGCTTGCACTGCGACGCCGCGAGCGGCCAGCACCTGCAAGATCGTCTTAGCCCGGCCGACCACCGCGAGCTTTTCAGCGTCGCCGTGCAGCAGCACGACTGCGTCGGCGCGCAGTTCCACCGGCAGGGACGCGGTCACCTCGCCAGGCGCCAGCGACGCCGGGCCGCCCCCGGGTACGGCGACGCCGGGTATCCCGGTCAGCAGCGCGCTCGCCAGACTCGGGTTGCGACGCAATAACTCCAGGGGAGCCTCGTGCAAGAGGGATGGCATACGTCCAGAATGTTCCGGTGCCGTGTGCAGGATGCCGGTCACGCCAGGGCTGGGCGTGCGGTAACCGGCTGGCGGGTCTCCGGCGGCCTGGCGGCAGTGGGCGGCGGGAAGGTGATGTCGATGGCCAGTCCGCCGCCGGGCCGGGGGTGTGCGGTGATGGTGGCGTCGTGGGCGGTGGCGATGGCCTGGACGATGGCCAGGCCCAGGCCGTGGCCGCCGTCGCGGCGGGCGGGACGCGGGCCGAGCCGCTGAAAGGGCTGGAACAGGCGATCGACGTCGGCGGCCGGGATAAACGGCCCGGAGCTGGCCACGGACAGGACGGCACCAGCGCAGCCGGCCGCGGTGGCGACCTGGACCTGCCCGCCGGGGATGTTGTGCCGGACGGCGTTGTCGATGAGGTTGGTCACCAGCTGCCCGACCAGGACAGGGTCACCCTGGAGGGTGGCGGGCTGGATGCGGGCGTGAACGTGCAGACCCAGATCGCTGATCGCGGGGCCGGCGGCGGCCAGCGCAGCGCTGGTGATGGCGGCCAGGTCGGTCGGCTCGCGCTCGCCGGGGCCAGCTTCGCTGCTGGCCAGGGTGAGCAGCGCCTCGATGAGGCGGTCCTGCTCGGCGATGAAGGCCAGCAGGTCCTGGCTGACGTCCTGCCAGGTGCCGGCGGAGGCGGCCGGGTCGGCGCGGGTCACCTCGAGTAGGGCGCGTTCCCGCGTGAGGGGCGTGCGCAGCTCGTGCGAGGCGTTGGCGGCGAATTGCCGCTGGGCGTCGAAGGAGGCCTTCAGCCGGGCGAACAGGTGATCGAGGGTGTCGCCGAGTAGCTTGAGCTCGTCGTCGGGGCCGGGCAGGGCCAGCCGCTCGTGCAGGCTGCTGGCGGAGATCCGGCGGGCGGCGGCGGTGATCGTGCTCAGCGGGCGCAGCACCCGGCCGGCCAGGAGCCAGCCGATCGCGACGGCGGCCACCGTGACGACGGCCAGGGCGATGCCGGACTGGATCAGCAGCTGGTGCCTGTCGGAGGCGATCTGCGCGAAAAGATCCGCCTTGAGAGAGCGCACCCTAGCCTGCTGAGCAACGGCAAGAGGGTCGAGGGGAACTTTGGGGGGACCGGAGACTTTCGGCGGCTGGTGAAGGGGCACTAGAGGCGCCGCGTGCCCGTCGAGCAGGTAGGTAAGGGCGAGCACGGCCGCGCCGCATGCCAGGAACACGCCGCCGTACAGGACGGTCAGGCGCAGCCGGGCGGTGCGGCGGGGCAACCGCAGCCAGGACCGGAGACTGGCTCGCGGGCGGGGGATGCGCATCATGGCCCTCCGATCCGGTAGCCGCTGTCCCGGACGGTCTGGATCACCGGCGGGTCGCCGAGCTTGGCCCGCAGCCGGCCGATGGTCGTCTTCACGGTCTTGGTGAACGGGTCGGCCGCCTCGTCCCAGGCCCGTTCGAGCAGCTCCTCGGCCGGGACCGGCCGCCCGTCCGCGGCCAGCAGGCACTCCAGCACGGCCAGTTCCTTGCGGGTGAGCGCCAGGCGCCGCCCGGCGCGGACCGCGAGCCGGCGCGCCGGGTCCACGCTCAGGTCGCCATATTCGAGAGTGGCAGGCAGCGGCGCGGCGGCGCGCCGGCCCAGGGCCCGGATCCGGGCGGTCAGCTCGGCGAAAGAGAACGGCTTGGGCAGGTAGTCATCGGCGCCCAGGCCGAGGCCCTCGACCCGATCCTGGACCGACCTGGCCGCCGTCAGCATCAGCACCCGGCTCTCCGACCTCTCCGCGGCCAGGGCCCGGCAGACCTCATCGCCGTGCGTGCCGGGCAGGTCCCGGTCCAGTACCACCACGTCATAGCGGTTCACCGCCGCGCGCTCCAGGGCCGCGTCGCCGTCCAGGGCCACATCGACGGCCATGCCCTCGCGGCGCAGCCCGGCGGCCACCGTCCTGGCCAGGAACTCGTCATCCTCGGCTATCAACACTCGCATCGCCTGTCCCGCTGCCTCCTGCGCCTCACCGTATGTCAGCCAGCCGCCTGCATCGCAGGATCGCAGGCCGCAGGTCACAGCACGGCAACATTTTCTGTTGCCCTGCTGTGACCTGCCGTTCGGTACAACTGCCTGCAGAGTGCCGGACACAGGCACGACCCGACGACCCGCCCCGGCCGGCTACCTGCCTGACCGCTGAGGAGTATCGATGTTCTTTATCACCTACCTGCGGCGGGAGCTGCGCCGCCGCATGCGGCAGGCCGTCTTCATCGCGCTGGGCCTGGCGCTGGGAGTCGGCCTGGTCGTCACAGTGGCCGCCGCCTCGGCCGGGGTGAACAAAGCGCAGTCCGGCGTGCTGAGCGCACTGTACGGGGTGGGCACCGACATCACCGTCACCGGGAACGCGCCTCCGCCGCACTACTCGTCGGCCGGCAGCACACAGCCAGCAAAGGCCACACCACCCCCATCAAAGAACGGGCAGACCCTTCAGATCAGCCCCGGCGGCGGCGCGCAGATCTGCGACAACGGTCATTGCGTGAACGCCGCGGGCCACACCTACGACCGGCTGGTCCCGCCGTACCAGGAACCGATCAGCGCATCGACGGTCGCGGCCGTGGCGAGACTGCACGACGTAGCGGCAGCCGCTGGCGTGCTCACGCTCGTCGACAGCGCGATCACCTACCCAGCGACCTCCGCAGGCTCGCCTCAGCTGGCCACCTTCACCGTCGACGGCGTCGGAACCGGGCACACCCCGGTCGGCCCGCTGGCTGCCGCGACCATCAGCTCCGGCCACTTCTTCACCCCGGCTGACTCCCATGCCGACGTCGCGGTCGTGGACTCCGGCTATGCGGCCAGCAACAACCTGAAGATCGGCTCTACCATCACCATCAAGCAGGTCCGCTTTACCGTCATCGGAATCGTCACCCAGCCGCAGGACACCAGCCCGCCCGATGTGTACATCCCGCTGGCCCGCGCCCAGACCCTGGCGACCGCCACCAAGAACCTCGGCGGGAGCGTGGCGAACACGGTGAATCTGATCTACGTAGCCGCTGCCAGCGCCGCCGACATCCCCGCCGTGCAGCACGAAATCTCCCGGCGGCTGCCCAGCGACATCGTGACCGCCGCCGGCAGCCTGGCCAGGCAGGTGACCGGATCGGTGTCCAGCGCCGCCAAACTGACCAGCGACCTCGGCAAATGGGTGTCGGTGCTGGTCCTGATCGCCGCGTTCGCCATGGCCAGCCTGCTGACGATGGCCGCAGTGGCCCGCCGGGCCGCCGAGTTCGGCACCCTCAAGGCGCTCGGCTGGCCCACCCGCCGGATCATCGCCCAGGTGCTCGGCGAGTCGCTCGCCATCGGCATCGCCGGGGCCGCGGCCGGGGTCGGCCTCGGCTACGCAGGCGCGGCGATCATCGCGGCCGTCGCGCCCAGCCTGTCCGCCACCGCACCCTCCTCGACGATCGGGTCGATGCAGCAGGTGGTCCAGGCCGGCGGCACCGCCCTCGGAAACCGCACAGTCGTGGTCCCGCTGTCGCCGTCCATCACCATCGGCGTGATCGTCCTGGCGGTGATCCTGGCCATGGCCGGCGGCCTGCTGGCCGGCGCGCTCGGCAGCTGGCGGATCGCCCGGCTCCGCCCCGCCGGCGCACTGACCCTGGTGGCCTGACCCGCCCGGTGACAGGGCTTCTCAGGACAGGAGAGCGAATCGTGTACAAGCTGACCGGCGTTACAAAGGAGTATCAGAAGGGGCGCGGCGTCGTCGGTGCGCTGCAGGGCGTTGACCTGACTATCGCCGATGGCGAGTGGCTGGCTGTGCGGGGCCGCACCGGCCACGGCAAGTCCACGCTGCTCAACCTGCTCGGCGGCCTCGACCGGGCGACCGGCGGCACTGTCGAGCTGGACGGCACCGACCTGGGCGCGCTCCGCGAGACCCAGCTCACCCGGCTGCGCGCGCAATCGATCGGGTTCATCTTCCAGACTTTCAACCTGATCCCCACCCTGTCAGCGGCCGAGAACGTCGAGTCCGCGCTGATCCCGCTGCGGGTAAGTCAGGCCGACCGGAAGGCCCGGACAGCCGCCGCGCTGGAATCGGTGGGCCTGGCCGACCGGGCCGCCCACCTGCCCGCCGAGCTGTCGGGCGGCCAGCAGCAGCGGGTCGCGATCGCGCGCGCCCTGGTCAAAGAGCCCAAGGTACTGCTCGCCGACGAGCCCACCGGCAACCTCGACGAGGACACCCGCGACGACATCATCGGCCTGCTGGAACACCTGTGGCGCGACCGCGGGCTCACCCTGATCCTCGTCACCCACGACACCTCCATCGCGCGCCGGGCCCAGCGCACCGGCGTCATGACCAACGGCCAGCTCACGATCAGGCAGGAATCACCGAACCGTTAAGGCCCGCGCCCACGCCGTCCACGTCTCCGAAACTACCGGGGCCGCCGCCGCTGTCACCTCAGGCATTGCGGCGGCGACGGGACCAGTCGGCTCCGCCCCGTAAGCACGCACAAGTCGATGATCTGGCGCGAGTCTGAAGAGCCCTGACCCGGTGCAACGATGGCAAATGTCAGGCGTTCTGCGCGAAGCTCTGGCGCCGCCCCGCTAGTAGTGCTCACTTCTGTAGCGGCCAATGCCCCCGGCCTCACAATCCAATCGTGCACCCTGGCGACGATGACCCGCCGAAGCGCAACTCACTAGGATCGCTTTTCATGGTCGCGCTGGATCACCTTGTCACCTCGGGCACCTTCTCCCTGGACGGCGGCACCTGGGAGGTGGACAACAACGTCTGGCTGCTGGGCGACGAGACCGAGTGTGTGGTCATCGACGCCCCGCACGATGCGGACGCGATCCTGGCCGCGGTCGGGCCGAGGCGGCTCACCGCCATCTTGTGCACGCACGCACACGATGACCACATCGACGCCGCACGGTCTCTGGCCGACGCGACCGGGGCGCCAGCCTGGCTGCACCCCGCCGACCGGGAGCTGTGGGACATGACCTACCCGGACTGGGCCCCGGGCCGGGACCTGGCCGACGGGCAGAAGATCACGGTCGCCGGCGCCGAGCTTACGGTTCTGCATACCCCGGGCCACTCGCGCGGCGCTGTGTGCTTCCACGTGCCCGACCAGGGCTGGCTGTTCAGCGGCGACACCCTGTTCTCCGGCGGCCCAGGCGCGACCGGGCGGTCCTTCTCGGACTTCGGCACCATCATCACCTCGATCCGCGACCGCCTGCTGGTCTGGACCCGGGCACGGTTGTCCACACCGGCCACGGGGACAGCGCCACCATTGGTGCCGAGGCACCGCATCTGGACGAGTGGATCGCCCGCGGCCACTAAGGCGAGCAGCCGCGCGGCGAGCAGGCAGACGTCGTCGGCGCGGGATGACTCGCCGTGCAGCAGGCTCTCGGCGGCAACGCGGATCTGGTCGGCCGTGCGGGCCCCGGAGCGCCTGACCGCGGCGGCGAGCGCGTCGAGGCCCACGTCGATGTCCCGGCGCGGGTCTTCGATCAGGCCATCGGTGTAGAGCAAGAGAGCCGTGCCGGGTGCGAGCCGCCGCTGGCTGGTGCGGACGGAGATGTCGGACGAGGCACCGAGCAGGACGCCAGGCGCGTCGCCAAGGTACTTGGTGTCACCGGTGTCGGTGATCAGCAGCGGTGGGGGGTGCCCCGCGTTGGCGTAGAGGAGCTCGCCAGTGGTCAGGTCGAGAACGGCGTAGGCCGCGCTCGCGATCGCCTCGGGGAGCAGCCGGAGCAGGGCGGCGTTGGTCCGCTGCAGCACGTCGCCGGGGTCCGGGCGGTCCATGGCGTAGGCCCGGAGCATGCTCCGGACCTGGCCCATGATCGATGCCGACTTGATGCTGTGCCCGGCCACGTCGCCGATGACCAGCCCGACCCGGTTGTCGCAGAGCAGGAAGACGTCGTACCAGTCCCCGCCGACGTGGACGCCATCGCTGGCAGGCAGGTAACCCGATGCGAGATCCAGCCCGGGCAGGTCGGGGAAGGCGTCGGGCAGGACAGCGCGCTGCAGGGTCTCGGCGATGGTGTGCTCGCGGGCCAGGGTCTCGGCGTTGGCCATCGCATCCGCCAGGCGCCGCGCGAACTCCTCGGCCACCTCCACGTCATTCTCGGTGAAGCCGGGCCGGTCGGCGTCCCGGGCAAGGGTGAGAACACCGGCCGGACGGCCCTCCACTATCAGTGGCGCGGCAAGCACCGTATCGGGCCGCAGCCGGGCGAGAGCATCGCCCAGGTCGGCGGCCATGTCCGACCACTGGCGCAGCTCGCCGACGGCCCCGCGCAGGATCTGGGTGGTTCCGGTGGTGTAGGCGACCTGGGTCGCCATCGGGCCGACCGCGGGGACCTTCTGGTTGCGGAACCTCGCGAGGACGGCGGCGCGTTCCGGATCGCGGTGCGCGACCGATGCCCCGTACAGAGCGTCATTCCCGCTCGGCAAGTACACCACGCAGTGGTCGGCCAGGCCGGGCACCACGAGCTGGGCAGCGTGCTCAAGCAGGTCGTGACGGTTTCGGGTGGCGGCCGCAAACGCGCTGGCGCGCAGCAGGAACGCGAGCTGTTCGTGCGTGCTGTCGGCCTCCGCGCGGGCCGCCTGCTCCCGGGCCAGCAGCGCGGCCCGCTCCTGCTCGGCGCGCTGCCGGGCGGTCAGGTCGATAACGAACGTCACCCAGCGGAGTGGCTGGGTGTCGACCGCCGCGCCCCCGACCAGCACCGGCAGCCGGTGCCCGTCCCGGTGCAGGTACTCCTTCTCATACGGCTGGAACGACCCATTGGCGAGCAGTTCCTCGAACGCCTGACGATCCCGGTCGGCCGACCCGGGGGCGGTGAGCGATTTATAGGAGATCCGGCCGGCCGCCAGGTCTTCCGTGCTGTACCCGATAATGTCCAGGAATGCGTCGTTGGCGTCGAATGCGCCCTGCTCGGAGGAGGCCACCACGCCGAGGACGTTGGCCTCCCGCAGCCGGTCCAGCAGGCCGACATTCTCCTTCAGCGCAGCCTGCATGTGTGCCAGTGCGCGCATGGCTGACTGACCGCCCCCAGGCGGGACCGGAACCGAGATCTCTGCACCCCCCGTGCGACCGATCTGGCAAGGCCACTGGTTTCATGCTAGCTTGCCCGGTCCGCCGCTATTACCCCTCGGGCTTGCCCCGGGCATCGACGAGCAGGCTGCGGTGGGTCGCGGTCCGGTCGAAGTCCAGCAGCATGGCCTGTGCTTCCGGCTCCACGACCGAGATCGCGATCTCATCCCCGGCGAAGGCGCGGATCGCCTCGGCTGACTCCCAGAACGTGCATGCGGTCAGCTCGACCGACCCGGCATCATCGAAGTCGCGGCTTAGCAGGTATGCGCCAGCGAACCCGGGCAGCCCGCGCAGCTGGGGCAGCAGCGTGCCGGCGAAGTAACGGCTATAGTCCCCGGCGCCCGCGGTGGTAGCTGTCGCCGACCAGGACCTGGCGATTATGTTCTTCGCTTCGCTCATGCCAGACATCGTGGCGCGCCACCATATAGAAGTAAAGGTGAACTATCTACCACGAAGCGAAAGCAGAACTTCCGTATGATCGATCAACGCTGACCGCCGCCGGGCGGCTGCTGGCGAGCCACGGCGAGCGCATCGCTGCGCAACTGCGAGCGGCCGAACGCGACCTGGCCGATCTAACCGGCCACGCCGCAGACCCCGTACGGATCACGGCGTTCCAGAGCGTCATGAGCCCGCTGATCGGCCCCGCCCTGCGCACCCTCGCGGTTGCCCACCCAGCGATCCGGCCCGTCGTGGCCGAACGCTACGGTCCGGCTGTCGTAGCGGAACTGCGCCTCGGTCACCTGGACATCATGCTCGCCGAATACGATGCCGCGAGCCCCTCGCCCGCCGAGCCAGGCCTTGGTCTGCGTCAGCTCACCTTCGACCGTTACGGATGAGTGAGCCCTAGTGGGCCCACGCATCAGCAGGCATCAGTTGCCTGGTGCCGGTCCTGGTCTTGCTCCCGTGCGGGATGCCAGGTTTCTGTTTCAGCGCCGCCGGCCCGCCTGCCCCGGTGGGACCGGGGTCGTCGCGGCGGGTCTTACGATCGGCTCC
>Ga0209333_1000215_pt1 | contig 32209 bp, 31 predicted proteins | sample BlaSpr_A8_OM2_O3_FD_187982 | JGI IMG/M metagenome (GOLD analysis project Ga0209333, IMG submission 187982) | Forest soil microbial communities from Thunder Bay, Ontario, Canada - Black Spruce, Ontario site 2_A8_OM2_O3 (SPAdes) (version 2) | ecosystem: Environmental > Terrestrial > Soil > Boreal... | reverse complement strand
ATGGCGGTGCGGCGCGCGCTGGGCGCTGGGCCGTGGCGGCTGGCGCGGCAGACACTGGCGGAAGGCGTGGTGCTGGGGGCGGGCGGCGCGGTGCTGGGGCTGGCGGTGGGATATTGGAGCGGGCGGGTACTGGCACGCAGTCTGCCAGGTTTTCCGCATGGCGGAATGCTCGCACTGCGGCTGGATCCGGACTGGCGGGTGGTAGCATATGCCGCGGCGGCGGGCTTGGCGAGCGCGGTGCTGTTCACGCTGGCTCCGGCAATGGATGCCGTGCGCTCGAGCGCCGGCGTCTCCCGGCGGATGCGCCAGCGCGACGTGTACGTGGTCGCGCAAGTGGCGCTGTCACTAGTGCTGCTGATCGCGGCGACGCTGCTGGTCCGCGCGCTGGGGCACGCGCTGGAAGTCGACCCGGGCTTCGCGATGGCCGGCCGACTGGAGGCGCGCCTCTCCGTTTCCGAGCCCGAATATACGGCCGACACCGGGCGCCTCTACCTGGACCGCGTGCTGGCGGCGGTGCGGACGATGCCGGATGTGCGGAGCGCGGCCCTCAGCCAGAACACGCCGCTGAGCATCACCGCAGCGAGGTGCGCCGCGCCGGATGCGAGCACGCGCCCGCGGCGCGCGGGGTCGGACATCGTGGCGGCGGGCTATTTCGACACGCTGGGGATTCCCATTGTGCGCGGCCGCCCGTTTGCGGCGCTCGACCGGCAGGGCGCGCCGGAGGTGGCGGTGGTCAACGAAACGTTTGCGCGGCGGTACTGGCCGGGTCGGGATCCGATCGGTCAATCGGTGTGGCTGGGCTGCGATACAAAGCAGCCGCGCACGGTGGCGGAGGTGGCCGGCGTGGCGCGGGACGCGAAGTACAGCTCGCTGGACGAACCGCCGCAGCCGTTCGTCTACCGGCCACTGGCGCAGGACTGGGCCGGGTTCATGACGCTGATCGTGCACACGGCCGGGCGCCCGGAGCAATTCACAGCGCCGCTTCGCGCGGCCCTGACGGCGCTCGATCCCAACTTGCGCGTATACGAGATCGAGACGCTGGAGGAGTGCGCGGCGGGATCGCTGTTTCAGGTGCGCTGGCAGGCGGCTCTGCTGGCGGTGTTCGGCGGGCTGGCGATGGTGCTGGCTGCGGTTGGGCTGTACGGCGTGGTGGCTTACACGGTGGCGCAGCAGACGCGCGAACTCGGCATCCGCATGGCGATCGGGGCGCAACGCGGCGACTTGCTCTGGATGGTGCTCGGGCGCGGGCTGCGGCTGACGGCGGTGGGGATTGCGATCGGCCTGCTGCTCAGCGCGGCGGTAACGCGGCTGCTCGGAGGATTGCTGTATGGGATGAGCCCACTCGATCCAGTGTCGTTTGCCACGGCATCGCTGGCGTGGACGGCGGTGGCGATGCTGGCGAGCTACGTGCCGGCGCGCCGGGCGATGAAGGTCGATCCGGTGGTGGCGCTGCGGTGGGAGTAGGATGAGCGGTTACTTGCAGCGCGGACGGTATGGCCTTGGAGATAAGGACGGATGGGCACAGGCCAGCAGCATGCTTCTCATGGGTTCCAGTTCACCCGGAGCGCCCGTTTCTCCTGCACCAAGCGAAAGCTGCCGTCGGGCCGTTTCTTTTCGGTTGTAATTCTCAACGCGAAGCAACCTAGATCCGGCGCTGTCCACCATGTCATCCTCACGCTTCCTCCCATGCGGGGCCGGATGGCGGTCGTCGGATAGTTGACTATTGTCTGGTTTCCAACTATTGTTCCGTCTATGCAGGCGGCATCAAGGCCAGCGGCGGCTCTCGCGAAGCCGTAATGCTCCAAAATCAGGCAGGAGGCATCGCAGCCTGTGATCGCTCCAACGGACTGATGGGCAGACCGCCTGACCTTTTCCAGAACCTCGGGGGCTACGGTGAAGCGTACTGTAAGCCGGGACCAGAGGGGAATGGCCGCGTCCAGAGCGCGTCCGACCGCAGTTTCGAAGGGACGCTGCGGGATGGACCGGGACTTGAGAATTTCCGTTCCGTCGCGTTCGTACGACGTACTATACATTTCCACCGCGGACGACCCGTCCTCTGCATAACTGAGGAATTCGGAATCCACGGTGTATGGAACCCGGACCGGGGGCGAGGCCTTTTGCGGGAACGCCTGGGTGACGAGCAATACGAATGCCGCCAAAATAAGGATGGTGGCCGCAAACATACGCTTTCTCGCGCGAGGCACGCGCGCCACTGTCCAAGAGGTATGGCCCGCGGCAAACGCGGCCTGCACGTTTTCGCGTAAGGAAGCTGGGACAGGCGGTGCGGTCCAGGCGTCGAGTAATTCGTCGAGTTCGGTATCGTTCATGGCCTTCGCTCCAAGCCCGGCGCGAAGGCGGCGAGCGTCTCTTTCAAACTGGCGCGGGCGCGCTGCAGGCGCGACTTTACCGTGCCCGGATCGAGAGCCATCACACGCGCGATCTCCGCCAACGGCATCTGCTCGTAATGCGCGAGGATGAGCACTTCCCTCTGGGTCTCCGGCAACAGCATGACGGCGCGAGCGACCAAGTCTTCGAGCTCCGTGCGCAAGGCTTCGTCTTCGGGCGTTCGGTCGTGCCCCGCGTCATTCCCCGAGTGCTGGTCGCCTCCGCGCGCCAATTCGTTTCTCCCCAGCCGCTTCAGAGCCTGGTTTCTGACCACGCCGAAAAGGTAGGTGCGAACCGGCGTGCGCCGCGGATCGTACGAGCATTCCGGACGCAGCATCTGCAAGAAGCACTCCTGCACGATGTCTTCGGCATCCGCCACCGAACCGGTCAGCCTGTATGCGAAGCGGAACAGGGGCAAGTGATGTTCGTCGAACAGTTGCAGGAAGGCGGCTTCCCGGCCTCTGCGGGCTGCTTTGACCAGATCCATGCTTGTCTAACAAGTATTACCGCGAGGGGCTAAAAGGAATCGCATCAATGGACGTATTTCGGCGGCTGTCCCTTTGCCCACGGATCGTACTCGGATGCGAACCGGACGCGCTCGCCGATGGACGGGTGATCGTAGAGCCAGAATTCGATGAACGGGCTGGGATTGGGATCGTCGAGCGACACTTCGCCGAGAATCTGAAACGCGCCGGCCGCCTCTTCCGATGAGTTGGGCACGATCCCGTGGATCACTTCCAGTCCATAGATATCGGCGTTATGCTCCAACACGCGGCTGAAGGAGCTGGACGCCGGTTCGGACAGAAAGCCGAAGACCGCCAGCGCCAGCAGCAGCACAGGCAGGGAAGCCCAGTCGCTGACGTCGCGAATCCCCCAACGTGCGCCGTAGCGCGCCAAAGCCCAGCGCATCGCGTGATACGCCAGGAACAGGAAAACCAGAATACCCAGCAGCGCCGCGCCGATGCCGATCCACACATGTCCCAGAACATAATGCCCCATCTCGTGGCCGAATACGAAGAGGGTCTGGCCGGTATCCATCTTTTGTATGGTGTTGTCCCAGACCACCACGCGCTTGGATGCGCCGATGCCGGTGACGTACGCGTTCAGCGATTTCAGTTTCTCGCTGGCCTTCATTTCGAACATGCGGTCGGGCGGAATCTCCAGGCCGCCGCGCGCCACCACTTTCTCGATGGCGGCCACCAGCGCGGGCTGCGTCGCCGCCAGGGGCTCGAACTTGAAGAACAGCGGTTCCACCGCCACCGGCTCGATGAACATCAGGAACACGACCATGGGCACGGCCGCCAGCCAGAAATAGAACCACCACCGGCGCGGGCTGCGGCGCATCGCGCCATAGAGCACCCAGAGGGCGATGCCGGCCAGGGCGAAGGTGAGCAACTCCCCCTTGGTCCAGTCCCAGAACCACGACGGCCAGTCTTGGATGGATTGCTCGAACTTGAGTAAGAGGTGGTGGCCGTAGAGGGAGATGGGCAACTCCAGAGCGTCGATGGCCAGCAGCAGCAGCGGGGCGAAAATGTAGGCTTGCAGGATGCGGCGGCGCGTTGTGGATTCCGCGATGTCGCGCAGGCGCGGGGCGACGCGCCATGCCAGCAGCGCGACTAGAACGAGGATGCCGTATGCGGCCGCGGCGAAGTGCAGGCGGTTGCGAGCGGCCGCATATTCGATGGCTTTGGCGAGTTTGTCCGGAGGGAGCGTGTAGGTTTTGACGGCTAAGAGCAAGGCTGGAAACATATTTCTCCTTTTCCCCAGACGGTCTGGCGGCCCACGCCGGTCCACTGGCCGGCGCGCAGGTAGGGCAGGAATTCGCCCAAATCGCCATCATACTCGGCTTCTCCGGTGAATCCGCTCAGCGGGTGTATTTGGCCGGTGCGGCTGGAGCGGCGCTCAATGTCGTGCCAGGTGAGTTCGCAACGCGAGAGGCGTACGGAGGCGGCGCGCTCGCCCATGGCGCGGAAATCGATATCGAGGGGACCGGGTCCATAGAGCGCGCGGAGGGTGCTGATGCGGTCGCGCAGGCGGGCGAACAGGATGGGGAATTCGGGGCGGTCCGCTCCCTTCAATTCGGTTGGTGTTACGAATCGGACTCGAATATGGGCGGCGTGCTCGGGCGGGCCGTCCAGGTCGATCGCGATATTCTCTTGATCGACGGAGGTCAGTTCCGCGCGGGTTCGTTTGGGCCCCAGGCCTTCTTCAGCGAGACGTGCGAAGGTTGCGACGAAGATCTGGCGGCGGTCGCTCGCCAGGTCAAAGAGATGCACGTCGAAGTGAAATGCAGCGTCTGGCGCGATGGTGCGATCATCAAGCTGCGCGGCGCGAATTACGAAGGGACGCGGCGGATCGGCAAGGCCGCTGGGTCCGGTATTGGACTTTGGCGCGAAGACGCCCGCGTATTCCGGCGCGGCGGCGGTTTCGCGCAGCATCATGCCGAACGCGCCGCGTAGCGTATTGCCCGCTTTGCCAGGTGGGAAGTACAGCGACTGGGCCGCGCGAAAATGGAACCGCAGCCGAATCAGTTCGAACGTCACGCTGTCACTTTAGCAAATGCAACGACAGTCAGATCTCAAGACGTTCGATGCGATGCTCGTGGTTTTGGGCAGTGGCGGAGGTTTTCGACGACATCGAGGATACGGCTGAACCGCTCGTCGTATTTGGCATCGCGCTCCGCGGCGGCTGCGCGCATCTCGGCTATGTCGTGCTGGAACAGCTCCATGCTTTGCGTCAGGGCCTCGTGCCGCTCCGTGAGCCGCTCGAGACGCTCATCGATGGTCATGGTTCCTCCAGAATATCGTGATTGGGCTTCGGGACGCCGCCCAACTCACCCTCCGCCTGTGCTGGCCAGCCATCCAGGCGCTATAGGCCGTTGGGCGAGAAGTGTAACCTTGTTGTGGCGCCCGTTATGGCACTCGGAAGGCCATGTTGCTCGAAAGCGTGCCGCTGGGTGTGACCACCTCGACTCTTCCACTGGTCGCGCCCGCGGGTACGGTGGCCGTGATTAGGTAGCTCGATACCACGGTGAAAGTAGCGGCCGTGCCGTTGAAGGTAACGCTGGTCGCGCCGGCCAGGTCGCTTCCAAGAATCTTCACGGCCACTCCGACCTCGCCGGAGGTAGTCTGTGTTTCCACAAACGGACCCAGTCCCACAGACAGGCTGAATATTGTGCCGCAACCGTTCGCGCAGGCGCTGTCGGCCCCGCCCTCCGCTGTAGTCCCGTAGAAGCTCCCGTTCGTGGCCTGGACGAGCGGCGCGTAAGGGCCTGAGCCGTCTATGCACCCGCTTTGGGAGCAAAAGCTGTATATCGTGGTTAGCGCGCCACTCGGGGTGATTTTGAAGGCTGTCCCATAGCTGCGGCGGGCCCCGCCGGAAACGGTTGTCCCGTAGAGGTCCCCATCGGTAGCTCGGACCAGTCCCGCGCGGGGGCCGGTGCCCTCTCCGCAATGGTAGCAAAAGCTGTGAAGCCTCGTCAGCGTGCCCGTCGGGGTGATGCTGAAGACCACGCCCTCGCCCTCCGTCCCGCCGCCGGCTGTCCCAAGGAGGTCCCCATTCGCCGCCTGGATAAGTCCGCCCTCGGGACCTACGCCATCCGCGCAGTCTGTTTGGGAGCAGAAGGCGTATAGCGTCGTCAGCGTGCCGCTCGCCGGGTTTATCTGGAAGATCGTTCCACCGGCGTTGGCGCCGCCCTCCTCGGTTGTTCCGTAAAGATCCCCACTGGCTGCCTGGACCAGCCCCGCCACTGGGCCTTCGCCGTCCACACAGCCGGTTTGGGGGCAGAAGCTGTATATCGTCGCCAGCGTGCCACTCGGCGTGATCCTGAAGACCGTCCCATAGTTGCCGTTGGCCCCACCGCTGAAAGTTGTCCCGTAAAGGTACCCGTTAGCGGTCTGGACCAGCCCCGCGTAGGGGGTTGAGCCGTCCGCGCAATTGCTTTGGGAGCAGAAGCTGTATAGCGTCGTCAGTGCGCCGCCAGGGGTGATTTTGAAGATCGTTCCCGCGTTGTTGGCCCCACCATACAGGGTTGTACCGTAGAAGTCCTCATTGGTGGCCTGGACCAGCCCCGCGACGGGGTCCGCACCGTCGGTACAGCCACTTTGGGAGCAAAAGCTGTAAAGCGTCGTAAGGGCGCCGCTCGGGGCGATTTTGAAGGCCGTCCCCTGGCTGTTTGCCCCGCCGGCGGAAGTCGTCCCATAAAGGCTCCCATTAGTGGCCTGGACAAGGCCCGCCCAAGGATTTGCGCCGTCCGTGCCGTCGAAGGTGTGCAGCGTGGTGAAAGTCTGCGCCGGTAAGGAAATCACAGCGAAAAGGGCAAGAACAGCATACGCGTTTACGATTCGTTTCATTGATACACCCCTTATCCCGCCGACGCCGCCGCCGTCGCGTCGTAGAATCCTTTCCCCGCCACGGCTAGCCGCTCGAGCAGAGGCGCGGGCTTCCAATGATCGCCCAAGCGCGCGCGATATTCGTTCAGCTTCGCTAGCACGTGCGCAAGACCCACCGAGTCGGCGTAGGCCATAGGCCCGCCGCGATGCCGCGGATAGCCGAAACCATATGCGTAGATCACATCGATATCGCCGGGCCGGATGGCGATGTGCTCATCGAGCACGTTGGCGCCTTCATTCGCCAGGGCCACCATGATGCGCGAGAGAATCTCGTCGTCGGACACCGGTTGCCGCGAAATGCCCCGTTCGTGCGCTGCCTTCGCCGCCAGTTCTTCGATCAGCGGATCGGGAATCGGCGTGCGGCTGCCGCTTTCATAGCGATACCATCCCGCGCCGGTCTTCTGGCCGTAGCGGCCCATCTCGTACAACCAGTCGGGCACGGGCGATTCCGGCCCTTCGGCGCGGCTGGCGCCGATCGAGCGCAAATACTGGCGGATGCGCGCGCCCACGTCGATGCCCGCGATATCCTGCATGCCGAACGGTCCCACGGGCATGCCGAAGCCGGTCATCACCTGGTCGATTTGCGGGACGCTTGCGCCCTCTTCCAGCAGCAGATATCCTTCGCGCATGTAGTAGGCCAGCATACGGTTGGCGACGAAGCCGAAACAGTTGCCCACCACCACGCCCACCTTGTTGAGCTTCTTCGAGAGCTTCAGCGAAGTGGCGATGGTCTGGTTTCCGGACTCGCGCCCGCGCACGATTTCCATCAGCTTCATGACATTCGCGGGGCTGAAGAAGTGGTGGCCGATCACGTTGGCTGGACGGCCGCTGGCCTGCGCGAATTGATCGATATCCAGCGTGGAGGTGTTGGACGCCAGCATGCAATCGGGCTTGGTGACGCGGCCCAGATCGGCGAAGACGGACTTCTTCAGCTCCAGGTTTTCGAATACGGCTTCGACCACGATATCGACCCGATCGAAACCGTCGTAGGTGAGGGTGGGGCGGATCAGGGACATGACGCGGTCCACCTGCTCGGGAGTCATCTTGCCCTTTGAGGCCGAGATATCGTAATTGCGGCGAATGGTAGCGAGGCCCCGGTCGAGAGCCGCCTGGTCGGATTCCTTGAGCAAGACGGGGATGCCGGCGTTGGCGTAATTCATGGCGATGCCACCGCCCATGGTGCCCGCGCCGACCACCGCCGCCGCGCGGATTTCCACGGTGGGTGTGTCTTTCGGGACGCCGGGAACCTTGGCGGCTTCGCGTTCGGCGAAGAACAGGCGGATCAGGTTGCGGGATTCGGCGGAGAGCACGCAATCGGCGAAGATCTCGATTTCGCGCGCGGAGCCGGCGTCGAAGCCCCCTTGCACACCGGCCGCGATGGCGTCGACGGCGGCGTAGGGTGCGTGCGCGCCGCGGGCGGTCTTCTTCAGGCTGGCGCGGGCCGCGTCGATCGCGGCGGCGGCCATTGCGTAATCGGCGATTTTGGTTTCCTGCTCGCGGACTTTGCGCGTTTCGCTGGCGGCGGCCTTGGCGCGCGCGAAGGCGACTGCGCCCGCGAGCAGGTCGCCCTCGACAATGTGATCGACGATGCCTTCGGCCAGCGCGCGCTTTGCGCCGATGTGCTGGCCTAGCGTGCAGAGTTCCACGGCGGTGGCCACGCCGCACAAGCGCGGCAGACGCTGCGTGCCGCCGGCGCCGGGAATGATGCCCAGCAGCACTTCGGGCTGGCCCACTTTGGCGCCGGGTACGGCAACGCGATAGTGGCAGGCCATGGCGAACTCGATGCCGCCCCCCAGAGCGGCGCCATGAATGGCGCACACCACCGGTTTGGGACAGTCTTCGATGCGCCGCAACAGCGCGTGTACGCGATGCGAACGGTCGATCGAAACTTCGCGGTTCGGGATTGTGCCGAAAACCTTGATATCGGCGCCGGCGATGAACGTGTTGCCCGCGCCGATCAGCACCACAGCCTTAACAGCCGGGTCGGCGGCGGCGCGCGCCACACCTCCGTCGATGCCTTCGGGCACGCCGGGGCTGAGGGCATTCACGGGCGGATTGTTTATGGTGATTATGGCGACGTCATCTTGGACGGTGTATTGGACGAGTTCTGGCATAGTGATCCGACCCATTATGGCACTGGAGTCGGCCCTGGCGCAGATTCGCGGGGACAGTTTTGCGGGCGGCTTGCGCGCAACTCAGGCTACCTACAAGTTGCAGTCGATAACGAACTCGCCGCGGTGCGCCGCCCAGCTAACCAGGAGCAATATGCCCACTGTCGCCAGACAGCTAACGCCGATGATGGAGTATCTTGCAATCCGCATTTCCTTCAAGAGCGGGCCAAAGACCGACTCACCAGGTGACGCCATGCTATTGAGAATGCGATCTTGTCCCCTGTGGCATAGGTACACCAGAGCCGCGTACCCTCCGTGCACAAAATACTTACCACAATCGGGACCCCGGACCTATGAAGGACGTTCCTGGCGAAGCAGTCCCCGTGAGCCAAGAGGTAAATGAATCCTATTAGCTGAGCGGTTACAAACGCGGTGATCGCGTCGGCGTACAGCGTAAGGCGGCTCGCCGTGTCATCTAACATGCTGGCCATTCAAATCCTCCCGCATAATTGTCTCATAGCCGCACTCGGCGCATTCCCTGCCACGACGAAGGAGCTGGACATGGCAGAAGAGAACTATAGAATGTATCGGCTCAAGTCTTGATCCTTGACGATGTCGGCCAACTGCTTGCGCACGTACACCGCATCGATTTTCACGGTCTTCTTTTTCAAATCCGGGCCTTCGAAGGAGACCTCTTCGAGCAGCTTCTCCATGATGGTGTGCAGGCGGCGTGCGCCGATGTTCTCGGAGCTTTGATTGACCTGCGCGGCGAATTTGGCGACTTCCTCCAGCGCGTCGTCGGTGAAGGTCAGCTTGATGCCCTCGGTTTCCATCAGCGCGGTGTACTGTTTGGCGAGCGCGTTCTTAGGCTCCTTCAGGATGCGGATGAAATCCTCCACCGTGAGAGATTTCAGCTCCACGCGGATGGGAAATCGCCCCTGCAGCTCGGGGATCATGTCGGCGGGCTTGGAGACGTGGAACGCGCCGGCAGCCATGAACAGAATATGGTCCGTGCGCACAAACCCGTAACGCGTATTGACGGTGGTGCCCTCGACGATGGGCAGGATATCGCGCTGCACGCCCTCGCGGCTGACATCCGGGCCGTGGCCGGTTTCGCGTCCGGCGATTTTGTCGATTTCGTCGAGGAAGATGATACCGCTGGTTTCCACGCGCTCCAGGGCGACGCGCGTGACTTGGTCCATGTCGATGAGCTTTTGCTCCTCTTCCTGTCCCAGGTAATCGGCGGCTTCGGCCACCCGCATCTTGCGCTTGCGGGTCTTGCCGCCGAAGAAATTGGGGAGCATGTCCTTAATATTGATGCTCATCTCCTCGATGCCCGCGTTGGTGGCGAACTCGATGTTGGGGGCGCGGTCCTTCACTTCCAGCTCCACCATGCGTTCATCGAGCTTGCCCTCCCGCAAACGCTCGCGCAGCTTTTCCCGCGTGCGCTCGACGCTTTCGGTGGGCTCCGGTTGCGGCGGCATGAGCAAATCGAGCAGGCGCTCTTCGGCGTTGGCTTCGGCGCGGTCGGCAACTTCTTCGAGGCGCTCTTCGCGCACCATGTCGATGGCGATATCCACCAAATCGCGGATCATGGATTCCACGTCGCGGCCCACGTACCCGACTTCGGTGAATTTGCTGGCCTCTACCTTCAGAAACGGCGAATTGGCCAGCCGCGCCAGCCGCCGCGCGATCTCCGTCTTGCCGACGCCAGTGGGACCGATCATGAGGATGTTCTTGGGCATGACCTCGTCGGCCATTTCGGGGGGCAGTTTCTGGCGGCGAATGCGGTTGCGCAACGCGATGGCCACCGCGCGCTTGGCCTGGGCCTGCCCGACTACGTGCTTGTCGAGCTCGCGCACGATTTCGCGGGGGGTGAGCTCATCGAGGATAGGCTCCTCGTCCACAGACTGGGCGGGAAGATAAATGACCATTTCAGGCGAGCTCCTCGTAGGTGATGTTGTCGTTGGTGTAGATGCAAATGCGGGCGGCGATCTGCATGGATTGTTCGGCGATCTGGCGGGCGGGGAGCTTGGTGTTGCGGAGCAGCGCCGTGGCGGCGGAAAGCGCAAACGGGCCGCCGGAGCCGATGGACGCCGCACCCTCGTCCGGTTCGATGACATCGCCATTGCCGCTGACAATGTACGTGTTCTTGTCGTCCGCTACCAGCAGCAGCGCTTCCAGGTGACGGAGCATACGGTCGGTGCGCCAGTCCTTGGCCAACTCCACGGCGGCGCGGGATAGGTTGCCGTTGAATTGCTCCAGCTTTGATTCGAAGCGCGCGAACAGGGCGAAGGCGTCGGCCGTGGAGCCTGCGAAACCGGCTAGGATCTTGTCGTTGTAGATGCGGCGCAACTTCTTCGCGGACGATTTCAGGACTTCGTGGCCGAGAGTCACTTGGCCATCGCCCGCCATCACTACTTTGTTGTCGCGGCGGACGCAGATCACCGTCGTCGAGCGTATGCGTTGTTTCATTCGAAACAACTAGTCTATCGCAGCGCGCGATCGGCTATTGGCGATGGCAGGCGAAACCGCCTGCCCCGCCATACTTTAGCCGTTGGAAGAAATGTTGATTCCGGCGCTGGACAACGTGTTCGTAATAATAGACATCGGATTCAGCGATCCGCTCTGCGGGTTGTTTACCTGGAACTGCGCCAGCAGTTGGCTTAGCGGGCTGGTACTGGCGGGATTGCTGGGGCTGCTGGAACTGCTATCCGCATCGGTTGACGCAGCGTGGCCATGATGATGGTGATGGCCGCCACCGATAGCCTGCGCCAGATCCTGCATGTTGGGTAACTGGCCGCTCTGCGAGGCGTTCGTGAAATCCGTCGCAAGCTGGCTGAGCTGGGTCGCCTGAGTCGAATTGCCATCCGTCGTCGCGGTTTGGGCGGCGGTTTGCAAGTTCGTGGCGATTTGCTGGGTGACCTGCTTGTACTCGGCTGGATTCGACTGTTGAAGTTGCTGCAGCGTGCTCATCAGTTGAGCGAACGGCGAAAGCTGGCTGGTCTCCGACGGCGCCGTCACCGACGACGCGGAGGCGCTGCTTGAACTATTTGCGGTCGAGTTGGTGCTTTGGAGCGTGTTGCTGATAATCGACTGCAAATAACTGCTGGAAAGGTTGTTTAGCGAACTTATGGCACTCATGGTTCCCTTATCGGCATTTTTGCCTCCGCTCGCCGGATATCGCAAGTTATTGAAAAGGCTGGATCGAGCCACTCGCGGCGGCGCCAAATTCTCGTCGGAGGCCGGAATCCTTGGCGCGGCTCGGGGCGCAGCGCGAATTGGCAGAGTAAGGTGGGCGCTCCGCTGCCGGCCCGGATTGACGATCCGGGCCGGTAAATCCAACGTTAGGCGAAAGGAGGCAACGGATGTTCACCATCACGTCGACTGTTATGATCGCCGGAGTCACGGCGATCACGGTAACGATCCGCATTCAGCGGCGTCGACGCCGTAAGTAACACAAAAGCCAATGCTGGGAAACTGGCCGTGGCCCCTCCTTAACGTTACAATCTTTCGAGTGCCCGCGCAAGGCTTTTCTTATCTCCCGCAATAGCGGTTATCCTGGGCAATGGCACCCACGCGCCGCTACGAAGACAAAGTCCTGCTCCTGCTGACGCTGATCATCGGCGCGGTGGTGGGCCTGGTGGTAGTCGCTTTCATTCTGGTGACCGAGAACCTGGGGGCCAGGCTTTACCCCGGCACCGTGGCCGCCTGGCGCAGGCTGGTTATCCCGGTGGCCGGCGCGCTGGTCACCGGCATCCTGCTATCCCGCTATTTCCCAAACGCGCGCGGCAGCGGCATTCCGCAAACCAAGACGGCGCTTTTCGTGCGCGACGGCTTCATCTCCATCCGCACGGTGCTGGGCAAATTCGGCATGTCGGCGATCTCGCTGGCTAGCGGCATCGCGCTGGGCCGCGAGGGTCCGTCGGTGCAGGTTTCCGCCGGCATCGCGTCGGTATTGGGCCGCCGACTGGGGTTGAGCACCAGCAGCGTGAAGGCGCTATTGCCGGTGGGCGCATCGGCTGCGCTAGCTGCCGCATTCAATACTCCCATCGCGGCAGTGCTTTTCACGCTGGAAGAAGTCATGGGCGATATGCACGCTCCGGTGCTCGGATCCATTGTGCTGGCTTCCGCCACTTCCTGGATCGTGCTGCACCTGCTGCTAGGCGACGAGCCGTTGTTTCATGTACCGGCCTATCAATTGGTCCATCCGTTGGAGTTTCTGGTTTACGCCGTGCTTGGCGTGGTGGGCGGTCTGGTCTCGGTCGCATTCGTCAAGCTGCTGCTGTGGCAGCGCAAGTACTTTCTGCGGCTGCCCAAGTTCACGTTGTGGTGGCAGCCGGCAGTGGGAGGACTGACGGTCGGCATCCTGGGCTGGTTCTTTCCGGATGTGCTGGGAGTGGGTTACAACTTCGTCGGTCAAGCCTTGAACGGGGAGATGGCGGTCCGTATCATGGCGCTGTTGGTTCTGTTGAAGGTGGTGGCGACATCCACCTGTTACGCGTCCGGCAACGCCGGCGGCATTTTCGGTCCCAGCCTATTCATCGGCGCGATGTTGGGGGGTGCAGTGGGGGGCTTGGCGCACCTTTTGCTGCCGGACTACACGGGCAGCGTAGGAGCCTATGCCCTAGTCGGGATGGGGACGGCCTTCGCCGGCATCGTGCGCGTGCCGATGACTTCGGTCATCATGATTTTCGAGACCACGCGCGACTACTCCATCATCGTGCCCCTGATGATTTCGAATCTGATCAGCTATTTCATTTCCAGCCGTCTGCAGGAAGAGTCGATTTACGAGGCGCTGTTGCATCAGGATGGCATCCATTTGCCTTCCGGCGCCAACGCCCGCGAGGCGTTGCTGATGGTGGGGCAGGCGTTCCGCCAAACGCCGGAGTCGCTGCCCGCGACCTTGCGCGTCGATGAGGCCGCGGCCGTTGTGCACCGTGAGACCGGCGCCTGGCCGGTAGTGGATCAAGCGGGCCTATGCGGGATGTTGCGGATTGAGCAACTGGACCGGGCGATAGAGGAAGGCCAGGGCGAGCGCACGCTGGCTCAACTCGTGCCCGCTCCCCATCCGGACAGGCTAAGCGCACACGAGTTCCCGCATTTGCACGCAGACCATTCGCTGGATTTCGCGATGCGGCGTCTGGCGGAGACGGGTCTTAAGCTCGTGCCGGTGGTGAGCCGCACGAATATCCGGGAGCTGAAAGGCACGATTTCCATGCAGGACATCCTGGCGGCATATGCCATGGGCAAGGTGGAGCAGGAAGCCCAGCCTACGCTGCCGAAGGGCAGGCCTGTGGCGCTCCTGGCGGGGGTGCTGGCCGTGCTGATCGGTCTCGCGCTGGTCGGCGGCCTTCTGAGCTACTACTACCGCACCGAACGCGCCGGCAGAGCCCAACACAATTACGAGTTGGGAAATCAATTCCTGCAGAAGGACCTTTTCGACGAGGCCATCGAGCAGTACCGCGATGCGCTGTCCATATCGCACAGCAGCCAGTACAGGTTGGCGTTGGCGCAGGCCCTGGTGAAGGCGGGCCACGCGGATGAGGCCACGATTTATCTCAAGGATTTATTGCGCAACGATGCGACCAATGCCGCTGCGAACCTAGAGATGGCGCGCGTGGACGCGCAAGAGGGAAACATCGACGAGGCGCTGGCTTATTATCACCATGCCATTTACGGCACCTGGCCGGCCAACGCCGCGGCGCGGCGGATTCAAACGCACATCGAACTGATTCAGACGCTCGGCAAGGCCGGCCGGCGGCAACAGGCACAGGCGGAGCTGCTTTCCATGCTGACGGTCATGCCCGGCGACCTTTCGGTCAAGCGGCAGGTGGCTCCGCTGGCGTTGGAATACGGGCTGTCCCAGGATGCGGCCAAACTGTTCCGGGACCTGACCGGGCACGACGCGCGGGATGCGCAAGCTTGGGCGGGCCTCGGCGAAGCTGAATACGCGCTAGCCGATTATCCGGCGGCGCGGGACGCATTGACGGCCGCGTTGCGGTTGAACCCTAACGATACGGCCGTGCAAAAGCGGCTGGACGCGGCGACGCAGATCTTGGCGCTCGACCCGGCGCAGCGCGGGCTGCGTGCGGCCGATCGATTCCAGCGAAGCCAGTCCGTACTGGCTGACGTTCTGGATGTCCTGGATAACTGCTCCCCCGCGGCACTCCCGGCCGCTCTGAAGGAACAAATGGAGAGTGCCCGAAGGTCGTTGGTCACAGGCCGCCGACCGCCGTCGTACAGCGAGGCGGTGGAGAATAAAACGTCGCTGGCGGAGCAGCTCTGGGCGGCGGGGGGCAAGGCCTGCGGCTCGATGCCGCCCCCGGATGCACCCTTGAGCCGGGTTATGGCTCGGCTCATGGCGCGGTAGTGGAGAGCGGTGAGCTGAGCGTCACACGGGTCGCTGCCGGTCTTCCGGAATTTCCGGGGTCGGCTTTTATCGATCGCTGCTTCCCCGTATTATGGGAGTCGGGAGGATGTGGTAAAATTCCAAGTGCAGCCCTCCGTTTCGGTTTTCCAAAACCTGTAACTAAGCGGCTGGCCGTTGCGTCGAAGGCTGTGAGCGGCGCTCTGACGCCACGGAGGCGCCTGGGGACAAGATGTCAGAGAACATGGGGAGCACCCCGTTACCGGAAGACCGTAACGCACCGCATTTCGACCCAAATGAGCATCTGGACAGGTTGCTGGCGCCGCAAGTCGAGACGCCCTGGTTCAAATCGCTGTACGACAGTATTCGGGAACTCATCCACCCAACTCCGCTCCCGCCTCTCCAGGTTACTTCCAAGCCGCTCGCGGTCAAGGACATTTGGGGCCTCTACGGGCGCAAGAAGCAATCCGGCGCCTACTCGCTGGCGATCCATGTAGGCGTCATCGTGCTCCTCTTCACGGTGTTGTCGAGCAAAGCTGTACAGAAAGCCGCCCATGACGTAACGGCGCTGATCGTTCCGGTGGATCTGCAGGAATATCAGCCTAAAGCCGGACCGCAAAAGCCATCGGGTGGTGGCGGCGGTGGTGGCGATCGTTCCCCGCTGCCGGCTGCTAAGGGCAGGTTGCCCAAGATTGCGCCCCGCCAGTTCACGCCTCCCGTGCAAGTTTTCAATAATCTGAATCCCAAGCTGCCGATGGAACCCACGATCATTGTGCCGCCGGATGTGAATCTGCCGAACAATAATTTACCCCAATATGGCGATCCGCTCGCCAAGATTGGTCCACCGTCGAATGGGCCCGGGTCCGGTGGGGGCATCGGGTCGGGTTCGGGCGGTGGCATTGGCTCGGGTAAGGGCGCGGGGTTGGGTCCCGGCGAAGGCGGCGGCTTCGGCGGTGGCGTTTTCCGCGTAGGCGGTGGCGTCACGGCGCCAGTGCCGCTCTACAGACCCGAACCGGAGTACTCCGAGGAAGCGCGCAAGGCTAAGTATCAAGGCACGGTGGTGTTGTACGTGGAAGTAGACGCCAGCGGCAAGCCGAAGAACCTGAAGGTGATGCGCAGTCTGGGACTTGGTCTGGATGAGAAAGCCATCGAGGCCGTGGAAAAATGGAAATTCCGCCCGGGCTACAAGGATGGCAAGCCCGTCACCGTGGCCGCCACCGTTGAAGTGAATTTTCGTCTCTTATAAGCAGGGCCGGCGGTTACTGCTTGGTTCCCGTCCACGTCCCCTCACCCAGATCGCCGATTTCGACCTTCCCTTTCATCTTTTTGTCGCTCTCCACGGTTCCGGTGTAGTGGGCTATGCCGCTCTGCCCGGAGTATGAGAAGTCGAATTTGAAATCGATTTGGTCCCCCTTTACCGTACCGGTCAGATCGGCTTTGCCCAGCAGGCCGCTGTAGGTCCCGGTGAGTTTCTCGCCATCCTGCTTGAAGACGAACGACGGACTACCGCTGCCGGCGGCGGTGTCCACTGTAAATTCCCAGTTGCCTGAAATATCGTGGGCCAGCAGCGGCATGCACGCAAAGCCGGCCAGGAGGGTGATGAGGAGCAGTCTCGACATGCGGAGAGGATAACACAGGGAAGGACAGGCCGGAAGGCCTGTCCCCTTGCAAAAGCGATCACTGGGCGCTGGCTTCGCTGCCTTGGGTCCCAATAGCCTCTCCCGACACCACCAGTTCCACGCGGCGATTCTGCTGCCGTCCCGCGGAAGTATCGTTGGTTGCGACCGGATCGGACTTGCCTAATCCGACCGAGGAAATATTCGGCGCCGGCACTCCCTGTTCCGCCAGGAAGTCGCGCACGGCGTCGGCACGCTCCTGCGACAGCTTCAGATTGTAATCGTCGCTGCCTACGCTGTCGGTGTGGCCTTCCAGTTGGAGTTTCAATCCGGGATAAGCGAGCAGAATACCCGACACTTTGGCCATTTTCTCCCGCGCACCCGGCTTTAGGGTGTACTTGTTGAAATCGAACAGCACATCGTTGATATTTACGATCAGCCCGCGGGCCGTCTCGCGTGTTTCCAGGATGGCGTTGAGCTGCGCTCGCAGGCGCTCGCGCAGTTGGGCCCGTTCGGACTCGGCCTGCTGGCGCTGGGCATCGGCCTGCGCGGCCGCCTGCCGCGCCCGATCGGCCTCCGCCTCGGCCTGTTGCTGTTGTTGCACGGCGGCGGCGCGGGCAGCATCCGCCGCGGCTTTATCCTGGGCGGCCTGGGCGGAGGCGGCTTGCGCTTCGCGTTGCGCCTGCACGGCGGCGGCGCGGGCGGCATCAGCGGCCGCGCGCTGCGCTTCGGCGGCCTGCGCGGTGGCTTGAGCCTGCTCTGTGGAGGCCCGCTGTTGCGCCAATTGCTCTTCCTTCATGCGCCGTTCATTGGCCAGTTGCTCTTCTGCGATCTTCTTGTAAGTAATGATGCGCGCGTCTTCCGCCATCTGCGCCGCTTCGCGGGCATTCGTTTCCACCGGCTTGCCGCCATGGTTGCTCATGAAGCCCTCGGCGTTCTGCAGCGCGATGGTGGCCTTCTGAAACGTATCGGCTGCATATCGATCCGCACCCGCCAGCCGCGCGATTTCCACTGCGTTCTCCGCCTCGGCCAATTGCAGCGGACCCTTGGGCTTGATCCGCACCGGCTGATACGCCGCGCGATTTAGCACGTACTGCCCACGCTGCAGTAGTTCGTATTTGGCTTCCACGTGCTCGATGGTGCCGGTGGTGTCGTTACGCACGAAATTCTCCATCACCACGACGTCGCTCGGCTGCGTCACGGCGAAGTAAGGTTCGGCCGTCACGATCAAACCAAACACCTGCAGCGAACTGGTGGCCAGCAGGCTGCTATGATCGCCGCTGAGGGCGAGTTCGCCCAGATTCTGGGCGCGCCCTTCCGGCGTAATGGCCCACAGCACGTAAGTAAGGTACTCGGGACCGAACTGGTTGGCGGGCGTGAGGCGGTTCACGTGGACGTCTATTTTCGTGGACCCCATCTGGCTATCGACTCTGGCTGCTCCGCGGGCGGCGGGCATCAATTCCGTTCCACGAAAATCGATTTGGGTCGAGCCGCTGCGATGGTGGTAGTTGATCGCACTGATGGTGCGGGAAACCACGGTCACCCGGAAAATGGGCACGGGCTGACCGGTCTCGACTGGCGCCTGCTCCGGCGGCTGCTGGGCGGGGTTGGGCGCCTGCGCATATAATGCCGCGAGCGCCACGAAGAACAATCCTGTAGCTTTCATAACCTTCGGTTCAAACCTCCGAGGGAACTGGAGCAATTGCCGCGCCTCTGTGCGGGAGAATACCGGCGGGGATGCACGCTTGGTGTATAGAATTGGGTTATGATTCCACGCTTGGGGATTCCGCACAAATCGATTGCCAAGATTGGCCGCGCCGCAATTTATGCACCCAACGCTCAGGATCCAATCGGTTGCTACACGTTGTGCGGCTAGATCCATTTCCATTCGAGATTCAGGCTGAATGCCCGGTCACCCGCGCGCGGGCCGGCTTGCTGCACACCCCGCACGGCATCGTCGAGACTCCTGTATTCATGCCGGTCGGCACGCAAGCCACGGTGAAGGGCCTCGCACCGCGCGAACTGGCAGGCGAACTGGACGTCCGCATTCTGCTGGCGAACACCTATCACCTTTATCTGCGGCCTGGGCCGGACCTGATCCGCGCCATGGGCGGGCTGCACCGTTTCATGTCGTGGCCGCGCGCCATCCTGACCGATTCCGGCGGATTCCAGGTGTTCAGCCTGAGCGGACTGCGCAAGATCGCCGACGATGGCGTGGTTTTTCAATCCCACTTGAATGGCGACACGCACAAGTTCACCCCCGAATCCACCGTGGAGACGCAACTGGCGTTCGGCAGCGACATTTTGATGGCGCTCGATGAGTGCCCCGAATATCCGGTCAGCCACGAATATGCGCGCACCGCCATGCAGCGCACCGTGCGATGGGCGCGCACCGCCTATGCATATTTTGAACGGCGCCGCGCGGAATTGGCTACCCGCCATGCGTTGTATCCCATCGTACAGGGATCCATGTTCGCCGATCTGCGCCGCGATTGCGCCAGCCAGTTGGTGGAGCTGGGGGCGGACGGTTATGCCATCGGGGGACTCTCGGTCGGCGAGCCGCGCCCCTTGAGCCTGGAAATGGCGGCGGTCGCCGAAGCTTTGCTGCCGCGCGCCCGGCCGCGCTACGCCATGGGGGTGGGCATGCCGGACGAACTGCCCGAATACGTTGCCCGCGGCGTGGACATGATGGATTGCGTGCTGCCTTCCCGCAATGCCCGTAACGGCTGCCTGTTCACCTCCCAAGGCGCCGTGCGCATCAAGCAGGCACGCTATCGGGACGACGCCGGACCGCTCGATCCGCGCTGCGGGTGCTATACTTGTACGAGTTTCTCCCGAGCCTATCTCCGCCATCTCTTTCAGGCTGGAGAGATCCTGTACGCCGCCCTGGCGACGCTGCACAACGTCAAGCGCTACCTTGACATCATGCGTGAGATCAGGCACGCTATACTATCGGGTAGATATCCTGAATATTTGCGAACCGTACGCTCCGCGCCGGTTGAAAACGAGTAGTTTGCCAACGTGGTCCTAAATCTGATTCTCCAATCGTCGCCCTCAGGCAGTTCCCTGCTGGGCTTCCTCCCTATTCTCCTGATCTTCGGAATCTTCTACTTTCTCCTGTTCCTTCCCATGCAACGCCAGAAGAAGAACCAGCAGAAGATGTTGAGCTCGTTGCAGAACGGGAACACGGTGCTCACCAGCGGCGGCATAGTCGGGACCATCATTTCAATCGGCGACGACGATACGCTGGTGCTGCGGGTGAAGCCCGACAATATCAAGCTCCAGGTGGCCCGCAGCGCGGTTTCCAACCTGGTGACGGGCGAAGGCAAGAAATAAACAGTACGGCAAGAGTTTACATAGCGTTTAATTAAGCAGGGCAAAATCCTCATGAAGAAAAATGTGACGGGCAGGACCGTAGTCATCGTGGTGACGATCCTGGCGTGCGTGTTCGGTATTATCGGGTTTCCCAAGTCGGGCGCGGAGTTGAAGGAGAATCTGAGCCACAATATCCGGCTGGGGCTGGACCTGAAGGGCGGCAGCCACCTGGTGTTGCAGGTCCAAGTGCAGGACGCCATCAAGACGGAGGCCGATGGGGCCATCGAGCGCATGAAAGAAAATATGCGCAAGCAGAGCATCGATTACGCCGGCATCGACCGCAACGACCCGGCTACGGTGGAGGACGCCGACAAGATCGAAATCGACGTTAAAGGCGTTCTGGAGAAAAAGACCACCGCCTTCCGGAGCATGGTCGCGGAGCTTTTCAGCCAATGGACGCTGACGCCCGTGAACTCCACCGATTACCGTCTGAACATGCGGCCCTCCGAATTAGTCGCCCTTAAGCGCGACACCGTGGAGCGCTCCCTGCAGACGATTAGCAACCGCATCAACCAGCTTGGCCTGACGGAGCCTACGGTCCAGCAGTATGGCCAGGCAGGCACGGACTACGGAATTCTGGTGGAGCTTCCCGGCGTGGACGATCCGGCGCACGTGAAGGAAATCATGCGGACCGCCGCGCAACTGGAAATCGAGGCGGTGAAGGGCGAGCATCCATACCCGAGCCGCGAGGCGGGCTTGGCGGATAAAGGCGGCATTCTGCCCTTGGGTACCAAGCTGGTGAAACAGCGGCCGACCGCCGACGGGCGTGAAGAATGGTACCTGCTTTCCAAGTCGCCCGTGATTCGCGGCACCGACCTGCGCAACGCACGGGCCGGCCAGGATGACATGCGCAAGTGGGATACATCGTTCACCCTCAGCCCGGATGCCGGCAAGCGGTTTGGCAAGTTCACGGAGGCCAATATCGGAAATTATCTGGCGGTGGTGGTGGACAACCAAATCCTAAGCGTGGCGGTGATCAAGGGGCGTATCGAGGACAGCGGCCAGATTGAGAACATCGGCACCGAGCAAGAGGCCTCCGACCTGGCGCTGAATTTGCGCTCTGGCGCCCTGCCGGCAACCATCGAGACCCTATCTGAGAATTCCGTCGGGCCTTCGTTGGGCGCGGATTCCATCCATGCGGGCATCGTGGCGGGCCTAGCCGGACTGGCGGCGGTAATCGTGGTGATGCTGGTCTATTACAAGCGCAGCGGCGTGAACGCTGTGCTGGCGCTGGTCCTGAATACCGTGATCCTGATGGCGGCGCTGTCTTATTTCAAGGCCGTTCTCACTCTGCCAGGCATCGCCGGTGTGATCCTGACCATCGGTATGGCGGTGGACAGCAACGTACTCATCTTCGAGCGTATCCGCGAAGAATTGCGGGCAGGGAAGGCCATCGTATCGGCCGTAGATGCAGGTTTTTCGAAAGCCTGGTGGACCATCGTGGACACCCACGTCACCACGGTGGTTTCCTGCGCCTTCCTTTTTATTTTCGGAGAGGGACCGGTGCGGGGCTTCGCGGTGACATTGACAATCGGCCTGATCGCGAACGTCTTCACGGCAGTGTTTGTTTCGAAGGTGATCTTCGATTATGAGTTGCAGGGCCGCCGCCAACTGGCGGAGTTGAGCATATAGAGTTTCTTGGAGGGCGGCCAATCCTGGCCGCAGCCGGCTTTCAGCCGGCTAGCCGCCTGAAAGGCGGCTGCGGGCAGGATTGCCCGCCGTCCAGGCGCGGTTGTGGCAGTATGGGAACAATTTTGAAAAATCCGGTGTCCAAGTCATGTTAAGCACCGGCATGGCGTAATTCCGATGCAAATCTTCAAGAACACAAATTTCGACTTTCTGCACTACAAGTGGCCGTTCATCGGCGCCTCGCTAGTGCTTTCCGTGGCTGGAATCGGCAGTATGATTCTGCATGGCGGCCTGCGCTACGGCATCGACTTCAAAGAAGGCACGCAGATGACCGTCAAGTGGAACGGCGCGCCTCCCGAGGATAAGATCCGGGCCGCGCTCTCCAACAAAGTCAGCGGCCAAGTCAGCGTGCAACCGCTCACCGATATCGCATCCAAGAACGAGCTCGTGATCGGCACCGAGCGCATGGGCGAGCAGCAGATGAATGCGGCCCGCAAAGCCATGCAGGACACCCTGGAGGCCACTTTCGGCGACGCGCAGAGCGGCAGGCTGGACTTCAACAACGCCGGCGCCGGCGAAATTGCGGACCGCATCACCGTGCCCCTGCAGCAGGCCGGCGTGCAGCTTTCCGACCAGCAACTGCAGAAACTGGCCTCCGATCTGCGCACTTTTCGGGATACGCCGCCGCATTCCGGCTTGATTTCCAGCTTCGATCAACTGAAGGTTGTGCCCGGCGTAAACTCTGCTATTATCAATGTTCTCAAACAGCAATGCTCCCTGGCGCCGTTTTCGATTTTGCAGGTGGAGATGGTGGGGCCCAAGGTGGGCGCCGAGTTGCGGACGAAGGCGGTTCTGGCCACCCTTTACGCGCTGGGTGGAATGTTGGTATATATAGCGTTTCGCTTTGAATGGATTTACGGCGTGGCGGCGGTGGTTGCCTGCCTCCACGACACGATCATCACGATCGGGCTGTTCTCCCTGTTCAATAAGGAGATCACGCTCACGGTGATCGCGGCTTTGTTAACGCTGGTCGGGTATTCCATGAACGATACGATCGTCATCTTCGACCGCATCCGCGAGAATATAAAACTGCTGCGCCGCGAGCCCCTGGAATCGCTGATCAACAAGAGCGTCAACCAAACACTGAGCCGGACCGTCATGACCTCCGGCCTGACGTTCCTAACCGTCATCGCGCTTTTCCTCTTCGGCGGGGAGGTGCTGCATGGCTTTTCCTTTGCGTTGGTGGTAGGTATCATTATCGGTACGTATTCTTCCGTTTTCGTGGCCAGCCCGATCGTGCTGTTCTGGCACAATTGGGCGGATGGCCGGAAGAGGATGGCGCCGGTTCCGGTGGCGGCCGCCAAGCCGCCGCAGGCCGCCAGAAAGAGTTCGACCAAAGCGGTGAAATAGCAATATCAGGAGGGTTTTATGTTTGAGCAAACTTTCGTGGACGGGGGCAAGACCCGCAAGACCTGGACGGTGCTGGTGTCGTTCATCGCGCAGATAGTGGTGATCGTGATCGCAATTCTGATCCCGATGATTTATTTCGACGCCCTGCCCAAGAGCCAATTGAGCAGTTTCCTGGTAGCGCCTCCGCCTCCGCCTCCTCCTCCGCCCCCTCCGGCCGCCGCTCCCAAAATCGTGAAGGTGATTCCGCGCCAGTTCGACGCCGGACGCTTGATGGCCCCCAAAGCCGTCCCCAAGGACATCGCCATGATTAAAGAGGAAGAGTTGCCTCCGCCGTCTTCGGGCGGCGTCGTTGGCGGCGTACCCGGCGGCGTTCCGGGCGGCACGGCCGGCGGCGTGATTGGCGGCATCATCGGCTCTGTTCCTTCCGCCGCGCCTCCCCCTCCTCCGCCGCCGGTCAAGGTTGAAAAGCCGGTGACGCCATCGCGCATCCGCGTGGGCGGCAACGTGCAGCAGGCCAAGCTCATCCGCCAGCCCAAGCCGATCTATCCGCCGCTGGCGAAGCAGGCGCGTATTTCCGGGGTGGTAAAATTGAACGCCATCATCGGCAAAGATGGTACCATTCAGAATCTGACAGTCGCCAGCGGACATCCTCTGCTGATCCCGGCCGCTCTCGAAGCGGTGAAACAGTGGGTGTATCAACCGACTCTTCTCAACGGGGAGGCGGTGGAAGTGGTAACTCAGATCGATGTGAATTTCACGTTGAGCCAGTAGTAGCGTTAAACTAATTCAACTCGCAGGAGAACAGGACAATGCTTTTGCAAACGCAGGTTTGGGCGTTTTTACTACTTCAGGAGCCGAGCCCCATCGGATGGGACCCGCGCTCTTTGTGGGCACAGATGGGCGTTCCCGCCAAAATGGTGGTGATCCTTCTGTTCCTCATGTCGGCTTGGTCGATCGGCGTCATGATCGACCGTTTGCTGGCATACAGCGCCGCGCGCAAACAGTCGCGCGCATTCGCGCCGGCCGTCGCGGGCGCTTTGAAGGAAGGAAAGTTGGACGAAGCGATCAAGATCGCCGACCGGTACAAGAAGAGTCACCTGGCGAAAGTAGTGGTGGCCGGACTGCAAGAGTTTCAGGCTCACCAGATGAGTTCTGAAATCTCCGGCGACGACATCGAGGCCTCGCAACGCGCTTTGGAACGCGCCGAAGCCATCGTACACGCGGAAATGAAGCGCGGCATCAGCGGCCTCGCGACCATCGGTTCGACGGCCCCGTTCGTGGGACTGTTCGGAACGGTGGTCGGCATCATCAACGCGTTCAAGGGAATTTCGACCGAAAAGTCCACCGGCCTGGGAGCTGTGGCAGGCGGTATTTCCGAGGCCCTGGTGACCACGGCTATCGGACTTTTCGTGGCTATTCCCGCGGTCTGGATGTTCAACTACTTCACGGGCAAGATCGAAGCGTTCGACGTGGAAATGGGCAACTCCAGCTCCGAATTGATCGACTACTTCTTGAAGCGGTCGCAGCGGGCCGCCGCGAAGCGGTAGGACAGGCCGCCAGGCTTGTCGAGTTTTGATGGCGAGTTGAATCGGGGCGTCCCGGCTCTTTCCGGGCGCCCCAAGACCAGCTTGGACTGGAGGCAATACAAATGTCGGTAATTCTTAAGCACCAATCCCCGCCGCCGGTGGCCGATATCAACGTTACGCCCATGGTGGACGTGATGCTAGTACTGCTCATCATCTTCATGGTCATCACGCCCATGTTGTCGAAGGGCATCAGCGTCGATATGGTCAAGACCGTGAACCCCGTGCCCATGCAGGCGGCCGATAAGAGCGATGCCATTATTATAGCGGTCACGCGCGACGGCCAGACTTATCTCAACACCACCCAAATGCCCGCCGATCAGCTTCCCGGCAAAGTCAAAGACATGTTGACGAACCGGTTGGACAAAATGTGCTACGTCCGGGCGGACTCGCGCGCGCGGTACGAGAAGGTGGTGGACGTGGTGGACAATCTGCGCGCGGCGGGCGTGGATCAGCTCGGGTTGCTCACCGAGCAGTTGCAACAAAAGGCCAAGCCGGGCACGGCTGCGCCGGCCGGTCAGTAGACGGAGTTTTCGGAACCGACAAGGAGTAATCGTATGGGAATGGCATTAGGGGGTAAGGGCGGCGCGATGTCCAGCATCAACATGACGCCCATGATCGACGTGCTGCTGGTGCTGATCATTATTTTCATGGTAATTACGCCGCTGACGCCGAAAGGTCTGGAGGCCTTGGTACCGCAACCGCCTCCGCCGGGCACGCCGCCGGCCTCGGATACACGCACGGTGGTGATCGTGGTCAATAAGGACAAGACCTACATGATCAATCAGGAGCCCACGCTGGAGGCGAACCTGGGCCCGCGGTTGGAAGAAATCTTCAAGACCCGCGCCGAGCGCGTGGTGTTCGTAAAGGGCGATCCCGACCTGGAATTTCAGTATGTGGCCAAGGCCATCGATATCGCGCACGGCGCGGGGATCGATAAGGTAGGGCTCATGACGCAGAAAATGGAGGCCGGGAACTAAATGAGACGCAAAGCCGTAATGGTGCTGGCGATCGCCGCGATGACGGTGTTCGCCACCAGTTGCGAAAAGCTGAAGGCGCGCGACCAATTGAATAAAGGCGTGCAGGCCTTCAAGAGCGCGCAGTATCCGCAGGCAGTGGAGCACTTCAAGACGGCCGTGGAGTACGATCCCTCCTTCGCCACCGCGCGGTTGTATCTGGCGACGGCATACATGCAGCAGTACATTCCCGGCGCCGATTCCCCGGAGAACAATCAGATGGCGGCGGCGGCCTACGATCAGTTTCAGAAGGTTCTGGCCGCGGAGCCCAAGAACGAACTGGCCGTGGCGTCCATAGCCTCCCTGCTCTTCAACGAGAAGAAACTGGATGAGGCCGAACAGTGGAACCAGCGGCTGATTTCCATCAACCCGAAAAGCAAGGAAGCGTATTATACGCTGGGCGTCATTGCCTGGACCAAGGCGTTGGTGGCGGACGGGGAAGCCCGCGCTAAGATGGGCATGAAGCCCGACGATCCTGGCCCGCTCAAGGACAAGAAGGTGCGCGTAGAGATAGCCGCCAAGAACGGGCCGGTAATCGACGAGGGCATCAAGGACCTGGACAAATCCCTGCAGCTCGATGCCGAGTACGATGACGCCATGGCGTACGAGAACCTCCTCTACCGCCAGAAGGCCGATCTGGAAGACACGCCGGATGCCTATAAGGCGGACATCGACAAGGCCAACGACTACTTTCAAAAGACTATAGATACGCGGAAGATCAAGGCTGAGCGGAAACCCACCGGCGGCGGCATCACCGCGGACACAAAATAAGCAATTAAGTGTCGATCCGTGGTTCCGCACTCGGAGTTTGTACTCGCGTTCCTGTTGTTCGCTATTCTGAGCTTTGTTGTCCCTAGCGTCAGGAGGCTCGCGGCCCATCCCGTCTGTCTGTTTGCAGTGCCGGCCGCATTGACTCTGCTTTTTTGCGGGCTGGCAGCGGCCGCCGGCGATTTCGGCGTTCGGTTGGCCCTGTTGGTGACGGCGTACGCTTTCGCACCTGCGGCGGCAGCCTTCGTTCAGGGACCAGCGGGGAAACCCACGTGGCTCGATTTCGCGATCATTCTGATGCTCTGGCTGCCCCTGGAGTTTTCTGCCGGGCAATACCTCATTCCCAAGCCGGCGCAGGGCTTCCTCCACAGCGTGGCTTATGGCATGGCCATCCTGCTGGGCCTCACCATCTTCCTCGGCTTCCGCCGGTTGCCGGGGATGAAATTCAACCTGCCTTCCGCGCGCGATCTGGCTTACGGCGCCGCCGCGTTTCTGATCTGCGCGCCTATCCTGATAGCCACAGGCCGCCTGCTCGGTTTCATTCCGCCGCAGCACGCCCCCGCGCATCCCTCGGCGGGCGGTGTCGCCCGTACATTCGGCTTGATTTTCGTGGGGACCGCGTTGCCCGAAGAGATCCTGTTCCGCTCGCTGATCCAGAACTGGCTGATGCAACGCTACGGCTTCACCGCCCGGATGCTGTTCGTTTCCGCATTCATATTCGGCTGCGCCCACCTGGATAATGGGCCGCAACCCCTGCCGAACTGGCGCTACATGATTCTGGCCACCATCGCCGGCATCGCCTATGGCAAGGCGTTTCAGAAGTCCTCCAGCGTATTCTCGTCGGTGACCTGTCATGCCCTGGTGGACGCCACCAAACACATTTTCTTTTGATCGGAGACGAATGTGAATCGCAGGCAAACGCTGATCGTGGTCGAGGCCGCCGCCGGCTTCGTCTTGATCATGCTGTACATCTGGCGCCTCCGCTTCACCGCCCCCCGCGCCTGGGTTTTCATCCTGGGCTTCTTCATTCTGTCTCACATTTTGCGTGGCGAGCGCGCCGCCAGCCTGGGCTTCCGCAAGGGCAACTTTGGGGAATGCTTGCGGACCATGGCGCCGGCGCTGCTGCTGCTGACCCTGGCGCTGATGGCGGCCGGAGTGCTCTTCGAAACCATTCGTCCCATCAGCCCGGAATATGGCTTCATGTGCCTGCTGGCCTATTGTCCCTGGGGGATCTTCCAGCAATATCTGCTGAACGGTTATATCGCCAACCGGCTGCTGGAAGTATCCTCCGCGCGGTATGTGCCGCTGATGGCCGCCGTACTCTTCGCCGGAGCGCACCTTCCCAACTGGTTTCTGATGCTGGTTACTTTCGTGACCGGTTATTACAGCGCCAAAATCTTCATGCGGTACCGCAATCTATATTTCCTGGGCTTGGCGCACGCGCTGATTGGGACCGTGCTCTTCGTGGCGATCCCGGACTCGATCAGCCATCACCTGAAGGTCGGGCCGGGCTTCTTTTTGCGGTGACCGGATCGCCTCTTTCGTTACCCGGCGTGCTGCAGAATCTTGTGCTGGCTCACGGTGTCGCCGTCGGCGCTTTTCAATTCGCGAAAAACGACGGTGGACAAGACGGTCAATCCGCCGAGCACAAAGAACGCGCGGTGGATGCCGCGAATCATTTCCGGCGCGTTCGAATGATAGCGGTCCGGAATGAAGAATGCGGCGGCCAGCGAAGCCGTCGCCACGCCGAAGCTGATCGACATCTGCTGCATGGTGCTGGCGATGGAACTGGCGCTGCTGGTCTGTTCCTCCGTGACGTCGGCGTAGACGAGCGTGTTCATACTTGTATATTGCAGCGAGCTGAAGAATCCGAAGCAAAACGTCTGCGCTACCATAAGCCAAACCGGCGTGCCCACCCCGATGGTCGCGAAAAGCACAATCAGCAGACCCAGGATGACAGTGTTGGAAATCAATACCGCACGGTAGCCAAAGCGGGCCAGAATTCGTGGCATCGCCGGCTTCAGGCTCATGGCGGCAATCGCCTGCGGCGTCATGAGCAGGCCGGATTGTATCGGAGTGAACCCCATGCCAATCTGGTAGAGCAGCGGAAGTATGAAGGGGATGCCGCCGATCCCCAGGCGGGTGAAAAAGCTGCCGCTCACTGCCGCGCGGAATGTGCGAATGCGAAACAGGCTCAGGCGCAGCAAGGGAAACGCGCTCTTCGTCGCGTGCCCTCCATAGCCCGCCAGCAGCAGGATGGAAATCGCGAGCAGCCCCAGGATCTCGCGCGCGCTCAGCGTATGTTCGCCGAATACCTCCAGCACATACGACAGCAGCGCCACTCCGGAGCCAAACAGAATGAGGCCGGTAACATCGAGAGGATTGGACTTTTCGCGATAGTCCGGCAGATGCAGATAGACCAGGCACAAGCCTATGAGGCCGATCGGCAGGTTCACGAAAAAAATGACTCTCCAATGAAAATATCCGACAATCAGGCCGCCGGCGATCGGCCCGAGCATGGGACCGATCAGACCCGGGATGGCCACGAAGCTCATGGCGCGGACTAGCTCGGACTTGGCAAACGTCCGCACCATGGTGAGGCGCCCTACCGGCACCATCATGGCTCCTCCGCAGCCTTGCAGGATGCGGCATCCAACCAACACGTGGATATTGCTGGATATACCGCACAGGAACGACCCCAACGTGAAGAGGCCGATCGCGGATGCGAATACCCGGCGCGTTCCGAACCGATCCGCCATCCAGCCGCTTATCGGGATGAAGACCGCCAGGCTCAAGGTATAGCTGGAAAGCACCGCCTTCATGCTCAGCGGGGCCACCTTGAGCGCCTGTGCGATGGCGGGCACGGCTGTGTTCAGAATCGTGGTATCGAGCGACTCCATGAAGAACGCGACTGCGACAAGCCACGGTAAGAGCCGCTTGCTGGCGGTGCCCGCTTGCATCTAACTACGCTAACAAGTCGCGGCGCGCCATAGAAGTTGCCGCCGCCGGCGCGAGTTCCCGGAGGGACCCTTCCCGCCGCCGGGCGAGAGGCGCTCAATGGAGGCGCCGTAACAGTTTTTCGTGAGAAATCCAGCCCCTGCCGGCCACCAATAATCTTATGACCGCGAGCCCATTACCGTTGCCCATACCCAACACCGACCTGATCGCCAACGTATTCGACGTTTTGCCGCTGCCGTCATTCGTGGTGGACCACGATTTCAATGTCATCGAGTTCAACCTTGCCGGAGCCAGATTGCTGGATCGGGTGCCTTTCGCCGTTCTCCGGCTGCGTGGCGGCGACCGGCTGCAATGTATTCACTCGGTCGAAAGCGCAGAGGGCGCCGCCACCCAAGCTTGTGAGGAATGCATCGTCAAGAATTTCGTCAAAGAGGTCTTCGACGGAGCCAAGGCCCGCCGCAAGACCGAGCGGATGCGCTTCACCAGGGCGGATCAGATGGCTGAGGTGGACTTTCTGATCACCGTCGTGCCGATCCCCGATGAGTCCGAGCCGCTGGCGCTCTTGATGCTGGACGATGCCGGGGAATTGTCCGCTTTGCTCGAACCGGAGGGCCGTCCGGCTACCCCTGCTTCTTTTTCTCCAGATTCCACAGACCGCGCGACAGCACCCGGCCGCAAAAAGGGCAGTAGTTGATGCCCACGTAACTGTGGCGCTCCTCGCCGAAGACAAAGTAGTATTCCGTGTCGATCTCCGTGAGGATCCGGCCGTTGGTGAGTTGGTAGGGCTGCGCGTGCCGGGCCAGTTCGAGATCCATCAGCTTGTCGAGTTCTGAGCAGCAGGTCATGTGGGTTACATTCTATCGCATCGGCGAACGGCGCGATGCCAAACCGAGACCAGGATCGAGGTGTGCTGCTGCAAAGGTCGGGTTTGCTGCTCCGGTGTGTGAGTTTGTTGTTCTTGAGCGGATTCGATCTTGCGGCCAGGTCTTTGTTTGCGGTCGGCAGGCCGCGGAGTTTGACGAAAGCCCGCACGATGAGGATGCTCATCCGGATAGCGCGGGCGCTGTTGAGCACGGAAGAGAGCATGGCCACGCCGTGCTCGGTGAAGGCATAGGGCGGCCGGCGTATCCCCATCCTCGCGCCTGGATTGGAGGTCGCAATTTGTGACCTCCAATTTTCAAATTCATCCCTGCTGAGTTGAAACATGAAGTCTGCAGGGAAGCGGTCGGGGTTACGCTTTACGGCCTGATTGAGCGCTTTCGTGGGCACTTGGTAAATCTCGGCCAGGTCGCTGTCGAGCATAACTTTCTGGCCGCGAATGACGCAGATGCGCCGCTCGATAAATGGTGCCGTCGCCGGAGTCCGGCCGGCAAGGAGGTCTTTTGGCATTTGAGAAGATCGTGGCTAAAGGGCTGAAACTTCTCACCAATTAACAGGAGTGAGGGAGGAGCGGCACAAAGTCCATTAGCGGAGGGTAATGCACCGGGTTCGTCTCCACAGATCGCGAGGCGGGCGGCAGCGGCGGACAAGCGTTAGCTGGTCCGCTGGTTGATATCACCGGATGTAGTGCGAACGGAATGCTGATGAAGCTCAGCCTGCCATCGCCGGAGCAGCTTGCATTCGAAGTATCGTGGGCGACGCGGAATTCACCGTGAAAAGGCGTGTGATCCTCGCGTCGCGGGTCGAAGAGCGTGAAGGTGAGTCGCCCGTGCGCTGTTCCTCTCCCGATCCGATCCCCTCGTATGTACAGATGATCGCCTCCTACGTACAAATCGAGGAAGCCGTTCAGTTCAGCGAAGCTTGGCCAATCCACCTGGGGGCCGGCGCGGCTGTGGCCCCTAATTGGGAAGACCACAATTGCAATTAATGCCGCGCGACGCTCCTGCAATCCTCCCGTTCGGCGGATGCGAACGGAGCCATCCGGACCACCGTCAGCCCTTCGAGGTCGGGCGGCAGTTCGGCCTCTCCGTACTGGCACAGAGCGATGTTGGGGCGGCCAAGCCAGCCGGCGACCAGGCCCAACACCAGCATTACGTTCGCCCTAGGCATCTCGACGGGACGCCCGTGTATAGCTCCCTGACCGTCGGGGTCGCTACGAAAACGGCGCCGCAGCCAGTAGACGGCCGCAGTGTCTTCGCTTTTCAAGAGACCGCAAACTTCGTCAGCCTCCTTGTGTCCCTCGGTTGATGAACCCACGAAAACGCGCCGCATACTTAGGGGACAGTCCCCAGAGCGCCGGCCAGCACAAACACCAGCGGGGCGTTCCAGTTGATGGCCACCTCGTTACTGGCGTAGGAAGCCTGCTCGTCCAGATACATCTTGGCAGGCGGACCATTAGGCAGCTTCTTCATCGCCGCGTCCTGGCGGCCGCGGTTGGGACCCCCCGCAAGCAGCCCCGGCCATGGTTCCGGAAGGCCCGAGGCGGCGCTGGGGCGGTGGTGCGGATGATGGAACGGGTTCTCCCCCACCTGGGTGACCCAGGATAGCGAAAAGGCATTCCTGCCAAGCAGGTAATGCAAGTTGTCCAGCGCCGCCGCCACAAAGCGCGGATCGGGCCGCAGCGCATTAGCCACCAAGAGCTGCATGCTGTAATTGGC
>Ga0209333_1000212_pt1 | contig 32506 bp, 37 predicted proteins | sample BlaSpr_A8_OM2_O3_FD_187982 | JGI IMG/M metagenome (GOLD analysis project Ga0209333, IMG submission 187982) | Forest soil microbial communities from Thunder Bay, Ontario, Canada - Black Spruce, Ontario site 2_A8_OM2_O3 (SPAdes) (version 2) | ecosystem: Environmental > Terrestrial > Soil > Boreal... | reverse complement strand
CGTGCATCAGTATTTGCTGCTCGTGGACGAGGGCCTCGAGCCGCCGGTGCCACGCACGTACCTGCTCGCAGGCAAAGCGGCGCCCGGCTACTGGGCGGCGAAGATGATCATCAAGTTGATCAACAGCCTGGGCGAAGTGATCAATAACGATCCGAAGACGCGCGAACTGATCAAGGTCGCCTTCCTGCCGGACTACCGGGTCTCGCTCGCGGAAAAAATAATTCCCGCCGCCGACGTTTCCGAACAGATCTCGACCGCCGGCCGCGAAGCGTCGGGCACCGGCAACATGAAGTTCGCGATGAACGGCGCGCTGACGGTCGGGACTCTCGATGGCGCGAACATCGAGATTCGGGAAGCCGTCGGCGCGGAAAATATATTCATCTTCGGCCTGACCGCCGAGCAGATCGAAGATCTGACTTTGAAGGGTGCGTACCGGCCGCGTGAATACTACGAGACTGACCCGCGGCTCAAGCGAGTGCTCGATGAGCTGGCGTCCGATCGCTTTTGTCCTGGCGAGCCGGGACTGTTTCGATGGGTTCGCGACGTGCTGGTCAATCGCGACGACTATTTCCTGATGGCGGATTTCGAATCGTATGTGGGGATCCAGTCAGAGGTGTTGACTGAGTACCAACATCCGGAAGTCTGGACGCGAAAGGCGATACTCAACCTGGCGCGAATTGGCTATTTCTCGAGTGATCGGGCCGTCGCCGAATACTCACGCGAAATATGGCACCTCGGCCAATCATGACTCGATTATTCAGGCGTCTGTAATCAGCGTAAAGCCCAGGCTCGCGGCTGCTCGATTGAGCGCATCGTCGAAGCACGCGAAGCTAACCGAAGATCGAAGCGTCACTTCCATCAGATCGACCGTTGCCAGGTGCAATGCGTCGTAGGCCCTCAAGCGATATTGTTCCGCCAGATCTCCCGCGCGGCGTATCGTGGTCGCGTCGACCGGCAGGCGATCCAGCCGGTTCCAGCCTTGCTCGAATTCATGCGTGTGGCGCTTCAGAGCATCATCGTCAATGTCAGCCAGGCGATGTTTCCTCGCGAAGGCCGACCTGGCCTCGATATAGGCGACGAGGCTGGTGGCAACGAGATCCGCTCGTACGACCGCCCGCTTCACTTCAGCGCTGCCAACTTCCCGCGCGTAGAGCTTTACCAGGGCGGAGGTATCCAGATAGAGGATCACCTTCGATCCTCAAGCACGATCTCAGCAAGCGACTTCTCGCCTGGGCCGATTACGATTGGGCGCAACGCTCCGCGGATCTTGCCACCTTTTGCCGGGAGCATTCCCGGAATCCGCCGGAGACGCCGCGCGAGTGCCGAGGCGTCCACCTCCGCGTTGGCCGCTGGAGCCAACGCCAGCAACCGTGCCACCGGCCGGCCGCGAGATGTGATTACCACATCTTCGCCGTTACTGGCCTTTTGAAGATACAGGGATAACCGCGCCTTGAACTCGCGCACAGATGCTTTCATGAGACCACATTATAGACAATGTAGTCACATCGCGCGAGGACACGGGATCCGCGCTTCCAGAAATGCCAGGCCGGAGGGCGTGACTTTGACGACGATGCGTCCGTTCACGTATTGCCTTGCGACTAGTCCGCGCTCGTTCGCATTCTCCCAGACCGGGAACCTTGGGCATGAGGTGCGCCACGCGTCCATCACTTCGTCGTAGCTTCTCTCTCTGTTTGCAATCCACTCGAGCAGATCGAGTAGCAGGGATTCGACCGCATCGAACATGGATTCGTCTTCCGGCATGGCCGCAGAATATCAAACTCAAAGTTTCCAATCACGCCGTAACCGTTTTGCGGTACGTCCGTACTACCGTCTATGAAGGCACTGGTGCGTCCGCCAATACAGCTCGCGTTCCTGGGGCTGCTGGTTGGATTGTTGATAGTGGCGCCGGCTGGGCAGGCGCGAGCGCAGGCGAATTCAGCAGGGGCGCCGTCATCTGGCGCAGCAAATGCGAAGACTCCGTCTGGTGATGAGGCGGGCAAGCCAGCCGACACCGGAAACGCGGCGACTCATCACAAGGGCGCTCACTCTCAACACAAGAAGAAAAAAACGTCCTTCATGAGCAAGATGCGCGACAAAGCTCAGAAGCTATTCGGCAAGAAGCAGGAACCGCAACCAGCGGCGAAACAGATACCGCAAAAGGACATCGAATAGCGACTAAGTTGTACGCGCTCTTTCTGGACTACGCCCACTCCTTGGGCACCGCCTGCGCACGCTGATGAGTCAGTAATTTGGAGCGTCGCGCCTGCTCCTCGGGAGTAACCGTCGCGGGATCTTCGCGATACTCGGGGCCGGCCGCCATCGCTTTTTTGACCGCGGGCCGTTCGCCAATCTCATCGAGCCACCGCTTGACGTTGGGAAATTCGCTGAGGTCGATATTGCGCATCTGCCAGGTGGTCGCCCACGGATAGCAAATCATGTCGGCGATCGTGTACTCGCCGGCCGCCAGGTAGCGCTTCTTGTGCAGGCCGAGATTCATGACTCCGTAGATGCGATGGACTTCGTTATCGAAGCGCAGCAGCGCGTAAGTTTGGTCGCCGTTTTTCGGATTTTGCGTCGCGCGCCGAAAATGTCCCTGTTCGCCCATCTTGGGTCCCTGGTTGGCCATCTGCCAGTAGAGCCATTGCGTGACTTCGGCTTTCTTATGCGGTTCCTGCGGCCAGAACTTCCCGCTCTTTTCGGCCAGGTATTCCATGATCGCGCCGGATTCGAAGATGGTGATTGGCGCGCCGCCGCCCTTCGGTTCGTGGTCAACAATCGCCGGCATCCGGCCGTTGGGTGCGATCTTCAGGAAGTCGGGACTCAGCTGATCGCCGCGCCCGATATTAATCGCCTTGATGTTATAAGGGATGCCGCTCTCCTCGAGCTGGATCGTAATTTTTTTCCCGTTTGGAGTTGGCCAGAAATACAGATCGATCATTTTGTTACTCCTCAATGGCTTTGCGCGGAAAAAAGACGGTGAATGACCCAAGTCTGATGCGAGCCGCGCTCTCGGTCAACCCTCGCGGGAACCCAGGAAGCGGTCGAGCGTGTCGGGATATTATTTCCTCGTCGACGACGAGCAGTCTTGCCATCTAGACACAGCGCGAGTGCGGCAGTTGGACCACGAACGTGCTGCCCTGAGCGGAGGAATCCAGAAAGATACGGCCTCTGTGCGATTCGACTATTTCCTTGGCAATCGCCAGACCCAGAGCGGCAGGACCGCCTTCGAATCCGTCCCGGGTCCATTGACCAGGTTGTTCGAAAACCAGATCGCTGATTTCGAGCGGAATCCCCGGTCCGCTATCCGAAACCGATAAACGCAGAACTTCCCCCGAGCGCGCGGCGGAGACTGAAACCGATCCGCCTTCGGGAGTATAGCGCAGCGCATTGCCGATCAAAGTCGAGAGCACCCAGGAAAGCTTCATCGGGTCGCCGTAGGACTCGAGTCCCGTTCCCACATTTATGCGCAGTGCGACTTCCTTTTGTGCGGCCTGCAACGAAAACTTTTTGGCGACCGAGGTCACCAGCCGCGCCAAATCAAACGTAACGTTGCGGACCGCGATCGAGGTGGTTTCATCACGCGTGACGTTCAAGAGACTATCGGACAAATCGCGGATGCGCGCCAAATCCTCGACCACTGTGGCGATGATTTCATGCTGCTTCGGATCTGGCGTTTTTCTCTCGAGCAACTCGATCGCCAGCGACAACGATGTGAGTGGCGTTCTTAGTTCATTCGATAGCGTGGCGATCAGGTTAGTGCGGGCGCGCTCCTTATCACGAAGATAGGTCATATCATGCAGCGTAATCATCGTGCCGAACGGAGTGCCATCTTCGAGCCGCAGCGGTGCGCACTTGAGGAGGTAGCTATGATCGCGGCCGCGAACGTGCAGATTTACTTCTGCCTGCTGTTCGCCTGCCGGGTAGGAGAGCGCGCTCCGCAGGGCGCCGCGGACACTTACGTAGTGACTATTGTCTTCTTCGAGGCCGAAAAACGGACGGCCGAGGATTTCTGTGCGCTCGAAACCAACTATCAGCGCAGCCTGCTCGTTAAGATTAGTGACAACCGCGTCGAGGTCTATCAAGATCACCGCGACGTCGAGACACTTCAGGATTGCCGCTGTTCTTTCGTCTTCTTCGATAGTGGCGGTGAATTTCATGCTGGGACCTCGTCCGATGTGAGCGGACTGCGGCATTGGTGCCGTGCCTGTGGTCCTCGTTCTACGTTGCTAGCGTGATCCTCGCGCGCCAGATGTCGGGAAAAGTTCGTAAATCATTCAGCAAGAGCTATGCCTAAAAAGTTAGCTAGCAATTGCCTCGTCGATTGGCACCGGCGGGCCCCAAAACTATCAAAAAAAGAGATGCACCAAAATGCGTTTTGCATTGTCAGGTGGTCAGCCTGGTGGCACCAACTGGGAACGCAACGCTGCCTTGTCGCCTTTGTAGCCATTGGCGAGTCGCACAGCTATGCAAATGTCGATTAGGTGGAGACGCTAAGATGTCAGAGTCTATCGGTGAAGACTACTTGTCGGATGATCGCTATCTTTCACCTTGTCCTTATCACTCACACCTCGATCCAGGTACAAGGCAAGCGCGATCACGACGACGAGCAGTAATAGGACAATTGGCATAGCCATCACCTATCCGAATCGCCGGTCGGTCTATCGAGCGCGAGGCGCAATCAGTGCGTGGCTACCAACGCCGAAGGATTTGCGACGTCGATATAAGGCGATCGAATGGCGGCCGGACTAGTCTCAATGAATGTGCTATCCAACCCCAGAATGGCGATGCTCTCTGGACAAACACACTCGATCAAATCGCGCGCCATTTGCATAGCCGCTTCGTCCCTAACCGTGAGGTCGATCTTGAGACGCTCGACCAGGTCCAGGACGAACTGCTGACCGCGGTAAAGCCGCTGACGTTGACGGATGCTCGCAGGAAGCGTGCGGCGAACTTCCGTCACGTCGAAATCGGACAAGCCCAGCGTTTTGGCAGCTTCCGTAAAGCGGTCAAGCGTCACGGGATCAATTACTAACTCGATTCTCTTCATGGCTTAGCACCCAAGACTGTCGGATCAGGATTCGTCACCTGCTGTCAGAATAAGTGCATAGGGTGTGCCCAATAAAAACCCCCGCTTTCATAAGGATTTCTGCAATCCGTTGCCGCTGGACAGTTGATTTTGAGCGATCCTACTTTTCATTTTGAAATGCAGCGCCGACAAACCGCTCCCGCCGAGAAAGCAACCTGAAGCTCAAGATCCGAAATCCTGATGAGCTGTGCGGCTCTTCGTTCGACCACTTCCCGATGCGCTCTCGTGATGGCCTCTGGCCCGCTGGTTGCTTTAACCGGTAGGCCATTCGTTAAGGCCCATCGCGAAAACTATGAAAGTATCCACGACACCGCGTCGCAATTTGTCTTCTATCATGATCATCGCCCCGGTTCCGAAGTTCGGAATTCAGATGCCCCTGGTAGTCTCGCCGAATGACTACGGCGAGCTCTATCGGACGCGTATCTCATTAAGGCGCGAGCACCCCGGTAAAGCTTTTTCACGACAAGAGATGAAGCACAACTTTGCGATCCAGGCGCTCGAAAGGCCCGGATTCTTTGCACGTCAGCCGTATATCTATTCGTGCGTGCGATGCCGACAGATATTTCTGGTCAACGAGCGCCGCGGCTCGATAGTAGCGATCGATCGCAATCGAAACTCTTTGCCGGAGCCCGAAAATTCGAGACAGGTTGAGACCTTCGCTGAGGGTCCATGCCCCAGCTTTAAGCTGGCTTCGAACTTCCGCGGGCCGCAACCACCAAGGACCACGATCAAATTGAGCAAGCTGAAGCTCGGCTTGTTGAGAATTGTGGCTTCGCTTTGCCCGGAATTCCGAGGGTCCCGCAAGATCGAAAATGCGAGCAAGCAAGCTCAGGCTATGCTCGCGATTACGCCTCAGGAATTTCTTTTCTAGCATTTTCACTGCGACATGTTTCAGCGAAGACTTATGAAATCGAATCGAGAAATTCAGAAGCGCCTCATAACCTCTTACCTTGGCGCGAAGGTTGACGGGATTTCATCCATGCAAGCGCATCCGTTCGATCCTTATCTCAGTCATGAGAGTCCCGGTGGCGGAAGCGTGCAAGGGTCCGCGACACCGGCAAGGTCGCCCCGCTTCAGGCGGAAGCCGGCCTTCACCGCGGAGGAACCTCGCCATAGTTTCGCGATTGAGGCCCTCGAGAGGCCCGGCGCCTTTCGTCCCCAACCGTATCTATATACTTGCGTTCGCTGCCGATGGATTTTTCGTCTCAACGATACCCGCGGCTCGATCATTGCCCTGGACGGGTTGGGCCGACATCTACCTGAACCCGAGAATGCCAAACGCATAGTCACTTTTCATCGAGGACCGTGCCCAGCCTTTACTGTCTTCGAGTACCCGGTCCCTGAGGTTGAGCGCGAGAGCCTCCTCTCCAGGTACTTGTCGAAGATTGTCGACGCGCTACGCGGAATGACCAACTCCGGCAGACCCGGGACTCCTGCTCACAGGCAGGAAACGACGGCGACCTAGCCATCTGGTTCCTCGCCCTAAGTTTCGACGGCCGCGCCTTTCGCCGATAGCTGTCGGATCGAATGTTTGACGTTAGCGGGCGAATGGCGCAGATTCGCAAGCTGTCGTGGCCGTCGAACACAGAATTGACCTTGGCTGCCATCCGTCGGCGCCGACTAAGACGGTGCGCGCGATTCAGGTGCTGGTACGCCGCCGGCTCAGCGCTGAACTAGAGATGACCTTCCGCCTCGACGGCGACATTCCGCGAATCCAGATCCCTCCAATCGGCGTTCCGCGCTTTGCGAGAGATCTATGGCGCCATACCTGCTTCGAGACCTTCATCGCGGTGGACGGGCAGCCGACCTATCACGAGTTCAACTTCGCGCCGTCGCGAGAGTGGGCCATCTACGCCTTCAGCGGCTATCGCAACGGTGGTCCTGTAGCGAACGAAACGATACGCCCGCAAATTGCAGTGCGCTCGACCGGCAATCGGCTCGAGCTCGACGCCCTGGTCCGGCTCGATAGCCTGTCCGCTGCCCACTCGCGCGCCACTCTTCGCATCGGCCTCTCGGCGGTCATCGAGGCGATCGATGGATTCTCGTACTGGGCGATACGTCATCCGTCCGACAAACCAGATTTTCACGACGCCAATGGATTCAGTCTGCTGCTGGAGCCAGTTCGCGAGTAAGTCTTGATTGCGAATTAGCGGGGTTAGGTTCTCATGAAGCATCCGCAACCACTAGGGCTCGACCGGCGGCTCGTGGATCAGCTTCTATCGAGAACGAAGCGTGACTTGTCCGCCGCCAGCCGAATTGATCTTCTATCTCGCCACTTCCTTGGACTAACCTACCAGCCAAATCCGCTGATTGGTTCGGCTGGCTCCGCCGAGGTGTTCACGGCTTCTCTGGATGGTATTGACTGCGTCACCTACATCGAAACAGTTGTAGCGCTCGCCCGCGCTTCCACCGTTGACGACTTCATCGAATGGCTGCGAAAGATTCGGTATGAGCGGGGCCTCATTCAGTGGGAACGGCGCAATCACTATATGACGCTCTGGATTCGCAACAATGTACGCAACGGGATACTCAAGCCGGTTTCGATGCCGGCGGTCCCGACTATCAGCCGCGATCGCGTTCTGGATATCGTGCCTGGACTCGCTCCACAGAGGTCTCGCGTAACATGTGTCCCGAAGCGAGCCGTGCCACGCCTCGAACCATACTTGCAGAGCGGCGATCTGATTTTTTTCGCGTCGACTCGCAAGCATCTCGATGTGTTTCATGCTGGAATCATCGTGCGCGACGGCGAAAAAATTTCCATGCGTCACGCCTCGCGCAGCCAGGGCTTGGTCGTGGAACAGGATCTGAGCGAGTTTCGCAAAGCAAATCGGATGACCGGCGTCATCGTGATGCGCCCGCAAGCGCCGATGCGGCGCGTTTCGCGCGAACCCTCATGAACGAAGAGTTTCAACAAGCGCTCAAAGCCGAAGACCTCGAGGCGATCCGCAGGTTTCCCAAAGCCGACCTGCACAATCACGGCTGGGCCGGCGCCGATCCCGCCTCGGTCGCGGCCATCCTCGGCACCAAGTGCGCGCCGTTGGATCGCAGGCTGGCCTCGATGGCCGAGATGCACGAATGGGCCAATCAGAATTTCGGGAATCCCGATCCAAAGCTCAGACCACAGTTGTTCGAGGCGGCCTTCGTTCGAGCAGCCAAAGACGGGCTCGTGCGTTTTGAACTCGGCGACGACGTATGGGCGACAACGCTTGATGGTTCCGCCGACAATGTGACCAACATTCTTAAGCGCGCCCACCAGCGCGGCGCACCGGACGTCGAATGGATTCCGCAACTAGGGATGTCGCGTCACTGTCGTATCGAGGATATTCGCCGGTGGATGGAGCCGTTTCTCGAGCTGGACTTCTACCAGACGCTGGACCTGTCAGGCGAAGAGTTCGCGCAGCCGATCGAGAACTTCAAACCGCTCTATCGCCTCGCGAAGTCAAACGGGTTGCGTCTTAAGGCCCACGTCGGCGAGTGGGGTGATGCCGATTCGGTATGGCAGGCGGTCGAGGAACTTGAGCTCGACGAGGTGCAGCACGGAATCGCGGCGGCCAACTCGCCAGCCGTGATGCGATTTCTCGCCGAGCATCGTATCCGGCTCAATATCTGTCCGACATCCAACCTGATGCTCGGCAGGGTCGAGACCCTTGCCTCACATCCGATCCGAAAGCTCTTTAATGCGGGAGTGCGAGTGACCGTCAATACCGATGACATGGCGATGTTCGGTCAGAGCGTTTCGCACGAGTTCCTCAACTTATACAAAGCCGGATGCCTGAATGAAAAAGAACTCGATCAAATCCGCGAGAACGGACTTTCGGATTGACCAGCCGGCCATGCGCCGACGTCATGCGCTCGCAAGTGCTCCTCTTCAATTCGCAAAGAATCGCAACAATTCCTGCAGTACTTCTTCCGGCTGCTCTTCCGCCAGGTAGTGTCCGCTGTTCAGCGCTCGCCCTTGAACGGGCGCACGCACATGCTGTCTCCATACCTCGAGCACATCCCAGAGCTTGCCCAAGGCACCCTTCTCGCCCCAGAGGGCCAGGACTGGGCACTCTACTTTTCGCCCTGCCTTCTCGTCTTCTTCATCCATCTCGAGATCGATGTCCGCGGCTGCCCGGTAATCCTCGCAACTCGCATGGATTGCTTCCGGCGCACAGAAGCAACGCTGGTATTCCTGTAGCGCCTCTTCCGTCAGCGCTCCGGAAGTGCCGCATTGCAGCTTGAAGTGTTGATCAAGAAAGAAAGCGGCGTCTGCAGCGATCATATGTTCTGGAAGTGGAGCCTTCTGAATCAAAAAGAACCACCACATAAACCTGGTGGCAAACTCCTTCGACGTATCGCGATACATCCGCAGTGTAGGCAGGATGTCCATGAAACAGGCTTTGCGGACAGACTTAGGATGGTCGAGACACATCCTGTGAGCGGTCCGTGCACCGCGATCGTGGGATGCGACGAAAAACGTTTGATGCCCCAGATGGTGCATCACCTCGACCTGGTCCTGCGCCATCGCCCGAAAGGAATAGTTCTCATGCCGTGGACCGCCCTCCGGCTTGCCTTAGTCACCGTAGCCTCGAAGGTCCGTCAGCACCAGTGTGTACCGCTCGGAAAGCCGATCGGCGATTTTGTGCCATATGAAATGCGTCTGGGGATACCCATGCAAAAGAAGCAGTGGAGGCCCGGTACCCCTAATCAGGGTATGAATCGTCGTCGCTCGCGTTGCTATGTCTTCGATTTTGAAACTCTGAAATGACATCCCAACACCCAAAGCTTGATAAGTGGGGACTTAGACTACTGTAGTCACGACGTTGATGTTGCCGTGGGTGGCTTTGGAATACGGACAGGTCTCGTGCGCGGCATTCACCAAGCGCTGGGCGACATCGCGCTCCAAACCCGGCAGGCTTACGTTGAGCCGAGCCTGCAGGGAGTAACCGCCGTTCAAACACAGGTCCACTTCGGCATCTACGGCCGCGTCAGGCGGGAGCTTGATCTTCATTTGGCGGGCCACAAACCCCATCGCGCTGATAAAACACGCCGACCATCCGGCGGCGAACAACTGTTCCGGGTTGGTGCCAGTGCCCGGCGTGCCAGGAATCGAAAGCTTCACGTCCAGGCGGCCGTCGGAAGTGCGTGACGCGCCGCCGTCGCGACCGCCGGTGGTGTGGGCCTTGGCGGTGTACTGAACCTTTTTTGCTTCTGCCATGGCTGGTTCTCCTTGATAAGAGCTGTTCGTTGGATGCGATTAGTCCGGGTAGGTTACACAAGGGCCTACTCACTCACCGCTGTTGGCCAACGTCACATAGTCAGAACGACGCGGAACTGTGCGTCGCCGCTCGTCATCCGGGCGTAAGCCTCCCCTGCTTTTTCCAGTGGATATGTTTCAATCATCGGACGAACGCCGGTCAGCTCGGCGAACCGCAGTGTATCCTCGGCATCAGTCGGTATTCCCGAGGCCCAGCCTTGAATAGTTCGGGCTCCAGTAATGAGCTGTATCGGTGTGACCTCGATCGGATCAAATGCCGCACCGATCACCATGAGCTTGCCGTTCGGGCCCAAACCGTCGATCAGTGCGGACATCGCTTTGGAGCTCGGGGCTGTCGCCAGGATCACTTGTGCGCCGCCCAGTTTTTGCAATGCCTCTGCGGCGTTTGTCGATTTGCTATCGATGTAGACGCTCGCACCGAGTTTCTTTGCCAGCGCCGCGTTTTCCGACCCGCGCCCGACCGCCGCGACCTTATAACCAAACTTGTTTGCGAATTGAATTCCGAGGTGACCTAGACCGCCGACACCCAGCACTGCAACGAGATCGCCGGGGAGCGCACCGCTGTGCCGCAGCGCGTTGAAGGTGGTAATTCCGGCGCATAGCAGCGGCGCTGCTTCGGTGTCACCCAGACTTTCCGGCATCGCCACCAGTGCCTCTGCCGGAGCTACCATGTATTGCGCGTATCCGCCGTCATAGCTGATGCCCGCAATTTGCATATTGCGGCAATTGCCAAAATCTCCGCGCCGGCACGAGAGACAAGTCCCGTCGTGGCCGCCATGCCAGCCGACGCCGACGCGCTGTCCTTTCTTCCACTCGGAAACACCGGCGCCAAGTTCATCGATGATGCCGGCGACTTCGTGTCCTGGAACGCGGGGAAACTGAATGCCGGGCCAACTGCCTTCTTTGGTAAGCACGTCGCTGTGGCAGACCCCGCAGGCCTGCACCTTGATGCGCACGTGTCCCACGCCCGGCTTAGGAATCTCGCGCTCGACGATCTGGAAATCTGCTCCTGCCTTTGCAATCTGCGCTGCCTTCATAGGTGCTATTGCACCTCCTTTAAGTGATTGGACTAGCGAAGTGATCTAAACGCTGCCCGGATTTCTTGTGAGAAAATTACGGGTTGCTCCCACGCGGCGAAGTGGCAGCCTTTCTCAACCTTGTTGTAGTGGATGAGTTTGGGAAACGCACGCTCTGCCCAACTGCGCGGAGCTTCATAGATCTCGTCTGGAAAGACGCTCACGGCAACCGGAATGGAAACGTTTTTGACGTCAAAAAAGGCCAGCTTGTTTTCCCAATAGAGACGAGCCGAAGAGATCGCCGTGTTCGTCAACCAGTAAAGCGTGATGTTGTCGAGGACGTCATCCCGCGTGAGGCCCTCGGGCTGACCGTCAAAGACGCGTGTCATCAGCGCGTAACTGCGCGCGTCGTGATCGAGTATCCACGCTGCCAGGCCGACGGGCGAATCCGCAATCCCGTAAAGCGTCTGTGGGCGGTTCGCCATCTCAAGGGCGTAGCCCAGGCCGTGCTTATAGAAAAAGTCCAGCCGGTCGTATGCCTGCCGTTCGTCGGCTGAGAGACCGGACGGTGGCGGGCCGCCAAGCTGCAGTGCCTTTGCTACGTCGGCTGGAACAGTAGCAGGCATGTTGGTGTGAATGCCGATCAATTCCGGCGGTGCCTGTAGCGCCATCTGCTCTGTGACAGAATCCCCCCAGTCGCCGCCTTGCGCCACAAACCTCGAGTATTCGAGCCGCTTCATCAGCACGATCCAGGCGCGCGCGATGCGGACGGGGTCCCAGCCGGTGGTGGTCGGCTTGCCTGAAAACCCGTAACCCGGCATCGACGGAATCACCAGATGGAAAGCGTCGGATGCGCTCGCGCCATGTGCCGTGGGATTGGCAAGTGGATCGATAATCTTCAACTGCTCGATGACCGACCCGGGCCATCCATGCGTGACGATGAGCGGCAACGCATTCTCGTGTTTCGAACGAACGTGAATGAAATGAATGTCCAGCCCATCGATCTCGGTCATGAATTGCGGGAGTGCGTTCAGTCTCGCCTCCACCTTCCGCCAGTCGTATGTTGTCCCCCAATAGCGCGCGAGTGCCTGAATCGTCGCGAACTGCACGCCCTGCGATGCATCCGTGACCGTCTCCCCTTCAGGCCACTTCGTCGCGTTTATACGCCTGCGCAATTCGGTAAGTTCCGCTTCCGGAATGTCCAGATGAAACGGACGGATCGCAGTCTTGTCACTGGTCTGAGTCATGTTGTCCTCTGAGAACCATCGGATGATTTCGGTTTAACCTTCGATGGTTACCATTTACCAACATGCGCACCACCATCCACGTGTAACACCTCACCCGTTACCAGGCGAGCCTCGGTGAGATAGAGCACGGCGTCGGCAATGTCCTGGACATCCACGATGCGTCCCAGCGGCGACAAGGACTTTAAAAGTTCCTTAGGATCGTTCTTATGCATCGGAGTGTCGACTACGCCTGGCGCAACCGCGTTCACACGAATGCCATCCTTTGCATATTCCATCGCGAGACTTCGCGTGATCGCTTCGATCCCGCCCTTTGTGATCATCGGGACCGACGCATTCTCTCCAGCTATAGGATGTCCAGCTAGCGTAGTCGTGATGCTAACGATGCTTCCGCCGGATTTTTGCGCCACCATCTGTTTGATCGCGAGCTGGGTGACGTAGATGAAGCCTTCGAGGTTGGTGGAAGAGAGAACTTTGAAGTCTTCGGTAGTATAGTCAGTAAAAGCCTTGGAGAAGAAAATACCCGCGTTGTTGATGAGTGCGTCGATTGATCTGAATCTGCTCGTCGCGGTGTCGACGATTTTTGTAGCTGTGGCTAGCTGGCCGATGTCTCCGTCGACCAGCGCCAGCTTGTCCGACGGTACGAATGCGCTGGACCTTGTCATGTTCCGCGACGACGCGACGACCGAGTAGTCCCGCTCCAGAAAAGTCTTCACCAGGGCCGCGCCGATGCCCTGCGAAGCGCCGGTTACGATGATTGTCTTGAGGTCGTTCGGCATGGAGGAGCTCCGGTGCAGAGATCTTTCGCGCCCCCTGATTTTGTTTTCCGCCGCGTGCGCCGTTATTGCAAGCCGCGCAAACGATTCTTGGTGGTGACTCCGTCCCAAAACCGTAAAGTATGGTATAGAATCACCGCTTCGTGAACATCGTCTATCCAAAGGATTACTCTTCCGTGAGCATTCAACGGCTCCTCGACGCTGCCGATTCCGATGTTCTCTTGCTCGGCGATCCGCGGGTGAACGTCGACCCCGGCCCGCGCATGTTCGATCGAATGGCGCAGGTCATCCGCGAAACCGGCGCTGGCTGGGTCTATGCCGACGCGGTCGGCCATCCTCGTATCGACTATCAACGCGGGAGCATCCGCGACGGTTTCGACTTTGGCCCGGTAGTTGGTGTGTCGGTTGCGGCTGCGCGTCAGTCGGCAATCGACAGCGGCTGGAATTGGGGAGCTCTATACGATCTGCGGTTAAAGATTTCTGAAAAGAACGCCGTCGTGCGGATTCCCGAACCCCTGTACACCGCATCGACAGTTGACGCGCGGCCTACGGGTGAAAAGCAATTCGACTATGTGGATCCGCGCAACCGCGATTATCAAATCGAAATGGAGCGCATCGCAACCGCGCATCTAAAACGAATCGGCGCGTGGCTGGCACCGCAGTTCGACGAGGTTCCAGCAGCGACGGACACATTTCCCACAAAAGCCAGCGTCGTCATCCCGGTTCGCAATCGCGAGCGGACAATTCTCGACGCCGTTCAGAGCGCCCTAGCTCAGACGGCTGATTTCAATTTCAACGTGATCGTCGTCGATAACCATTCGACCGATCGGACGACGGAAATCCTGCGCGATATCACCGATTCGCGCGTCAAGCACATCGTTCCCGAACGCGGCGACCTTGGAATCGGCGGATGCTGGAACGAGGCGATTTACTCAAAGTACTGCGGACAATACGCGATCCAGCTTGATTCTGACGACCTATACATCAACGACCTTGTTCTGGGCAGGATTGTTAAAGAACTTGAAGCCGGCCCTTATGCGATGGTTATAGGCTCCTATACAATGGTCGATTTTTCGTTAAAGGAGATCCCGCCTGGTCTTGTCGACCATCGCGAGTGGAGCCGCGACAACGGCAGAAACAATGCACTCCGCATCAATGGTCTCGGCGCGCCACGTGCATTCAATACGTCTATTCTGCGCCGAATAGGATTTCCGAACGTGAGTTATGGCGAGGACTATGCCGTAGCGTTGCGCATCAGCCGTGATTACGAGATCAGCCGCATCTATGAGTCCCTTTATCTTTGCCGCCGCTGGGAAGGCAATAGCGACAGCGCCCTCCCGCTCGAGACTGCGAACCGATACGACCTATACAAGGACTGGCTCCGGACTGTCGAGCTTCAAGCCAGAATGCGGCGATGACCCCCGCAATAGAAGAACTGTTCGAACGGCAGTTGCGGGCATGGCCGCAGCTCGCGACAGGTGTCGAAGGCCTCGCGCGGGCAACGACGCGGCCGGTACGGATCGATTGGTTCGACGTCTTCATCCGTCACATTCCTCATAGGATGGGCAGCACGACGGCGTCGGTCGATCGGGAGTCGATTGCGAAACGCCCCTGCTTCCTATGTGTGGAAAATCTGCCTTCTGAGGAAGAGGGTCTGCGCTTCGATGAGAACTTCACGATCTACTGCAATCCGTTTCCGATCTTGGACCGTCACCTGACGATCGCTTACCGCGAACACAGCTCGCAGCGCATCGCAGACCAGTTCGGAAATATGCTCGACCTTGCGTCACGTCTCGCCGGATATTTCGTCGTCTACAACGGTCCGGAATGCGGAGCGTCCGCACCCGACCACATGCACTTTCAGGCAGGCTCGCGAAGATTGTTCCCAATCGAGCACGACACCGCTGAACTGACTGGCGTTACTATTCCGAACTATGGAAGAAATGTGTTCTTATTTCGCGGAAAGGATCGATCCGCTTTGATCCACCGAATGGATCGTGCCATCGATCTGCTCGCGGAAGTGACGAGTAAGCGTCCAGAACCGATGGTAAACATCGCGGTCTTTCATGAAAGAGGGGAGTGGGTCACCTATCTGTTTCCGCGAGGCAAACATCGGCCGCAGGTCTTTCATACGGGCGAACTGACAGTCAGTCCCGCATCGATCGATTTGTGCGGAATATTTGTTGTGCCGCTGGCACAAGACTTCGAAAGAATTACCGGCGGCGCCGTCGCCGCAATTTTTCGCGAGGTGACGTTGCCTGACGATCAGTTTCAGGAAGTCGCCGCACAGCTGGAGACCGAGCGTTGAAGGTATCGGTAGGACTGCTCGAAGGACGATCCGCTGTCGATGTCGAATTGACGGGGACGTTTAAGGATGGTGCTGGCAAGCTTTACAATCCGGGGCGCTACAAACTTACATCTGAAGTCACACTTACTCCGTCGGACCTGGTGTCGTGCGCGTTCGCGCTTGACGACGTCACAATCGGGATCGGATTTCACTGGGAACGCAAGGAGCGCCAGGTATTTCGCGGCGCTCTTCGCGTCGTGAAGCCGGAAGCCGGGCTGACGGTGATCAATGATGTCCCACTCGAAGACTACGTCACCAGCGTGATCTCGTCCGAGATGAGTGCGAGCTGTCCGCTCGAAATGCTGAAAGCTCACGCGGTGATTTCGCGCAGCTGGCTGTGGTTTCCGAAAGCCAGTCCCTCTCGCCCCGCGAGCGGGGAGCGTCAGGCTCTCGACTCTCACGAAATCCTTCGCTGGTACGGCCGCGAAGCGCATCCGGATTTCGACGTGTGCGCCGATGACCACTGCCAGCGCTATCAGGGCATCACGAAGGCATTCTCGCCAGCCGCGGCCGAAGCGGTTCGTGCGACGGCCGGCGAATTTCTCCGTTACAACGGTGCTATCTGCGACGCGCGATTTTCCAAATGCTGCGGCGGAATCACCGAACGCTACGCGACCGCCTGGGAAGATGCAGAAATTTCCTACCTTGAATCAATCTACGACGGTCCGGCGCAAACCCACTCTTACAGTCCTGAGTCATGGATAGCTTCCGCGCCGCCGGCTTACTGCAACACAGACGACTCGGAGCTCCTCGCGCGGGTTCTCCCGGGATTCGATCAAGAGACCCGCGACTTCTATCGTTGGCAGGTTGCGTACACGCCCGAAGAACTCGCAGCCCTGATCAGTCTGCGGCTCGGCGCGGATCTTGGTCCGATTCGCGACCTGGAAGCACTAGCGCGCGGACCTTCAGGCCGAATTTATCGGCTCAAGGTCACCGGGGAGCGCGACTTCATCATCCTCGGCAAAGAACTGGAGATTCGCCGCGCGTTATCGCGCACGCATTTGTATAGCTCTGCATTCGTCATAGACAGGGAGCCCGAACGCTTCGTCCTAAGAGGAGCCGGCTGGGGGCACGGCGTAGGCCTATGTCAAATCGGCGCGGCAGTCATGGCAAGTGAGAGTAAGTCTTACAAAGAAATCCTGCAGCACTACTATCGTCGGACCACAGTCAGCATCTGACGGTACTTAGTCCGCGATCTCGATCCACGTGGGTGCGTGGTCGCTCGCTTTCTCCCAGCCGCGGACCTCACGATCGACGCCTGCGTTAACCAGGCGCGGCGCTGCCGGTGGACTCAGTAGCAGGTGATCGATGCGCAGACCGGCGTTGCGCGCATAATTGTTTCGGAAGTAATCCCAAAAGGTATAGATGCGCTCATCCGGATGCAGCTTGCGCACCGAGTCAGTCCATCCCATCGCAACAATATCAGCGAACGCACTCCTTACCTCCGGCAGATAGAGCGCATCCTTAAGCCAGTGTTCAGGCTTATAGACGTCGATTTCGGTCGGGATAATGTTGTAGTCACCGGCGAGAACTACCGGCTCCGCCGTGGCCAGCAGTTCCTGTGCGTGTTTCGTAAAGCGCTCCAACCATCGCAGCTTGTAATCGAATTTCGGGCCAGGCGCGGGATTACCGTTGGGCAGGTACAGGCATCCTACGCGCACGCCATTGATCGTCGCCTCGATATAGCGGCTGTGCAGGTCCTCGGGATCGCCCGGCAGCGCGCGACGACTCTCGACCGGATCCGCGCCGCGCGCGAGGATTGCGACACCGTTCCAGCTCTTCTGCCCATGCCAGATCACGCCGTAGCCGGCATCGCGAATCGCGGCTTCAGGAAATTTCTCCTGCGGAGCCTTCAACTCCTGCAGGCACGCGACATCCGGTTTGGATTCTGCCAGCCAGCGGATTAATGCCGACAGGCGAGCACCGATACCATTGACGTTGTAGGTCGCTATCTTCATTGGACTTCGATTCGCGCCGATAGTGTACACTTAGCTTGTGCCGAAGGAAGACGCCACCGAGTTGGTCTCCATCGACGGGCGCGAGGTCCGCGTGAGTAACCCTGGCAAGTTGTATTTCTCGAAACAGACCAAGCTCTCGAAACTGGACCTGGTCCGCTACTACTTGTCAGTCGCAGCGGGCGCGCTCGGCGGAATCCGCGACCGTCCGATTGTCCTCAAGCGCTACGTCAACGGCGCCGAAGGCGAGGCGTTTTATCAGAAGCGCGCACCGGCGCAGCGCCCGTCGTGGCTGCGAACGATAACCCTCGCGTTCCCTTCGGGGCGCACTGCGGAAGAAATCGTGGTCGATGACGCTGCCGGACTTGCGTGGATCGTCAATCTCGGCTGCATCGAGCTGCATCCGCATCCGGTCCGCTCCGAGGATCTCGATCATCCCGACGAGTTGCGGGTCGATCTCGATCCTGGTCCCGGCGTCAGTTGGGCCGACGTGCGGACGGTCGCGCTCGAGGTGAATTCAATCCTCGAACAGATGGGCCTGCGCGGCTGGCCCAAGACCAGCGGCTCGCGAGGAATGCACATCAATGTGCGGATTCATCCGCGATGGACCTTCGACGAGGTGCGCCGCGCGGCGCTCGCGCTGTCGCGTGCGGTCGAACGGCGCGCGCCCACTCTCGCCACATCGAAATGGTGGAAAGAGGAGCGGCACGGCGTGTTCCTCGACTACAACCAGAACGCGAAGGACCGCACTACTTGCTCGGCATATTCCGTGCGCCCGCTCCCCGACGCTCGCGTCTCTGCGCCGCTACACTGGCGCGAGGTCCCCGACTGCGATCCGTCCGACTTTACCGTGCTCACTATTCCGAAACGGTTCGATGAGATTGGCGACCCGCACGCAGGCATCGACGCAGCACCCGGTTCGCTCGAAAAACTGCTCGAGCTCGCCGCTCAAGACGAGGCCGCCGGTCTCGGCGACGCGCCCTGGCCTCCGCACTTTCGCAAGACAGACACTGAACCCCGCCGTGTTCCACCTTCACGCGCCAGGTCCTCCTCAAGTAAGCCGGTCGCAAAGGCGCCGCGGACAAAGATGCCGCTGATAGTTGTTGCGAACTCACCAAGCAAGGAAGCTGCGCTTGCGGGTCTGGAGCGATGGCGCAGCAAGCATGCCGAGATTGCGAAGCTTCTCGCCGCCGATGACGTGCTGGTCGATTCGATGCGCGGAAGGTCGTCGAGCTGGACGCGGATCCGAATCAACCTGCGCCATGTGCCCGATGAGCTACGGCCTATAAATGAACCTCCTGACCCTGACAACGACCCAACCCGCGAATGGCGCAAGACCCGCCCCTCGAAGAAAGCTACTTGAGTGCGGTCGGGCTCCGATGTAGCCCGTCATTCTAGTTCCCACCAGTGGCGCTTACTTCGGACGACAGGTACAAATTGTTAACTGACGCGACGGACAAACGTTCGCCTGGTCTTTAGACTGCAGCAAAGAGACGAAGAGGGGGGCAACGTGAATTGTAGAACTGCCGTACGTGTGGGAATCGCCGCGGCGATTGCGATTGCGCTCGTGGTGCCGAGGGCTCACGCGGCTGGCGGCGCCAAGTGCAATTCGACGACAGGCACGGTCATGCACGTAGGCTCGGACGGCAGCAGCTGCATGGCCGAAGCAAGTCACGGCAGCACGGCGACCGCAGATGCCACCGAAACGAGCGACGCGACCGCGGATGCCGATGAAAGTAGCTCGGCCCAGGCGATCGCCAAGTCCTCGAGCACGTCATCGGCATCGGCACCTGACATGGGCGTAGCAAGCAGCGTCGCCAAATCCGGAAGCGAGGCGACCGCGAATGCAGGTCAACTGGGACACGCGACCGCGAGCGCAACCGACGCGAGCGACGCGCTTGCCACTTCGGGCCTCGTGGGCACGGCCACCGCCAAGGCCAGCCATGGAAGCAAAGCGACCGCGGAGGCGAACGGCTTCTGCAGCACTTTGGCAAAGGCCAAGCGGAACGCCCAGGCTACGGCTACCTGTGCAACTGAAGGCGGTTCAGTCAGCGCTACCGCAACCGACGGCGGCATCGCTATCGGCAGCGACACTGCTCCACCGACCTGCACGCCGAACGGTGGGACGGCAAAGGTGCGCAGTACCGGTGGGAACTGCTGATAAGACCGCCAGCCGGGTCAAACGTCGCCGGCGAAAATAGCTCTCAGCTCGTGCGGAGGGACAACCTCGAGCTGCGCGTAGGTGCAATCGCGCGGGCTTTTGTCGCTACGCCACCTCCGGAATTGCGCCATATGGCGGAAGCGGGTGCCCTGCATATGCTCGTACGCGACTTCGACTACCAGCTCGGGCCGGAGCGGCTCCCAGGATAGATCCTTGCCGTGACTCCAACGGCTCTGACCTCCCGGCATCCGATGCGACCCGTCATTTGAAGAGGCCTCAGCCCACGACTTCCACGGATGATCGGCGAGAGCGTCGCGCCGATAGGGCGCCAGAAATCTCACCAGTTCCTGACGCCTGGTTTGTGTGAAGCTCGCGCATACGCCGACGTGTTGCAGCGCGCTCGAAGCGTCATACAAGCCGAGCAGCAGCGATCCGACCGCTGTGCCCTCGCCTCCTTTGTGCCACCGAAAGCCCGCCACTACGCAATCGCAGTCGCGCTCATGCTTGACCTTGAACATCACGCGCTTGTCGGGTTGATAGATGACGGAAGCCGGCTTGGCCATAACTCCGTCGAGGCCCGCGCCTTCAAAGCGCTTGAACCAATCCGATGCGACACTCGGTTCACGCGTGGCCGGAGTCAGATGGATCGGCGGCATCGCGCGGGCCAGCAACGACTCGAGCTTTTCGCGCCGCCGCTCGAACGGTTCGCTCCGCCAATCGCGGTCGCCTTCGCACAGCAGATCGAAAAACACGATCGATGCCGGACTCTGCCGCGAAAGCAGCTTCACGCGCGAGGCGGCAGGATGAATCCGAAGCTGCAATTCCTCGAAGTCGAGCCCGTCATCCTTTGCGACCACGATTTCGCCGTCGAGCACGCATCGAGCAGGAAGCTGCGCGCCTAGCGGCTCGAGCAACTCGGGAAAGTACCGATTCAGCGACTTCGCATCGCGGCTCTGAATCAGGATTTCGTCACCGTCGCGGAAGATCACCGCGCGAAACCCGTCCCACTTCGGTTCGAAGATCCACGTCGGTCCCGCCGGTAACTCGTCGATTCGCTTCGCGAGCATGGGCAGTATCGGCGGGTTCACGGGAAGGTTCACCCTCCCAACGCTATTACCGCGAGAGCAGCGAACCAAGATTGTATCGCCGCGAATCGCATTCGCGGAGAGCGAAAGATGAACGATGTTTCTGTCATGTAAATTTTACAGACACTACATCGAAATCGTTGGTGTTCCAGCAGATCTTGAGGTTCATTCAATCCGGCGCGAGTTTTGCTCTAACATCTGGTATGGCCGTAAGCAGCCTCATATACAACGCTTACCGGGACTACAGCAGCAAGCGTTCAGCTCTTCTTTCGGATCCCATCTTTCACGGCGAGGATGTCCCCGAAGGCCGGCGCGAAGCGATTCTGTTGATTCCGGGCTTCGGCTCCGGCGACTGGACCTTCAGCACGATGTCGCGATGGCTCCAACAAATTGGCCATCGCACGTATCTCTCGGGAATCAACTTCAATGTCGGATGCCCGCAGCGCAAGGTCGAGCGGATGCTTAGTCGTTTGGAAGATATTTCGAAGGATGCCGGAGGCAGGATCGTTATTGTCGGCCATAGCCTGGGGGGATTGGTCGCCCGCGCGCTCGCTCGCCAGCGTCCTGACCTGGTGCGCCATGTGATCGCGATTGGATCGCCGCTGCGCAGTGGATGGCAGGCGGTCGCACCCGACGTGCGTCCGACGCTGTTCGCGGTTCATTCATTTTTTCAGAAGTTCATCGAGGCGCCGCAGGGTTGCGGGACGGAACTATGCACCTGCGACTTTTCTAAAGAAGCTTTCGGAGCGGAATTGCCGACGACTGTCCGCTTCACTTCGATCTATTCGCGTCACGACGGGATAGTTGATTGGAGGTTCGCCACTAGCGAGGACGGCGATTGTTATGAAGTCGACGGCTTGCATACCGACCTGGTGGTGAACGTCGAGGTGTATCGTATCTTGAGTAACGTGCTGGCCGGCTATCCTCACGAAGTCGTCAAGCTCCGCGCCATGGCCGCCGCCGTCTCGGACATTAAGGATGGAGAGGTCGCTGCAACGCGAACTTCAGCCGATACGTTGCAGCTTCCGAAAATCGATGCGGCCTAGCATCGCAGCTCGCGAGAACCCTTTCTCAGCCTAACGAAGCATCGAGAACGCGGTCGGGACGAGGATGGTGTTGGCAATTGATGCCTCGAGCGGACCGTGTTCCTCGCTTTTCCTCCGGGCCTCGAGCCATTCTGGATCCTTCGCGAAAGCTCCAAACTTCTGCTCGCGCTCAGCCAAAGACTCCCATTGCAGAATCAGGAACAAATCGTTGTTCGACTCTCCGATCGCGACAGTCCAGAACCCAACCTGCTTGATCCCATGCTTCTCGAACAGTCGCAGCGTGTCATTCTCAAAACGTTTCAGCAGCGCTGGCAGGCGGCCGGGAACGCAATGGAAGACTCGTAGCTCATGAATCATTTTGGACCCTCTCTCACTCGCTGCTGAATGTTTTTCTTATCCGGCCAGCGAAAAACGGAAGGAGTCGTCCTTCTTCGAGATTTTGCCTGGCGACGGCAGCGCGAAATGCGTTCCGAACACCAGCACTCCCGAGTCGGCGTAACGCTCGCAGAACTCGCGCCGCGTCTTCTTTGCCATCGGCCCGTCGATGTCGAAATTGTCATCCCACTCGGGATAACGGCATTGAATCGGATGATGCATCAGGTCGCCGGTGATGACTCCGTTCTGACCCTTGGAGGAGATGCGCACCGCAAAATGACCGGGGGTGTGGCCGGGCGTCGATTCGAGCCAGACTTCATCGGTGATCCGGTACCCGTCGTCGACCAGTTCCGACATCCCCTCGGCCATCACCGGAAGAACCGAGTCGTCGACCGGGTCCTTCAGGAAGGGGTCTTCCGCGTGCGAAAAGAAATCCCATTCGGTGCCACCGACCAGGTATTTGGCGTTGGGGAATGTCGGCACCCACTTGCCGTTCTTGAGCATCGTGTTCCAGCCGACATGGTCGATATGAAGATGGGTGCAAATGACGCGATCGATCATTTCGCGGGGAGATCCAATTTTCTGCAGGTCCTGCAGGAAGGGCAATTGCAGCTTGTTCCATTCGGGCATCGAACGCACCTTGTCGTTGCCGATGCAGGTATCGACGATGATGCGCTTGCCCTGTGACTCTATCACCAGCGCCTGGATGGCCATGCGGAGCTTGCCGTTTTCGTCCGAGAAGATCGGGTATAGCCAGTCACTTTCTTTCTGGACGTTCTCCTCAGTTCCGTTGGGCAAAACCATTGTACCGTCCCAAGGTCCTTCCGATTCGACCACCCGGGTGATCTTAACGTCGCCAATTTTCCATTGATTCGCGCCGTTGGCTTCCATCGTCACATAACCTCCGTTGATTGTTTGTCACGCCACCCCAGGATCAGTCGCTGGGTTCCGCGCGATAGCGGTCATATCGAGGCGCAAAGGCGAATTCGAACTTGAGCCCGTCAGGATCGGTAAAATAGACCGCGTAGTATCCGGGCGAGTACGGATATTCCGCCGGTGCGTCGAGTATCGTCGCTCCGATTTGCTTCAGGAGCTCGTGCAGTTTCTCGACGTCGGATCGGTCCTCTGCAGTGAAGGCCATATGGTTCGATCCGGGAGCGTTCCGATCGTGCGGCCTGCGCGCAAACTCTCCCTTCGACGGGCGAATCGATATTGAGTAACCTGATCCGACCCACGCCCTGAGCCGTGTCTTCATCGCCTGCTGAGTCGCTTCCGGAACTTCGACGCGTTTGAGGCCGATGAATTCAAAGACTTTGTCGTAGAATGCCGCCGAGCGCTCGAGGTCGCTGACCGCCAGCGCAATATGACTGATACTTCCGCGAGCCATCACGCACCTCCTGAGTCATTTCTTCTTTACGCATTCGTGAACTGGGAAACTAACCGGCCAGCATTCCTCCATCCACCGGGATCGACGCACCCGTCATGTATGAAGCGTCTGCGGAGGCTACGAAGACAATCACATGCGCGATCTCCTCCGGGGTTGCGAGACGTTTGACTGGCACGGTCGAGACAAGTGCAGCCTTATTTTCATCCGTACTGGCAAAGCGAGTGAGCATACCCGTGTCCGTAGCGCCCGGAGCCACTACGTTTACGCGAACGCCGGTCCCGGCGACCTCCAGTGCGGCGGACTTGGTCATTCCTTCCACTGCATGTTTACTCGCCACGTAAACGGACGCTCCTGCAGCGCCGACGCTTCCGTAGGCCGATGAAACATTGACGATGCTCCCACTGCCCTGGCTCAGCATCACTCGCAGCTCATGCTTCATGCTGAGCAGCGTGCCGAGGACGTTGGTGTCGAAGGTGTCCGCGTAGCTCTCGGCGGTTTGCTCCGTGACCGGGCCCAACTTGCCTTCGGTGCCCGCGTTGTTCACGGCGATATCGAGACGCCCAAAACGAGCGACTGTTCTATCGACCAGGCTGCGCACATCGTCGTCGTGGCGCACGTCGGTTCGCCAATACTCGGCCTCCGCGCCCAAAGCACGAAGTTCATCAGCCAATTTCTGGCCGACTTCGTCACGTCGGCCGGAGACGACGACGCGCGCACCGTTGCGCGCAAAAGCAATCGCGGCGGCGCGTCCAATGCCCGTGAGGGCGCCAGTGATCAAAACGACGGGGGTATTCATCGTGAACTCCTTCGAGAAAAATTAATGAGCAGCTAGAGCCGCTCCGGCATTTTCAGGCGCCCAGAAAACCAGCGCGCGTACCTCGATACTCTCGCGCGGCGCTGCATTCGGCGGACTGTTGGGATCGTCGAACGAGGTGTGCGCCGTAAAGCGCGCACGGCCGTCGTCTTTAGAGTCGTAGCACTTCAACAAGATCGCTTCGTTACGTTCCAATCGCGGGAAGTAGTACCAGCGTTGCTTCTGGTTGTAGAGAAAGCCGAGGGTTTCGCCGACCCGCTCCCGATAAACCAGATCCATTGGCACGATATCGCCCGCGTTCAGGCTGCGGGCGTCGCACAGCGCGAGCGGCGAGCTTTCGATCGGGCCGCGAATCGCGCGCCAGACGTTGATTTCGGCGAACCGATTCTTGAGCAGGACCTCGGCCTCCTCCGGCAGATGATCGCGGACGCGACGCGGCGCGGATTTGAAGCTGTAGTCGTTATGGACGAACTTGGCGGGCAGGCGCGCGCCTTTTTCTCCACGCTCAGCAAGGACCGAATTGCGGACGATGTGATCGAAAACCACCACGCGCTCGGCGCCGGTTACGCGTTTCAGCAGGCGCTCGACTTCCGGATAATAGACCGACTTGACCTCGTCGGGATCATAAAAATCTTTGACGGCAGTTTCGTGTTCGGTGAGCACGAAACCGTTGGTGTCGAGCGAGAGCTTGCCGAGCATTTCGCGACCGTTGTGGATCGCGACAGTTTGCGCGGTGTATTTTCCGGTTCGGCGCGGGACTCCGGCCGGCGGCTCATAGGCATAGTTGACCGGCTTCGGTGTCGCCTCGGCCAAATAATTCAGCCGAGCATTGACGACTTTGATTCCCGCGTCCTCGTGTTCCTGGATGCTGGCTTCCATTTTCAAATAGCCTCCGTTGATCGATTGCTATCCGCGCTGAAATCTCGGCGAAGCGAAGGAAGTCCTCGAGGCTGTCGATCGCGTCCATCAGCTGAATCTCCATTTCGATGGAGTCCTGGCAGTCTCGCAAATCGCGACCGCTTTTGGCCATTCGCGAATTGGTAGTGATCATTTTCTTCGCCGACGGTGTTCATTTTCTGATGTTAATTGTTGCATATACAAGAGTTGTACCCGTCTCAATTGTCGCGACCTTAGGAAGTCAAATCCGTTGAGAAAGCGAGCTCCTTCTGTGAACGCAACAGTGCGAGGCGCTCGACCAACGCTTCCTCGATGTGCTTGTAGGCATCGCTTCCCAGGATCAATCGCCGGGGCGCCGGCTTCAGATCGCACGAAGCTAGTTCCGGTGATTAGCCAATTTTGTGACACTTGAGAACTCCGAGTTGTATACACAAGAATTGAGACCAAAACATTCGAGGCGCCTGTAAATCAGTCGTCGTCGTCGCGATCCTTTGGGTGCATCGCCCAATCGGCGACTACGATTGCGACGACGCAGAAAATTGCGAGCAACAACAGCTGGCTGATTTCGTTGTCCATGGTAATCACCTCTGTTCGTCGACAATGTTCAACGCTCAGATGCTTATTCCGGGGTCACTTGGACGATCCGACGTCCAGAAGAATCTTTCCGCCGCGTTGCGCATGCGCGACGGCTTCCTTGATCGACGAGAGTGGGTAGGTTGCCACCACTGGAATCTGCACCTGGCCGGACGCGATCATCTCGGCCGCTTGCGCCAGCGTTGACGCACCTTTGGCTGTAGACTCCGGATGGCCCAGCCAAAAGCCTCGAATCGTGAGCGGTTTGAAGATAACGTCCAGCGGGCTGATCGACATCGGCGCCAGGCTCATCGCCGCATACACGACGAGCGTGCCGTTGGGCGAGAGCGTCGATGCGAGCACGCCCGTCGCGGGGCCGCTAACACCGTCAAGCGCGAGGCGGAGCTCAGCCTGAGCGACACTAGTTTTGATCTCTTTCGAGACATCGGGAGAATCGACGACGACTACGTCTCCGCCGATCGCCTTGAGCTCGGGCACCAGCTCCGGCCGCCGCACGATGTTGACGGTCTTCAATCCGCGCTTTTTCGCGAAAGCGATCACCCATCGCCCGACCGCCGAGTTGGCGGAGTTCTGCACCACCCACTCGCCCGGCTTCAGGTTCACGTACTCGCTGAGCAGTTGTGCCGCGGTCGGAGGATTGATCGCAAGCATCGACAACTGCCTAGGATCGGCGTCAGGAGGCAGGGCGAAAAGCCCGTCTGCAGAGAGGACCATTCGCTCCCTCCAGGTGAAGCTGGAAAGCGGCGCGAGGACACGGTCGCCGGCCTTGACGTTCTTCACGCCAGCTCCCACTGCGAGAACGCGGCCGACGCCTTCATTGCCGATGACGGTTGGAAGCGCGGGGCGCGTTCCATAAATACCGCGTGCGAGCAGCAGGTCGCTCTGGTTGAGCGGAGAAAACTCGACTCCTATAAGGACCTGGTTCGGCCCAGGAGCGGCAGGCTCGGGAATGTCGACATACTTAAGACCCTCGACCGGGTCGCCATAAGCGATGAGTTGAATAGCGCGCATATCGAATCTCCTCAAATGGCTCGCAAATCGCGACTGGTTTGGCCGTTCGCGAATTGCACTTCGCAGTTACTCTCGATGTATTTCTCCGTCTTCCCGGTCGCCGTGCTTGTATATACAAGGCTCAGACCAAAGAACATCCCCCATCCCAAGCAATCCGCTCGGTATCATCCGGATTGAAAAATCTCGCGGGAGCATTTCGTTTGGCCTAAGATCGTAGTGTGAGACCCGAGGGTTCATCGCATCTCGATCGCAAGTTGGCATACGTAGTCTTCCGTCTTAGCTTAGGCGTCAACCTGCTGATTCATGGCGCCGACCGCTTTCTCGGCCCCGGCGTAGACACATTCTCCACGAAGACGGCGAGCGAATTCACAGGCACTCCGCTGCCCGCGGTGTTAGTGCATGCCTTCCTGATTGTCGTGCCTTTCGCGGAATTTATCCTGGGAGTCCTGATGACGTTGGGCCTATTCACGCGATGGGCGTTGACCTTGGGAGGCTTGTTGATTACGGCCCTTATCTTTGGAACCGCGCTTCGCAATGATTGGCCGACCGTGGGCATCCAGATGATCTACGCGATCACTTACTACTTGCTGCTGTTGAATCGGGCCGACAACGCGTTCTCGCTGGACGCGTTGATTCACGCCTGACCCCTTAGATGGCTTCGGCGATCAGCAGCCGAAGCCACCCCGCACGCGCATCCGTTCAACGTTGCGGCTCAGCGTTCTGCGACTGTCTCCGACAAGAACCACGTTCGGCGCTCGGTTTCGTCGATCCAAACCTCGAGCAGGCTGGTGGTGGCGACGTCGTTGTGGTCCTCGCAGACTTGATGAAATGAACGCATTTCCCGGGTCAGCTGCTGGTTGTCATCGCGAAGCTCGGCCAGCATGTTCCGGGGCGGTACGAATTGGGCGTTGTTGTCTTTCAAGCGCTGTTGCTCAGCGATTTCGCTGATCGAATGAATCGTGGTCCCGCCGATCTTGCGCGCTCGCTCGGCGATGACGTCCGTCATCGCGAAGATCTGCTCACCCTGCTCATCCAGCAGCAGGTGGTAGTCGCGGAAATGCTCACCGCTCATATGCCAGTGAAAATTCTTGGTTTTCACGTAGAGCGCGAACACGTCGGCCAGCAATTTGCGGAGCCCGGCGGAAATCTCCACGACCGCATCGCCGCTGAGATCGGTCGGCGTTTCCAAGGAGTGCTTGACCCGAGTTTCAGAATTGCTCTTCATTTGCTTGATCTCCTTTTTTTGGATTCGACCCATTCTCGACTGTTTAGCGCGACTTTCGGCGAATCGCCACCGCTGCCGCAACTTGATCGCCATATTGACGATCGGCCTGGCGGAAGTGGCCCACGGAACGTTCGATGATATCTTCGCGGCTGACCTTCGAGAGGCTCGCCGCAATGTTCGCGATCAATTTTTGCTTTTCGTCGTCGCTCATCAGTCGATAGAGGTCCCCGGCCTGAACGAAATCATTGTCGTCGCGATGACGCACCGGCGCGTGATTTCCGGTAAGCCCGGCGACCTCAAGCGGCGCCCACAGCGGCCGGCAGGTTTGTTGCGGACCGCCGAAGCTGTTGGGTTCGTAATTCTTCTCGCGTCCATGGTTGCCGTCGACGCGCATCGCTCCGTCGCGGCTGTAGTTGTTGGCGTGAGTCTGGTGGGGCTGGTTGACCGGCAAGTGCATGTGATTTGCGCCGAGACGGTATCGATGCGTATCGCCGTATGAGAACAGGCGGCCCTGCAACATCTTGTCGGGGGAGGGACCGATGCCGGGCACGAAGTGCGCGGGATTGAAGGCCGCCTGTTCAACTTCGGCGAAATAATTTTCGGGATTGCGATTCAAAACGATTCTGCCAACCGTTATCAGCGGGTAGTCGCGATGCGGCCAAACCTTGGTCACATCGAACGGATTGAAGCGGTACTGCGCCGAGTCGGCCGCCGGCATGATCTGCATCTTGAGCGTCCACGACGGATACTCCGCGCGGCCGATCGCGCGCAGCAGATCGCGCTGGTGATGGTCAGCATCGTTGCCCGCGATGCGTGCTGCGTCCTCGGCGATCAGATTCTTGATCCCCTGGTCGGTCTTGAAATGATACTTCACCCAGAAGACCTCGCCGCGCTCGTTGACCCATTGGAAAGTATGCGAGCCGAAGCCGTCCATGGTGCGAAAGCAGGCCGGAATACCGCGACTACTGAACAGGATCGTGAACTGATGGGTGGCTTCGGGACTGAGTGAAAAGAAGTCCCAGATGTTATCGGGCTCCTGCATATTGCTGTACGGGTCCCGCTTCTGCGAGTGGATGAAGTCGGGAAATTTCAGCGGATCGCGGATAAAGAAGATCGGCGTGTTGTTGCCGACCAGGTCGTAGTTGCCGTCCTCAGTGTAGAACTTGATCGCGAATCCGCGCGGGTCGCGCACAGTATCGGCCGAGCCTTTTTCGCCCGCCACTGTCGAGAAGCGCATGAATACGTCGGTGCGCTTTCCGACCGGCGCGAGAAATCTAGCCTGGGTCCACTGCGTAACGTTGGCCAGCACCTCGAAATATCCGTAAGCGCCCGAGCCTTTGGCGTGCACGACCCGCTCGGGAATGCGCTCGCGGTCGAAATGCGCCAGCTTCTCAATAAGGTGATGGTCCTCGAACAGGACTGGTCCGGTCGGGCCTGCGGTGCGCGAGTTCTGATTGTCGGTGACCTGCGCGCCGCTATCGGTCGTAAGAGTTTTCCCGGATCCCATCACTTTTCCCCACTTGCAAGGCGTGAGAAATGACCGCACAACTGGTGTTGGTGCTTGGCTTGGCGGCGGTGGTACGATTTTATCGAGTCGCGGTTCCCGGAAATTGCGCCCGAACGGCCCAGAGAAATTTCATATGGCACCTGAGACGCGGAGTGGCCGGCGTGGCTCGGCTGGTAGCGGTGGACCAGGACCGGCTACCCATTCTGCTCAACAGGGAATCCTCCGCAGAGATGGCGAGTACTGGACCCTCGGTTACGCCGGTAGATCCTTTCGTCTGAAGGACACCAAGGGGCTCGGCTACCTGGCTCATCTCATCCGCCATCCTTCGACAGAATTCCACGTGCTCGATCTGGTCGGCGGAATTGCGGGCCAGCACGACGATGCCGAAGCCGGCGAGTCGGCGCAGGGTTTGCCGCGCGGCGACGAAGATCTCGAAAAGGCGGGCATTCATATCGGCAGTCTCGGTGACGCGGGCGAGATGCTCGACGATCAAGCCAAGGTCGCTTACCGACGCCGGCTCTCCGAGCTGCACGACGATTTGGAAGAAGCCAAGCAGGTCGGGAATGTCGATCGCGCCGAGCAGGCGGAGCAGGAGATCGACGCCCTGACGAAGGAACTGTCGCGCGCCGTGGGACTTGGTGGACGCAATCGGCGGGCGGCGTCGGCGTCCGAACGCGCCCGACAGAGCATCACCAAGACGATCAAGGGGGTGTTGGAAAGAATTGCGCAGAGCGATGCCCGGCTCGGGGACATCCTGTCGCGATGCATCAAGACGGGGACCTTCTGCTCCTATGGGCCTGATCCCGATTTCCCGATTGCGTGGGAATTCGGTGAATCGACTATCGAGCCCGACCAGCCGGCGGATTCAAGTGGCGAACGCGCACCGGAGCAGATTGATCGTCCGCGGACCTCGCCGGTGGTATTGGAAGTTTCGCCGTTCTCGCTGGCGGCACGGACCGCTTTTGTGGGACGGGAGATCGAACGCGGCCTGATTCGCGCCGTGATCGATCACGCGGTCGAGGGCCGCGGCTCGCTGATAATGATCGGGGGCGGACCTGGCGTGGGCAAGAGCCGCCTGGCGATGGAGATGGGGGAGTACGCGTCGCGGGTTGGCTTTCGAATCTTGGTCGGGCACTGCTATGAAAGAGACGAGCCGTTCCCCTTTCTTCCCTTCGTCGAGATCATCGAAAGCGGTCTGGCGCAGTCGGCGAGCCATGAGGATTTCCGTCGGCGGATCGGAGAGAACATATCGGAACTGGCCCAGATGGCGCCCAGCCTTCGGCGGGTCTTTCCTGATATTCCGCAACCGTTGGAACTGCCGCCGGCGCAGAAGCGCCGCTATCTTTTCCAGAGCTATTCAGAGGCGCTCGGGCGCGCGACTCAAACGCGTTCGCAGTTGCACATCCTCGAGGACCTTCATTGGGCCGACGAATCGACGCTCGCGCTTTTGATTCATCTGGCCAATCGCGTCGCTCAGCTTCCGGTAGTGATCATCGGTACCTATCGAGACCTCTATTCGGAGCACAATTCCGCGTTGGTCAGAACCCTTGAAGAGCTGATTCGGATGGGTGTTCGTCCGCTGAAGCTGGGCGGTCTATCAAGCGACGCCGTCGCGCAAATGTTGCAGAGCCTCAGCCGGCGGCAAGCTCCCGACCGCTTGGTGAAACTCATCTTTGAGGAAAGCCAGGGCTATCCATTCTTCATCGAGGAGGTTTATCAGCACCTGGTCGAGGAGGGCAAAATCTTCGACGCGGCCGGGCAGTTCCGCACTGACATCGAGATCAACGAGATCGATGTTCCGGAAAACGTGCGCTTGATCATCGACCGGCGCCTGGAGCGGTTTAACGAGCACGAAAAACGCGTGCTGGCAGCCGCCGCGATGATCGGGCGCACTTTCAGCTTTCGGCTCCTGACTGAGGTCAGCCAAATCGAGGTTGACGAACTCTTCACCGCCATCGAGAAAGCGCAGCAGATGGGAATAATCGTCCCCAGCTCCGAGGGACCCGAGAAGCCGTTCACCTTCGCCCATGAACTCGTGCGTCAGACGCTGCTGGCCGGCATCTCGGGTCCGCACAAAGAACAAATGCACGCGGCAGTCGCGGACGCGATCGAGCGGGTGTATCCGCGTTTCGTCAACGAGCGCGCCGGGGAGATCACAGAGCATCTGCTCAAGGCAGGATCGTTCGGTGATGGCCGCAGACTGCTTCGGTATCTGGCGCTGGCAGGCAAGAACGCCCTTGAAGCTGCCGCGTTTGAAGAAGCGGGGCGTCATTTCCGCACCGCACTGTCATATCAGGGCGGCGTTGACCCGCGAGAAAAAGCCAATTTGTTGACGAGCCTTGCGATGGCCGAGCTGGGTCTTGAACGATGGGATGCGGCAGTAGCCAATCTTCGCGAGGTGCTCGACATCTACACCAATCTCGGCGACCGGGAGAGGATCGGCAGCAGCTTTGCCGAGCTAGCCGATATCTTCGCCTGGGTTGGCCGCTTCCGCGAGGCAAACGAAACCGCTCTTCGGGGACTCGACTACCTTGGTGGAGACGTCAGCGCTAACCGCGTACGCCTTCTCGCAGTTCTAGGGCAGGCTACCGCAGCCTCCGCAGGCCGTGAGAGAGCTTGTGATGCGCTCCGGGAAGCACTGGAGATAGCATCCAAACTTTCCAATCCAGGGCTTGAGGCCAGGGTGCTCGGCGCTCGCTCGATTGTAAATCTGCATTTCT